>OGHV01002045.1_pt1 | contig 10066 bp, 9 predicted proteins | sample 1571551 | NCBI WGS metagenome assembly OGHV01 (sample SAMEA2581960, study PRJEB24529) | metagenome | biome: Human gut stool | place: China | collected 2011 | reverse complement strand
TGCTGGCCATGGAGGTGAGTGTAAGGAAAAGGAATGTGGAAAATTCTAAGAATACAATGTTTTGAAAAGAATGTAAAAAAAAAGAAAAATATTTCTGTTTTTCTGAACCTTTTTTCTGAGACGGAGAGTCTTAATAGATAAGACAGAATAAAAGGGGCGTTTTAACAGGCATCTCTGGAAGAAAGGAGCAAAAGGGGACATGGAAGAACGAAGACGGATCGACCGTGTTGGCTATCAGGCTAAGAGCGTTATCGTAGTATGTGATTCGGGAGAGAGCATTTTTGTCGAAACATGCAATGTCAGCCCACTGGGCATAGCTTTTACGATGCCGGCCGGATCTCCTGATCTTAAGGGGAAAGACATCATAATCGTAGCGGATACGATGATCATGTATGCGGATGTCACCAGGCAGGAAGCACTGGAAGACGGAAGCTTCAAAGTAGCTATTTCGGCGAAAAAATTCACGCCGGAAGTGTTGCAGTATTTATTCGAACATATTGTTGAAAAATAGAATGGAGAGGAAAAATCATATGAGAAAAAACAGTAAGAACGAAAAAGTGATTCGTGCTATGGCGATCGGCATTTCCGCAATGCTGATGGCATCTTCACCGCTGACTGCACTGGCAGCAGAAGGAGGGGGGAATTCTTCCGAAGGAAACGAGGATAAGAACATTACAGTGACACCGGAAGCCGGTGTATGCGATCAGGCGGAAGCAGCCGCAAAAGATGCTGACAAGGCTGTAGAGGGCGCCGAAAAGAGTGCCGCTGATGTGAAGGCGGAAGTGGTTGACAAGGTGGCAGCCGGAGATGTGAAGGATGCCGAGGGAAAGGATCTGTCTCAGGACATTCTGGATGCCAATGCCAAAGTAGAGGATAAGACTGTTGAAGACGGTTCATCCCTGAAGGACGCAGAGTCTGCCGTAGAGAATGCAGATACTGCGCTGGGGGTTGCGGAAGCCAATGACAAGCTGTCCGACGCAGAACTGAATAAGGCAGCTGATGCTGCGGCAAATGCAGGACAGACTGCGGCAGAAGCAAAGGATGCCATGCAGGCTGCCCAGGATAAGGTAAATGGACAGATCGAGAATATCAAGGATGCTGCTTCTATCACCGATGCCAATGCGGCATATGAAGAAGTAAAGACTAACGTGGATCAGGCGCAGGCTGATTTCGATGCAAAGCTTGGGGAGTACAATACCGCCAAGACAGCTTATGAAGAGGCAGCACAGAAGGTGGCAGATTATGAAAAGGCTTATGAGGAGGCTGTAAACAGTGCAGATGCTAACGCTGAGGCGGCAGCAGCTGAATTGGAAGCAGCGAAGACAAATGCAGAAGCACTGGCAAAGGCTCTGGAGGCTGCAAAGGGTGCAGTGGATAAGTCTGCAGCAGGTGCTATGGATATTGCCAAGCAGGAAAACACGACACAGACGGATAATGGACTAAACTGGAAAAATGAGGATCAGCTTTTCATCTCCATTATGCAGAATTATTATCTGCCCGAGGTACAGAAGATCACTGCCGATGATATTAAGGTTGTCCGCAGACAGGGTGAAGACAATAATACCAAGAATTATTTTGAAGTAACCTATACCGATGAGAATGGTAATAAGCAGACAAAGTTTTACAACTATGTGATGGATGACAAACAGACTTCCAAGGACAATATCGTGATCTTTGAGAAGCGAATTGAGGAAGTAAACTGGAAGACGGCGCAGGAGACCAATCCGGATCAGTATGTGAAGGAAAATGGGGATACTATCACTGTTTCCGAAGTGGAAAAAGGTCTGAAAGACGGAACCATTATTGCAGTAGATGGAAAGAAAGTGATCAAGAACGACGGAACCGAGAGTATCATTATTTCTGACAATAACCAGAAGACCGAAAACGGCGAGGTTGATACTGATGTAAATGAGGCTACCGAGAAGGAATCCTGGAAACTGGATGAGAACGGCAACCTGATCAAGACCGTGACCGCTGATGTGACCACCATCACCTATACCGATGCAAAATTCACTTCTACCGAACAGTATCAGACAGAGGCAGAGAGAGATGCTGCAGCTGCTGCAAAGGAAAAGGATTTGAAGGACGCTGCCGGCAAGGATGTAACCGTTACAGGAACAGAAAAAACGGATTATACTTATACCGGTAACGGAACCTACATTCCTACCTTTACGAAGACTGTGAATGTGAAGGATGAAGAGGTTGAATGGAAGCATACAGATAAAAAGACGGATTATGGTGTAAGAACAGAGGAAGAAGCAGTAGCAAAGGTTACGAAAGAGCAGGAGAAGGCGTTAAGCAATAAGATTAACGATGATGACGACTTATACCTGATCGGTGTAAGCAGTGATCTTAAGGTAACCGGCTATACAGAAGATCATTGGTATGATGATTCCGACTTCCTCGTATCCGGCACTGTATCCGCAACCTACGCAAAGGTTACCAAGAAAACTGTCGATCAGAGTACCTTCGGTTCTCTTTGGAATGATATCAAAGCCCTGTTTGGTAAGGGAGAAGCTACGAACAAGAAGCTGGAAGATGCAGCCAGAAAGGCAGTCGAGGCAGACGGTGGTATTTTTGTAAGTGCCAACTGGGATGACTGGAAGTTCGGCAAGGCAACCATCCGCTATGTGGCAGGTGTCAGTGTCAAGACCGATGAGAAGACCTCTGCTGAGGAGGCACAGAATGCGGTACAGGATGCAGCACTGGCACAGGCAAAAGCAAGTGGCGCAACCGGTGTGTACAATGTGAAGACTACAGATACCGATACCATTGCTCATACCAGCTATTCCTATGAGATTGATTATTTGGAGAAAACCGGAGAGACCACAACCAATACTGCTGTCAGAACTGAGACTTATGCAAATGCAGAAGTGCTGACCGGCCAGATCATCCAGAACCTGAATTACATTCAGGGCAACATCAAACTGACCCAGAAGGATACTGAATATCGTAAGTTCGTAGATGATGCCAAGGCTCTGACCCAAAAGTATCAGAAGCTGTTACAGGATGCACAGGACGCACAGAAAGACGTGGAAACAGCGCAGGCTAAGGTCAATGAGCTGAAGGCAGAGATCGAAGCTCTGAAGAGTAACAGAACCAGTAATCTTGGAGCTCTGAAGGAACTGGAAGGAAAGCTGGCCGTGGCTGAACAGAACAAAAAGGATGCAGAAGATACTCTGAAGGAGATTCTGGGCAGCCTGGATGAGGCAGGCGGAGAGCTGGATAAGGTGATCGAGCGTCTGACTCCTGCACCTACACCCGGAACACCTGCAGGTGGAGAAGGTGAGACCGGAGATGCCGGTGATACAGAGGAAGGCGGCGCCGGAGAGGCAGCAACAGTTGTTACACCTGTTGCACTGGCAGCAGCACCCGCAGCACAGGCAACCGTAGTTGCACAGAACCAGGCAGCAGCACCCGTTGTACAGATCGCTGACGAAGCAGCACCTCTTGCAGAAGCAGTTCCTGCAAATACACAGGAAACCGTTCAGGCAGGTTCCGATAAGGAAGAGACCAAGGAAGCCGTAAATATCGAAGAAGAGGCTGTTCCCCTGGCAGATGTAGCTGTGGAAAGCGAACATGCAAAGATGTCCTGGTGGTGGTGGCTGATCATTCTGATCCTCGGTGCAACCGGATATGAAATGTACAAGAAGCACAATGAGAAGAAGCTGAAGGCTCAGGCAGAAAATGCAGGAGATATCGAAGAATAAAAGATAACAAAAACGACATCCATCGGGATTTTCCCGGTGGATGTCGTTTTTTAGACCTTGGAAAGCGGATTACTCGAAGAGCTCTTCAACTTTTTCCAGATCACCGTCTCCGGTCAGAAGAAGAGTCACTGTGGCCTGGGCACTGCTGATATCGGTTGTCCCCTCAACGCATAATTCACCGTCAGTATTGTAGAGAGCCCATTGGAACTCATTGACAGAGGAGGGCCAGTCTGCTTCCATAGAGATCGATTCCTGATCCGACAGGGAATCCAGATTTACCTGTTCCCCGGTCACGGGATCAATGACCGCTACCATACCGACTTCGATGCCACACATATTGACTACCGACAGGGTGAGTGCCCTGGTATCCTCCGAAGTGGATTCTATGGCAGACGACTCGGAATCCGGGGAAACATCGGCAGGCAGGGCGGCAACAGTCTCAGACGGGGAGGTGGAAGCAGTCGTGGCGGAGGATGTATCCTCTCCGTCAGAATTCTGACTGCATCCTCCGAATAACAGACAACAGGACAATATACTTACAGCAAAAATATGTCGTATGAAACTTTTTTTCATAATAATCTCCATTCTGCAGACGATTCCTTCCGTCGGAGAAATCGCGAATCAAATTTCAAATTTGATTCTGCGATAAGGGCTGCTTTGTGACGCCTGCAGCACAAATAGCCGTGTGAAAATCTATATCACCATTATATCGGATTTCCCATAAAAAGTAAATTTATGCGATAAAAATTTCCGGAAGCAGACCGGTAGGAATTCCTGAAAAAAATATCGAAAAATGTGAGCCGTTTTTCATGGATAAGTAGTCTTTATAGATAGAGACTAAGAAATAACGGAGGCGGTCGAGATGAGCGGCATGTTATATTCCATACCTGTGATTTTGACAGGTTATCGAATCGTACAAATTGAAGATGAAGCGACACCGCTTGCACAGGCAGCAAAGAGTGGATATTACGGTGACACAGTAGCCGGAATGCTGGGCATTGGTGTTTTATTACTCTTGGTGATTTATTTTATATTATGCAGAAAATACCAGAAAAGAATCATAGAATTGCAGGAAAATGCACATCCCGGCTGGAACTGGTGGAAACTTAGAAAGCAGGTAACCGAACTGGAGGATAAAAAGGCAGAAGGAATTGTCGAGGATATCCGGCGGGCAGCGCAAAGCTATATGACTGTTTAAATTTAATCAGAAAGATCCGGGGATTATCCCCGGATTTTTTACACCAGATTTATAAAAGTGAAGTATTTCGTTGCTGATGTCTGCCGGGAATGTTATAATCATGTATGTGGCCGGTTCAGAGACCTGCGCCACAAGCATAGGAAAGAAAAGGAAGGCAATCTATGAAAGTCTTGGTAACAGGCGTAAAAGGCCAGTTGGGATATGATGTGGTAAATGAGTTGACAAAGCGCGGAATTGAGGCTGTCGGCGTGGATATTCAGGAGATGGATATCACAGATGCGGTCAGCGTGGAAAAGGTGATCGGAGAGGCGGCACCGGACGCTGTGGTACACTGTGCAGCCTATACCGCAGTGGATGCAGCGGAGGATAACGTGGAAATCTGCCGTAAGGTCAATGCGGACGGCACACAGAACATTGCGAATGTCTGCAAGAAGCTGGACTGCAAGATGGTCTATATCAGTACCGATTATGTGTTTGACGGCGAGGGCACCAGACCCTGGGAGCCAGAGGACGAGCGTCATCCGCTGAATGTATACGGACAGACCAAATACGAAGGAGAACTGGCAGTACAGAATACACTGGAGAAATATTTTATCGTAAGAATCTCCTGGGTATTCGGAGTCAACGGCAAGAACTTCATCAAGACCATGCTGAATCTGGGCAAGACCCATGATCATCTCACAGTGGTGAATGACCAGTTCGGATCTCCTACCTATACTTATGATCTGGCAAGGCTTCTGGTGGATATGATCCTGACGGATAAATACGGTATCTATCATGCTACCAACGAAGGTATCTGTAACTGGTATGAATTTGCCTGCGAGATATTCCGCCAGGCTGGCATGAAAGTGGATGTGGCTCCTGTACCGGCTTCCGAGTATCCGACGAAAGCCAAGCGACCGGAGAACAGCCGCATGAGCAAAGCCAAGCTGACAGAGAACGGATTCGTAAGGCTTCCTTCCTGGCAGGATGCGTTAGAGAGATATCTGAAAGAAATCCTGTAAACAGATTTTGTGTAAGCAGGAAAATAACGGGAAATACTTCAGGGAGCGGTATCGGAAACGGTACGGCTCCCATTTTGGCGAATGTACATCATCGAGCTTTTAAGCGAGATGGTGTACAAAGTATACAAATCGAGTAGGAGCCAGCCTACTCGACTTATAATATATGAAAAAGTCATGAAAAACCCTGTAAATTTCACGAAAAACCTGTTGACAACGGAAGTCGGAACAAGTATACTGTTAAAGCGTGCCAGAAAAGGTGCGTCTATTATACTATTAAGAAAGAGGTGAAACAGAATGCCAACATTTAACCAGTTAGTAAGAAAAGGACGTCAGACTTCTGTTAAGAAGTCTACTGCACCTGCTCTCCAGAAGGGTTACAACTCTCTTCACAAGAAAGCAACAGACGTTTCTGCTCCCCAGAAGCGTGGTGTATGTACAGCTGTTAAGACAGCAACTCCTAAAAAGCCTAACTCTGCTCTTAGAAAGATCGCCAGAGTACGTCTTTCCAACGGAATCGAAGTTACCAGCTACATTCCCGGTGAAGGTCACAATCTGCAGGAGCACAGCGTTGTTTTGATCCGTGGTGGTCGTGTTAAGGACCTGCCCGGTACCAGATACCACATCATCCGTGGTACCCTTGATACTGCCGGTGTCGCTAACAGAAAACAGGCTCGTTCCAAGTACGGCGCTAAGAGACCTAAGGATGCTAAGAAATAAGTAGTATCCGAGGCGTTTTGAACGTCGGACCGAGAGTCCGATGAAAATCCGCAAGGATTTTTGGAGATGTCAGTGAGACATCTTTGTACCACAAAAACGAAACTAAGAAAAGTGTTGGAATTCTGTGATACAGATATAACAGCGCGAACACTTGGGGAAACACATGTGAGTACCGATGATTTAACGTAACTAGTGAGAAGGCAAGACCGACATGAAAAGAGAGCGTAAGCTTGCTTACGAGCGAACTTTTTATGGAGGGATTGGTCGGCGAACAGCCGACATCGAGGTTTTCGCAGAAAACCGAGATAACGTATCTCACGAGAACAATTTGTTAAGGAGGGAAGAACCGTGCCACGTAAAGGACATATTCAGAAAAGAGATGTATTAGCAGATCCTTTATACAACAACAAAGTGGTTACCAAGCTTGTCAACAACATCATGCTGGATGGCAAGAAGGGTGTAGCCCAGAAGATCGTATACGGAGCATTTGCTAAGGTTGAAGAGAAGAGCGGCAAGCCTGCTCTGGAAGTATTCGAAGAGGCTATGAACAACATCATGCCTGTTCTGGAAGTAAAAGCAAGACGTATCGGTGGTGCTACCTATCAGGTGCCTATCGAAGTCAGACCTGAGAGACGTCAGGCTCTGGGCCTTCGTTGGCTGACCATGTTCTCTCGTAAGAGAAGTGAGAAGACCATGGAAGACAGACTTGCTAACGAAATTCTTGACGCAGCCAACAATACCGGATCTGCAGTTAAGAGAAAAGAAGACATGCACAAGATGGCAGAGGCAAACAAGGCTTTTGCTCATTACAGATTCTAGTAGGAGGGAAAAAACTTGGCTGGAAGAGAATATCCGTTAGAGAGAACTAGAAATATCGGAATTATGGCTCATATCGATGCCGGTAAGACCACTACTACCGAGCGTATCCTGTATTACACAGGTGTTAACTATAAGATCGGTGATACTCACGAAGGTACTGCTACCATGGACTGGATGGCTCAGGAGCAGGAGAGAGGTATCACCATTACATCTGCAGCTACTACCTGTCACTGGACTCTTGAAAAAGAGACCAAACCCATGCCCGGTGCTTTGGAGCATCGTATCAACATCATTGATACCCCGGGTCACGTAGACTTCACCGTTGAGGTTGAGCGTTCCCTTCGTGTACTGGATGGCGCTGTCGGTGTCTTCTGTGCAAAGGGCGGTGTAGAGCCTCAGTCCGAGAACGTATGGCGTCAGGCTGACACATACAATGTACCTCGTATGGAATTCATCAACAAGATGGATATCCTGGGTGCTAACTTCTACGCAGCAGTAGATCAGATCCGTACCAGACTTGGTAAGAATGCTATCTGCCTTCAGTTGCCTATTGGTAAGGAAGATGAATTCAAGGGAATCATCGATCTGTTCGAGATGAAGGCTTATATCTACAACGACGAGAAGGGTGATGACATCACTGTTACCGATGACCTTGGAGATATGGCTGATGAGGCTGCTTTATATCATGACGAGCTCATTGAAAAGGTTTGTGAGCTGGATGATGATCTGACAATGATGTATCTGGAAGGTGAAATTCCTTCCGTTGAAGAGATGAAGGCTGCTTTGAGAAAAGCTACCTGTGAGTGCAGAGCCGTTCCCGTATGCTGCGGTACTGCTTACAGAAATAAGGGTGTTCAGAAGCTTCTGGATGCTATTATCGAGTATATGCCTTCTCCTCTGGATGTACCGGCTATTAAGGGTGTTGACCTTGACGGTAATGAAGTAGAGAGAAAGTCTTCCGATGAAGAGCCTTTCGCTGCACTTGCATTCAAGATCATGACTGACCCGTTCGTAGGTAAGCTTGCTTACTTCCGTGTATATTCCGGTACTCTGAATTCCGGTTCTTATGTACTCAATGCTACTAAGGACAAGAAGGAACGTGTAGGACGTATCCTGCAGATGCATGCGAACAAGCGTGCAGAGCTGGAAAAGGTTTACTCCGGTGACATCGCAGCAGCAGTTGGTTTCAAGTTCACCACTACCGGTGATACCATCTGTGATGAGCAGCATCCTGTAATCCTTGAGTCCATGGAGTTCCCTGAGCCCGTTATCGAGCTGGCTATCGAGCCTAAGACCAAAGCCGGTCAGGGCAAGATGGGTGAAGCTCTTGCAAAACTGGCAGAAGAAGATCCTACTTTCCGTGCTCATACCAATCAGGAAACCGGTCAGACCATCATCGCCGGTATGGGTGAGTTGCATCTGGAGATCATCGTTGACCGTCTGCTTCGTGAGTTCCATGTAGAAGCTAACGTAGGTGCTCCTCAGGTTGCTTATAAGGAAGCGTTTACCAAGGCTGTCGAAGTGGATTCCAAGTATGCTAAGCAGTCCGGTGGTCGTGGACAGTATGGACATTGTAAAGTTAAGTTTGAGCCCCTGGAGGCTAACTGTGAGAAGTTTGAATTTGATCCTAAGGCAAACATTCTGATCAACGATCCTCCTACCCTGTTATTCGAATCTACTGTAGTTGGTGGTTCCATTCCTAAGGAATACATCCCCGCAGTAGGTGAAGGTATTCAGGAAGCAGCTCAGGCTGGTATCTTGGGTGGATTCCCTGTACTGGGTGTTCATGCGAACGTATATGATGGATCCTATCATGAGGTCGATTCCTCCGAGATGGCATTCCACATTGCAGGTTCCATGGCATTCAAGGAAGCAATGCAGAAGGCAGCTCCTGTACTGCTTGAGCCGATCATGAAGGTTGAGGTTACCATGCCCGAGGAATACATGGGCGATGTAATCGGTGACCTGAACTCCCGTCGTGGTCGTGTAGAAGGTATGGAAGACATCGGCGGTGGTAAGATGGTTAAGGCTTTCGTTCCCCTTGCTGAGATGTTCGGTTACTCCACAGACTTGCGTTCCAAGACCCAGGGTCGTGGTAACTACTCCATGTTCTTCGAAAAGTATGAGCCCGTTCCTAAGAACGTTCAGGAAAAGGTTCTTGCTGCAAAGGCGAAATAAGCATTAAAACAATAAAAATAACTTGAAAAACCTCTGATTATTTAATATAATCAGAGGTAGCCGAGTTAAAAAGCGCCGAGTGCGCGTTCGCCACTTCGGCGAGTAGAAAAATATAAACAGTTTAATTATTTTAAGGAGGACTTAAATAATGGCTAAAGCTAAATTTGACAGAACAAAGCCCCATTGTAACATTGGTACCATCGGTCACGTTGACCATGGTAAAACCACTCTGACCGCTGCAATCTCCAAGGTTCTTTCCGAGAGAGTACCCGGTAACGAGAAGGTTGACTTCGATAACATCGATAAGGCTCCCGAAGAGAGAGAGCGTGGTATCACCATTTCTACCGCTCACATCGAGTACCAGACCGAGAAGAGACACTATGCACACGTTGACTGCCCGGGCCATGCTGACTACGTTAAGAACATGATCACTGGTGCTG
>OGHV01002043.1_pt1 | contig 10067 bp, 7 predicted proteins | sample 1571551 | NCBI WGS metagenome assembly OGHV01 (sample SAMEA2581960, study PRJEB24529) | metagenome | biome: Human gut stool | place: China | collected 2011 | reverse complement strand
AGTAAGATATAAGGGGCGCATAGGGGAACGTTATAATATACATCCAAGAAATTTAATTGTAAAAGATGGAATTATATGCATTCCACCATATATGACGATGAATATATAAAAATCTGACATCAAGTATTAATTTATCTACCAAAGAACCGGAGCGGAAGTGAATCCCTAAAAGGATTCACCCCGCCCCGGTTCTTTGGCTTGTTTATGGTTTTATTGTGATATAAGCGTATTTAATTATCTTACATTCTTAATCTTGCATCTGCCTGTTACTGCAACACCTGCTGTTAAAGCAAGAACTGCTGCTGCAATGTAAGCCATCATATTATTTGCATCACCAGTCTTAACATCTGATACAGATGTATCTGACGTACCTGCTTCTGTTGTGTTATCAGCCTCTTCTGAACCTGATGGCGTACCTGCCTCAACCTTTACTAATGCATTGATTGCTGCTGTAAGGTGCTCTGTTGCTTCTTCAACATCAGCCTTATATTCTGCAATCGCAAGTGCATCAACTGCTTCTTCATACTCAAGCTTCATAGCTGCCCAAGACTGGGCTGTGTAATCTGCTTCATTAAGGTCATCTGCTGCTGCAATAACTGCTGAGAGCTTTGCTTTATCTTCTTCACTTGCAGGCTCTTTAACCTTAACTATATTGGCATCTGTTGCTTCAAAATTAATTGTAGTATCAGAATATCCTAATGCATATACTGTAAGTGACCAGTATCCTGTTCCGTCATAACCTGCTGGTAACTGGCAGCGTGCTGAATCAGTAAGTCCAAGCTGGATTCCCATTACTTTGTGCATCCAGTTATCTGCAGCAAATTTAGTTCCATATGTAGCAACAGCATTTGTTCTTGTTGCATCATTTCCATAATATGTCCACTTAACAGCCTGCATCATAGCACCTAATGCGCCATAACCATCACCATTAATATCAACTCTTAAGAATTCACCGTATGAACCTGTAGCATCTTTTACTGTAGATGTAATGTTAGCAGCCACACTTATATCCTGCTCTGCAAATGACTTTCCACTTCCAGTCTGTCTTGCAGAGAATGAATATGTTCCATCTGCATTCTTAACTACTGTCTTAAGTCCGTTAGTATCTGCGTTAACTGCTGCTGTATACTCATATGAGCTAAGCTTGTTCTCACCGAATCCACCGTATAACTTTTCTCCATTCTTGACAACTCTGTAATGCTGCTCAAAATCAGCAAGATTAGATGTCTTAACCTTAACCGGAACATACTTAATACCAGTTACTTCATATGATACTAACTTTGTTGTTGTACCATCAGCATTAGTAATTGTACCTTTGTTGTATGAAAGCTGTGTACCATCTGTAAGTATCATCTGCTTTCCATCACTACTCCAGCCGGCAAGCTCATACTTCTTACCATCTTCTGTATCAATTGTTGCCATGCACTGGTAGCTTCCTCTGTGAAGGCCATGATTGGTTGTAGCTCTTGTTACTGTATCAAAACCGCCTTTATCGTACTCACCATGTGTATCCTTCTCATTAGATGATGTTACATCCCCTGCGTTATATACGCCTTCGTTTGCCCAGTATTCCTGCCATGTAAGACCAGCATATACATATGAATACTCATCATCTGCTGCATGTGTATATGACACAAGTGCAGGAAATACTGTTACAGCAAGAACAGTGGCTGCTGCAACCGCAGCAATCTTAGTAAAAATGTTCTTTCTCATAAATCCTCCTTGTTTTGCGAAGCAAAATCCGAACCCATTGGTGAGGAGAGGAATTTTGCCTCCTTATAATTTTTTCTATTACAAATCCGCCTACTTCTTAGCCGATTTATAAGCATAGTAAAATGCCTTCTTGATGGCATTGCTTGATTTGGTTGCACCAGATACTGCATCAACACCTGATGTACTCTGGTTTGCAAGAAGCTGTGCAGGAACCTTTGCATTTGCCATATTAAAATACTGCACATCCTGCGCACCCGCTTCTGATTCAGCAGTAACCGATGTAATCGTATCTCCCGATATGACTATTGTAACCGTTACATTGTAGTTATAAGTCTCACACACAGCGGAACCTGTATAAGTTCCATCTGCTTTAAATGTTGTATTAGCCGGTACGTCACTGCCTGAACCGCCGCTCAGCTCTCCACTATTGTCAGAACTATTATCCGGCTGAGCTGACTGATTATCACTGTCAGAACCATTATCCGGCTGAGCTGACTGATTACCACTGTCAGAACTATTACCTGATGAATTACCAGAAGCATTATCCGAACCGGAATTATTACTATTTCCCGACATTTCATTTCCTGCACCGCCAGCCTGTGAGTCTGACTGTCCATCTGATGAAGCTGATTCTTCCAGACTCTCTTGTGTTGTTCCTTCGGCATCTGTCTTAGCCGTACTGCTCTCAATCTCTTTGACCATTTCTGCAACTGTCTCTTCGTTAAAGAAATCGTTCCATTCCTCATTGTCTTCCGATGCCGACACTGTCTGTCTTCCTGCAAAGCACGACACCGTCATCACTGCACATATAACCAATGCCAGTCCATACAGAACCGTCTCTGGTTTCTTACCGTATGTCTTTCCTGCTCTTGCTGCCTTTACTGATATAGCCTTTGATATTCTCATAGCTGCATAGCCTAAGAAAACTATGCTGTAGATAACTACATTTGCAACATACATGCCAAGTCCAAGTCTCGCATAAGGTATGTTAATGAGCATAATGTGAACATACATAAGACCATAAAACACATATGCTGTGCGCTGTAACTGCTTCCACTTCTTAGCCTGCATCTTCTTTCTTACAGATGGAAAAGATGTAACTGTAAGCACAATCATTATAGCTATAAGCACAAGACTTATTACCGCAGCTGCAAGCTGTGTGGCTGATAACAGGCTTGTCTTAGTAAATAACATTCTGAAATATGTCATTCCATATGTGAAATTATGACACAGGACGAGTATTGCCGCTGTAATTGACAACTCGCCTCTTATCTTCATAAGTGGTGCAATCAGCTTGTTGCCCTTAGGCAGTGCGCCAGTGTACATTACCACAACAAACATTGCCGTTCCAAGAGAGCCTTTTGCAAATATTCCTAATATATTGTTCTTTACAAACAAATGCATTGGCAGGAACTCAAGCAGGAATACCGCAATAGAGATTACTGCCGTACCTATATAAAATATATTGGCATATTTCTTAAGCGAATCTTTGAGAAAATATATAAATAAAGCTACGATTATAAGTGATATTATTAATAACATGTCTGCTCCTTCGGGTCTGTATATCTTGGTTAGCTATCTTTAACAAGAGTTTATTAATCTATCTATAATTAGTTATCGCTAACTGCTCTATAGAATATATTTTTCTCACCACATTTGTCAATACAGGCAGTTAATAATAATTCTCATTAAGGCTGTCTGGTAATTATTTCCTTATTCATATCTGTTGAAAAACCGCTGGCAATGCCCTCCGATACATACACTCTGCTTCCATCGAAAAGTATCATATCAAAATCTATATCACCGCTTCTGTAAAGTTCTTTTGCACCGTCCAGCCCCATTGCAAAAAGTGCCGTTGACAATGCATCTGCTGTAGTTCCATCTGAATACACAATTGTAACAGAAGTCAGGTCGCTGTCTGAAGGATAACCTGTCTGCGTGTCTATAATATGATGGTATACTTGTCCATCCTGCTCAAAATACCGCTCGTACCCACCTGATGTTATGACAGCCTTATCCGTCGTGCTTAATATTCCAAGATAACTATTCTCACTAGCAGGATTCTGTATGGCAACTCTCCAGTCAGAACCGTCCGTCTTAGTTCCAAGCACCTGCACATTGCCCCCAAGATTGACAATCGCATGCTCAATGCCGTAATCCTTCATAATCTGGATAACCCGCGAAGATGTGTAGCCTTTGGCTATACCACCAAGGTCAATGCTGGAACCACCTGTCAGCGCCACCTGCTTCCCTTTTACTGATACATTTGTATAAGAAACACCCTTAAGTGCCTCTGCAATCTCACTGCTTTCTGGCACTCTGTAATTCTTTGTCGTAAATCCCCACAGCTCCATAAGAGGATATATCGTAATATCGAAAGCCCCATTGGTCTTTTCTGACACCTGCATTGCCCTGTTCATTATAAATGCGGTTTCTTCCGATACTTCTCCGCTTCCATTTTCATTTAGCTTAGTAACATCACTGTCCCCATTTCCTACCGAAAACATTGCATCAAGCCGGTTAATCTCCTGCACTGCCTTGTTTACTGCCTCCTCTGAATTACTTCCATATGCTGTTAGTGACATATATGTATCCATTGCAAATATTTCCTGTGTGCTCTGGTCTGGCTGTCCTTTTACAGCATTTTCTTTATTAGCGCATGATGAGAGCACTGTCATAGCAGTGATTCCTATCATAACTGTTAAAATGTATTTTCTAAGTTTCATAATTATCTCCGTCTTACATAAGTTAGTTCTTTGAAACTTTAAACTATATTGGGGAAAAAGTCAATTTATTTCGTTATCACAGAAATTTCACCCAACAAACATAATCACATCAATATCAAATCTTCCATTATCACACTCTATACAGGCTGAGCTTTCTAAGTTTGTTATATGTACTGATGCCGGATTATCATCAGATGCAAACCGCCGGTTTAATAACTTTGGCGAAAGAAGCAAAATGTATAAAAGCCGCAAAGACAATCCAATGTATCAGAGAGATTCTCAGAGAACAATCACATATAACAACCAGCAGAACACTCACAATACTTTAATATGTATCATTTACAGTTTTTGATTTCACTTAATGTAATATAAATTCCATACAATACTTTTTTCCACTGTATATTTAATTTCATCCAAGCACTCCTCTCCTATCTACCTCACTGATAAATTCTTCTATCAGTCTGTTTACTTCATCTGGCTGGTCGGTATTGGAATTATGACCTGCATTTTTTATCCACTTAAGCGGTAAACCTTCTCTCTGATGCCATTTTTTATTGTAGCTTTTGGCTGAACCTGCTTTATCCTTTTCGCCACAGATAAGAAGTGCCGGGCAGCTGATATGATATGACAGATCTGATTTGATCGCCTCAGCAAGCATTCTATACCCGAAGCCGGCAAGCCTTGCATATTCTTTAGGATCTGAATCATAGGACATCATCATCTTTCGCATAAGCTTCTGACCATAATCCGTCTCTGCACACCCTCTTGAACCAGCCCTAAGAAGTGCTTTCCATGGATATATCTTATATAATGGCTCTGCTCTTTCAAGAAGCCATATTTCCATTGCTGTCATATAAGACTTTTGAAGTGGTGCAGAATCAATGGAGATAAAGCCTTTTATCTTATCCGGATATAATTCCATATACATTTGAGCCAGATATCCACCCATAGACTGACCGATAATGATGGGATTATAAATTTCTTCTTTTGCCAAGATTTCATAAAGCCATTCTGCCATGTCAGACAGACTGTATTTATTCGTAAACGGTCTGGATAATGCATGTGATGGTGCATCCCATACAAACACATTCTGTTTTTTCTCAAAATATTCTGTCTGCTTTTCAAAAAGCCTGTGATCTGCTGTAAGTCCCGGCAAAAACACTAACGTAATTTTCTGCTTGTCTATTATATTTACAAAATAATGGATCAAGCCACAAGGTGTCTTATAACTGTTTTCTGTCATTTTCCGCCCCCTTTCCATAAACCATTTCCCAATGATTTATCATTTCCAGATATTCCTGCTCAAAAGCTGTTACATCATAATTTCCTGTTCTGTACCAATATTTAAGCATCCCTTCTGAAGCATACAGAATTTCTTTATATATACGAACAAATTCTATATCCTTACGGATTAAATCAAGATTCAAAATTGACAAAAACAATTCCAATGTCTTTTTTGCAGCATCCTGTACATCCGGTTGGATGATTGATTGAATATCCGGCTCTGTTTCAAAGTATGAATTAATGGAAAACAGAGACAAAAATGTGTATTTTCTCATCACTGCACACTTAGCCATCAGACCACGACGCATCATTTCAAAAAAATCATCTGTTTCATATACCTTATATTTACACATATATTTTTTTGTTAAATCCGCTGCATAATTCCATAAAAAAATATACAGCTCCTGCTTGTTATAAAAATAATGAAACAAAAGTGACTTGGAAATTCCAGCTTCTGCCGCAATTTCTGAGGTTGGTGCCTTTTTATATTGATTCGTTGCAAATACTTTATATGCAGCATTTAATATTTGCGATTGTTTTTCTTCCGACAAAGCATAAAATTTATCATTCATAAGCTGCCTCCGTTGACCGATTTGGTTAATATTCAGTATGAGCATATACCCATTGACCGATTAACACAAGACCTTTTTAAATATGCACCCATAGTTTGAGCCAATGATATTGCCTTATTTATATAACAAATATAAGTGATTTTTTTCTATTTCTACATCTTATGCCACGTTATTTGTTTTTGCAGTTCCATATGGTTTAGGGGCTGGCGCTATTGATGCATCTGTAAACCATTATGTGGCCAATAAACTGATTAATTTTATCTTACATCAGTTTGGAATTTTACTTTATTAAATTATTGCGAATCAGACAAACATGAATCTACCGATTCCATACCATTATAAATTCCTTTTCGCCTGTGTTATCGTCCACACTTTCGGATTGAATACTAAATTTCTCACGTAGATAAAATTTGATTGCTTTCTCATTTTCCTGATAGACACTTAATTTTAATTTTGATTTGAATTCCTTTGCATGATTTAGAAGTTGTTTTCCTATACCTTTTGATTGCATTGTTTCTTTTACAAAAACACCTTCGATATAGTCATCATTCAATCCAATGAAGCCATCTATCTGCTTTGTACAGTCATCCTTATGTACATATATTTCTGCGTGAGGAAGCATTTCTCTTACCAATTCTCTATCTCCTAACTACTACTTATTTCTTGTTCCAAAAGTGAAAGTTATTATTGAGTTTTCTTTCTTGATTTTGCCTAGAAACTATTTATAGTGTTCTTCATAACTTGAACGGTCTGAATGTCATGATTTTTTCTCTTACACCATCCGCAAAAGCATTTACCATTGCCATCGTATTAGCATTAACGTGTTGACTACCGTTTAATACTAATATATTCATAAGCTTATTCTCCTTAAAAATTGTATTCCACTAATTTATGGACCTCTGCTAATCAATTATCTACATACCTTAAAATCGTTTTTATAACTTCATCAATCACAATCGGCTTTGACAAATGTGCGTTCATTCCTGCATCCAGTGATGCCTGAACATCTTCTGCAAATGAATTAGCTGTCATTGCTATAATAGGAATGTTTTTTCCATCCGGTCTGTCATTCATTGCCCTGATTGCTTTTGCCGCTTCATAACCATTCATTTCAGGCATCATGATATCCATCAGGATTACATCAAATGTGCCTTCCGGATGATTTCTGAAAATCTCAACAGCATTCTTTCCATCCACAGCTCTTTCTACATTCATCCCGAACTCTTCCAACTGCACGGTAGCAATCTCTGCATTCAGTTCATTATCCTCTGCAAGAAGGACATTCACACCTGTAAGATTTACCTTTTCAGAAAAACCTGTGTCTGACTTATTACATTCCTTATCTGTAATTTCCAAAGGAATATCCACAGTAAATGTGGTTCCCTCATGCTTTTTACTCTGCACGGAAATGGTTCCACCCATCATATCTACATACTTCTTTACGATAGCCATCCCCAGTCCAACTCCATGGTACTGCGTTCTCACATCGGAATCTTCCTGTGCAAATTCCTCAAAAACTTCTTTTGTAAATTCCTCACTCATGCCAATACCAGTATCCGAAATGCGGTAACGCATATTTATATATCCATCCCCGCCCTTTTCCTGACACCGGGCTTCAAATGTAATCGTCCCTCCATCCGGAGTGAATTTCACGGCATTGCTCAGAATATTGACCAGCACATCACGCAGGCGTGCAGGATCCGCAAGTACATTTGGAATCTTTGCTTCTTCACGCTGAATCTTAAAGTTGATATCCCTGTTCGTAAGAAAACCTTTTGTAATATCCAATACAGAATCTGTAATGTTTTTCACATCCACCGGTACCGGATTGTAATTCACTTTTCCACTTTCGATGCTGGTCAGATCTAATATATCATTGATCAGCGACAGTAAATGCTCTGAGCTTTCGTCAATCTTTTCCAGACAATTTTTCACTTCGTCTGACGGATTGTTTTTCATTGCAATACCGGTAAATCCTATGATTGCATTCATCGGTGTCCTCATATCATGGGACATATGTGACAGAAATGCTGTTTTTGCCTTGTTTGCAGCCTGTGCATGCTCTGCCAGTTCCGCCATTTCCTCAGTTTTCTTCTGTTCCGCCTTCTGAGCTTTTTTTCTTGCACTAAGATGCGCCATTGTCACAGCCATAGTAGTCAGCAGTAATCCAAAAATAAGAAGAACCAAAACAGTAACAACAGGATACAGACGGATCCAGTCAACAAATGTCAGATCTGTTGCTTTGTATGTGGTATACTGTGCTGCAAGATCTTCAACAAGATTTTGGGGCATGGCATACATTGCTTTCGTCAGAATACCAGCCAGCGCATGGTTCTCAGTTGATGAAATTACCATGCGGTAGGTGAATGTAGGCTGTTCCAGCAGAGTATATGTCATGGTGCCCGTAGTGTCACTGTTCACAAACGCCTGTGCCATGTAATAGTAGACGAAGGCAGCATCTGCTTTACCCTTACGGACAGCTTCCATCATTTCCTGTCGGGTACTGCACATCAGTTTTTCTGCATCGGGTGCCATTGCATCTGCAATTGAATTTGCTACTGTCTGGTCAACAGTAGCAACAGCATTAATTTTTCCATCAAAGTCACGCCGTGTCACCCTTGCCAGCTGCATCGTAATGAAAGGTGCAGTAATCCCCCATTTTTTCGTCTCAGCATAGTTATCTGTTTCCAGGCGTGCATCGATGCTAATATCTGTAATATCCTTATTTTTCTGATAGGCAATATACTCATCTCTGGTGGCAGGTGTAAGAAACTCATAGGAAATCCCGGCATAGTCTGCAATTTTCCGGAAGTAATCCGGGATAATACCCTTCATCTCACCATTTTCATTATAAGAATATGGATAACGGGTCGGATCACACAGAACATGAAGCGGATTGTCCTTGGAATACTGTGAAATAATACTTTTTTCTTTCTTGGTATATTCCAGATTCTTAGTTTCTATGCTTTCATAATTTTTATTATAAAGTGTCGTTTTCCAGTCGCCCTCAACTGCATTCATCTGGTCGATTGCATAATTGATCTCATTCAGCAATTCTGTATTACCTTTTTTAACCATGACATAGAAATCGCTGCTGTCAAATTTATCCACGATACGCTCATTGTTTGTTTTTCTCAGAGAACTAGCAGCAATAGCATCAACATTTCCACTCTGAAGAGCTTCCTCCATCTCTGCTGTCGTATCAAAATAAAATGGATCATATGTAAATCCTTTGTTGCCTGCAAAATCCGCAAAACTCTTTATCTCGGAGCTTCCATTAAAAAGTGCCACACGCATACCGTTGTAAGTACTGTAATTGCCATCCACAATCGTGCTGTTGTCACTGCGGACGGTCAGAATCCCATTATTGGTTCCGATCGGACGTGAAAAATCAAACTTTTCTTCTCTTTCCGGTGTTTTGCGGGGAGATGTTACCATATCAATCTCGCCATCTTCAAGCATCTGCTGCATATCATCCCAGCTCTTATCATATCCGACATATTCGTAATCTACATCCCAATAACGAGCCATCATCCGAAGAAAATCATAGCCATACCCGCTGCGGTTGCCTTCTTCATCCACCACATGATAACCATCCATGGCAAAGAAACCGACTTTGACAGTTTCATGCTGCGAACTGTCCTCGGCTGCATATGCAGTCTGGGGAGAAAATATCATACACACGCATACAAAAACCAGTAACACTGCCACATATTTCTTTGCTCTCGAAATCATATTAAATCTCCTGTCTGTCAAATATATTTCTCTATAC
>OGHV01002040.1_pt1 | contig 10084 bp, 8 predicted proteins | sample 1571551 | NCBI WGS metagenome assembly OGHV01 (sample SAMEA2581960, study PRJEB24529) | metagenome | biome: Human gut stool | place: China | collected 2011 | reverse complement strand
ACTATACCGACCAGTGCCCTTACACCTATTATTGGGTGCCAAAGGTGCAGGAGGCCGCAAAGGAACATGGGATTCCGTTCAAAGCCATCCACGTCACAGAGAAAGAGACGGCACAGAATGTGCCTGCACCCGTCACCACCTATGCACTGTTCCGGGATGGGAAATTCGTGACACAGGGCATCCAGTCGGACAAGAAATTTTTGAAATTAGCAGGCGCAGCGGATTGAGAGATTCAGGAGGAAAAATGCAATACGATCAAACGGTTATCACACCAAAAGGACTGATCGTCCACATCCGAAACGGCGTGGCATCCGATGGAAGCGCTGTGCTTGAAAACTTTGATCTGACACACGCAGAAACAGATTATCTGCTGAGTTATCCCGATGAAAATCACTTTGATGCGGAACAGGAAAGCCGCTACTTGGAGAAAAAAGCAACCAGTCCGAATGAGATCGAACTGATCGCCTTTGTGGACGGTAAAGTGGCAGGAACTGCTGGAATTGATGCAATCGGAGCGCAGTATAAAGTGGCGCATCGCGCGGAATTTGGCATCGGTATCCTAAAAGAGTATTGGGGTCTGGGGATCGGGCGAGCCTTGATGGAAGCCTGTATCCATTGCGCTAAAACCGCCGGATACGCTCAGTTGGAGCTGGAGGTAGTGGCGGAGAACGCAAGAGCAATCTCCATGTACCAGACGGCAGGATTTGTGGAATATGGCAGAAACCCAAAAGGTTTTCGCTCTCGAAACGCTGGATATCAGGAACTGATCTCTATGCGGCTGGAATTGTAAAGCTTATCGACTAAAACAGCCCTCCTGACCATGACGGCCGGGAGGGCTGTTTTTGGTAGGGAGGTTGACCAGTATGAGGACGATACCCGGACTACCGCAAGGCGCGGAACGAGAGGCAGGAACTGGTTCGGGCACAGAAAAATGTAGAACGTTTTTTTGCAGAGGAAAAGAACACCACCGAGAAAACACAGACACGTTAAAAAAGTCGCCGAGGAGCTTCCCAGTTGGGAGGCATCCTCGGCGGATTTTTTAGTTTATATAGCAGTTTTTCGGAGCAATGCGCCTGTTACCCGTATATTTTCCCCACGATCTTTCCGCGTGCTGCGGCGGGCAGAAGCTTGCACAGCAGGCTCAGGAACTTATACTGTGCACCGGCAACATAAACGACCGCCGGCTTCTTTTTCTCCACAATACCGGCGATGTACCGTCCAATGCGTGCCGGGTCCATGCCGTTTTGCTCGTCATGCTCCATCTGACTGACGCTCCGGGAGATGCGCCCGCCGTATTCATCATCGCCGAGAATGCTTTTCTGACGTGCTTTTGTAAAACCGGTACAGATGTCACCCAGTTCTACGACGGTAACATGGATGCCGTAGGGCTTGACTTCATTTGCCAGAGCGTAAGAGTAAGAAGAAACGGCGGCTTTGCTTGCGGAGTAGAAGGTCTGGAACGGAATGTGTGCTACGGCGGCAACAGAGCTGATGTTCACAATATGCCCCTTCCCCTGACGGCGCAGGAAGGGGAGAACCGCTTTATTTACAGTGACTGTCCCGAAGAAATTCACATCGAACTGTGCTTTGGCTTGTTCCATGGACGTAAACTCCACCGCACCGGAAATGCCAAAGCCTGCACAGTTGACCACTGCATCGATTTTAGTTTCTTTTTGGATGACCTGCTGCACAGCGGCGTTGACCGCATCTTCATCGGTCACATCGACAGACAGATGGGTAACGCCCTCCATAGGGATATTTCTGCGGCTGAACTCATAGACGATGCAGCCGTTCTCCTTCAGAGCGGATGCCGTGCACCGCCCGATGCCGGAGCTTCCTCCGGTAACAATGACCACCTTGTTGTTTTCTCCCACCATGATTTTCCTCCTGAAAATGTTGATCTGGTTCGAGTATACCGCATCGCAGGGCGACTGTCTATACGGATAGCCGGATCGTGGAAAAGTACAGGGATCAACTTGCGTAAATTTTCACACAGATTGGCCTCTCTTTGTTTTACACAACCAATGCCAATTAGCGCTTGAAAACGAAACGCTGCGCAAGTATACTATACTAGTTATACTGTACAAGCTTGATCACAAATCAGTATGCCAGTTGACCATAAAAGGCATACCAGAATTGAAGCGTGCGGCGGGGTCAAAACCCTACGAGGATGAAAATGAAATTCGATAGAAGACTTACAGATGAAATCTACACTTCCGATACGGTAAGGCTGGGAAAAAATGCATTTCAGGCCATGCAGGAGACGATCTATCATAATGGCGGTGTCGGAACCATTACCGGGTACTATGATGCCGAATTGTCGATCCTGTCGGTCAGTGATCTGTTGCTGCATAATCTGAACCACAGCTATGCATCCCTGATGGAACAGACAAAGGGTTCGCTGAAGAATCTTTTCTATAAGAAAGATGCCGCATTCCTCGACAATGCACGCTTTCGTCAGATTCAAGGCGAAGGGGAAGGCCGGATCCTCACGGCAGATGGGGCTCCCGTCTATGTGCGTCTCTACAAAAAAGATGCAGTCGATACGGATGGAACACCGATCTGGATCATGTCAGTACAGATGAACTGGGCGTATGAGAACCTTGCGCTGGTTAATGAATCCATCCATTCTGCACTATGGTATTTTGAGTGTAATGAAAACGGTGAGATCGTTCATGTGAACTGGAGCCATGCGTTCCGGCAGATCCTTGGTTATCATGACATTCTGGATTTTCCGAACAAACTGGATTCGTGGTCGAACCTTCTGCACCCGGAGGACTATGACCGGGTAATGCAGCTGCTTTTGGAAACGATTGCGGACAAAGCCAATACTACAAAGTATAATGTTGAGTACCGACTGAAAATGCAGGATGGCCAATACCACTGGTTCCGGGCATCGGCGGAGGTGATACGCCGTCTGGATGGTTCGGCCAATCGAATTGCCGGAATCATCAGCAACATTGACGCGGAAAAAAGAAGCCGGATGCAGGCGCAGCGGGCAGCGGCATTTCACCGTGCATTTACCAGCGCAAACCTCTGCGAATACTATGTAAATCTGGAAAAGAACACCTTTGACACTTTCAAAGTGGAGCCCTCTTTGATGACGGCCTTTGAGCAGAACCACACATGGGATGGACTAGTCAGATTCCTTGTGGATAACTATGTGGTTGAAGAGGACAAAAAGTCTGTAACGGATTTCTACAATCGCGCCTACATCACGGAAAAACTAAAGGGGCTTGAGACGGAGCTGCGTCAGGAGTGCCGCATCGTTCTGGATGGGGAGGAACGATGGGTCAGCAACGTGGTCATGCGCGGCGAGATTGAAGATTCCGAATATGCGATGATTTTTCTGCGGGACATCACAGAGTCCAAAGCAGAGACGGCACGGCGGATCTGAAGTGCAGCTATAACCGGCTGACGGAGCTGGATGTGAGCAAGAATACGGAATTGACGTATCTGGATTGCGGCTATAACCGGCTGACAGAGCTGGATGTGAGCCAGAACACCAAACTGACCGCGCTGTATTTCGTCTCCAATAAGATCACATCGCTGCAGGCAGACAACTGCACAAATCTTACGGTAATCTTCACCGGCAGCAACAAATATAAGGTTGAGGTCTACAAAAAGACCCGTATCTTAGACCCCAGCATCCTGCCCGGAAACTTTGATATAAGCCGGGTCAGAAACCTGAAGGGTGCCACCCAAAACGCTGACGGAACCCTGACGGTGCAAGAAGGCGGCGGAAAGGTGACCTACGAGTACCGCTGCGTTGGAGAAATCTACAAACCCTTTACCCTGAATGTTACCGAGACCGATGACCCCAATGCCGGTATCGTGCCCCCGGTAACGCCTCCCTCCGGCGGCGATACCCCGGGCGGCTCTACTGGTGGTGAAACTGGCGGCGGCTCTACTGGCGGCACCACCCCCGGCGGCTCTACTGGCGGCGGTGACGGCGGCGGTGCGGTCGTCATCGTGGCGGCAGTAGGCGCAGTGGCGGCTGGCGTTGTGGGCTACGGCGTGTACAACTATGTTTCCGGCCAGAAGCTGCAAGCCCTGCTGCCGGAAGGCGTGGCTGCACCCGAGAACCGCGCCCAGACTGCGCTGCTGCTGTGGAACACCGCAGGCCGTCCCGAGCCTGCCGAGGCCCCGGCCTTTGCAGACGTGGCAGACCCGGATACCGCCAAGGCAGCCCAGTGGTGCGTGGAGCAGGGCCTGATGAAGCGCCGCCTGAACGGCAAATTTGCCCCGGGCAGCAGCATCCCGGCTTATCAGGTGCTGAACGCCTACCGCAAGCTGGCAGGCTAAAACCTCTCAGTCTCGCTTCGCCCGGCAGCTCCCCTGACCGGGGAACTAAGAACGCAGGCGTGTTCCGGCAAATGACATCAAAACGCAACCGATGCCCTGACTTTCCCATCAGGAGAGGGGGCGCGGCATAAAAAATAAGCATCCGCAGCGCACTGCGCCTGAGCTGAAGCAGCCCGGCCATGCGCTGCGGATGCTTTTGTTGTGCGGTGGGGCACGCCGTCAAAAACAAAAAATCTGACCCCTTCTCTTTCGAGAAAAGGTTTGAATCTTCCTTGTCTGGTGCGAGTAGTGATACAGAACTTTTTGAAAACAATCGTAGTACAATTTGTTTTTGAGGTCATCGGATAGCAACTTGCTTGTATCACATCCCGATGGGCAGCTGTATTGAAAAAAACAGCTACCCAAGACAAAAAGAAACGCCGTATCGTTTAACACGATACGGCGTTTTATGGACTCGAAGGGAGTCGAACCCTCGACCTTTCGGATGCGAACCGAACGCTCTCCCATGCGGACCTTAAAGAAGCCCCCAAAGAACAGAACATTTCTTTGCGAAACGGCAAAAAAATATAGGCGTAATGCGGGTTTTCAGACGAGCATTACTTTCGAGAAAAAATTGCCGTTCTTGCTTCAATGTGAAAAAGTCACACTTCAGGAGGGATGCGCTTCAGATGCGATTTAAACGGGCGACCATCTGAATACTTCTTGCGGATCACGCACCGTATGGGGATGATTCGGATTATATCCCCTATACAATAAAATTGACGAGAAACAGTTAGATTTTTCTGGCTGTTTCTTTTTTATTGCACAAATCGGCAAAAACAGTGCCGACGGTTACGCACCCAGCGAAGATGAAAATGCCCAAAAAAAGTTATCAAATATCGCGTTGCTCTATACAAAATATAGCAATCGGTATACGCACCATAAAACATATACGGTATAACGTCAATTTATGTACATATCTCAACTGAATGACTGGAGGTGAGTTTTCAAAATGCCTGTTATTTATGTTGCAAAAACATCTTCCTACGCACGAAGAATCACGTTCGTTTTAGGACAGACGGTTGAAAAACAGCATGATCCTTGATTATTTCTACGGGCAAGCCGGAGAGCTGTTTTCGTTCTACCGCATTCCAAAGGCTCTGTTTCAGGAGCCACGGTTCCAGAGCCTGTCAACCGATGCCAAGACCCTGTACGGTATCCTGCTGGACCGCATGAGCCTGTCCGTGAAAAACGGCTGGCTGGACGAGCAGAACCGGGTGTTCATCCTCTTCACGATACCAGACCATGCCCATCGCAGAATAAAAGCTCCACAGCGCATACCTGTTGGTATAAAATACTCGGCCATCCCAATGGCTTTTGATGGAATAAGGATGGCACCCAACCGCTGATCTTAAAAATGCCCAGATAACACAAAGCCGGGCTGCTGCACAGAAACTGTGGAGCAGCCCGGCTTTTCTACAACGCAGTCACACCGCTGCAGCCCTGATCCAGAGGAACAGAGTGGGTGCGCTTAGCCTAGGGTGAGGGTGTTGGTGACGGAGACCACGCAGGCGAGAATGCCCATGATGATGCCGCCGATGTAGGGGTTTTTGGACTTCTTGTAGATCTTGCTGCACACAAAGACGGCAAGGGGCAGCATGAAAACGATGGGGTAGAGCCAGATGCCGGTAATGGAGCCGCCAAGGTGAGTAAGCTCGGACCACAGGAAACCCTTGTTGTAGAAGGTGATGTACTGAACGCCGATCATGATCTCGGGTCCGATAAAGACGAAGAACATCTGCACCAGAGTGCTGAGCCAATTGGACTTACCCAGCTGTACAAAGTTGAAGCCGTTGGTGGCAACAGACAGGGCAATGTAGTACACCAGCCAGAACACCAGATACTTTGCAATGGTGGCAAAATGCATGGGTGCAAATGCACGGATGGTGATGAAGCACCACAGGCGGAAGTCGGTGAGGAACAGGTAGTCGGAGATGAACACCAGCGCATAGGCGGCGACCACCACGATAAGGGACAGAACGATGGTCTTCCAGAGCTTGCGGCCGCTGATCTTCACGCCGCGCTCTGCCAGGTCCAGGCCGTTCTTCTTGCTATAGCAGTTATAGGCCACCACCATAAACAGGATGGTAAACACGCCACAGAGGAAGGTCCACATACCGATGTACCAGGTGGCTTCCTGATTCCAGAATGCCGGACGGTTCTTACTGCACCATACATAGATGGTGGGGTAGAGGATCACGCCCATGATGGCACCAAATGCAAGACCGCCCCAGTACCAGCCCTTGCCCTTGCCCTTGGGAGCAGGGAGCGGCTGTGCGTCTGCAGCAGGCTTGAGCTCTGCAAAGTAGCGAGCGTCTAGAAGGGCGATGGCGGCGTAGATGACGAACATAAAGAAGCCAGCGATGCCCACCGTATTGAAGAATGCCTTCCACTGCCATGTCTGGTTGTTGGCATCCAGCTTGATGGGAGCATCCAGTGCCTTGTCAAAGAAGGTGACGCTGTCAGCAACAACATTCTTGGAGAAGTGTGCCCAAGGGTGGGTGATGGCCGGGTTGAAGATGACACGGATGGATTCCTTGCCGTCGATCTGCTCGGTGTAGTAGGTATCGGCACTGCGCTTGTCCAGACCGGTGGGGTCTACGCCAAAGTGCAGGAAGGACTGTGCAGTATTCTGGTCGATGTAATCCCGGGGAGCACTCTTGGTGCCGTCTTCCTGCTTTACCCGGTGGAAGAACTCGTCGTACTGGCAAGCAACGATACCAGCATCACGGCTGCCAAAGATGTTGACCCACTGATCGTCCTTCTTGTAAACGGCATCGTTGGACACCAGCAGTGCGGCGGCGATCAGCCCTTCCTCGTCCTGCATCACAGCCACACGGCTGGCAAGTGCGCCGTTGGAGTGACCGGTAACGCCGATGCGGCTTGCATCAACATAGGGCAGGCGAGCAATGTACTTTACGGCATCGTAAAGACCGTTGGCGTTGTTCTCGGCGTTAAACCATGTGCCGTCCGGGATGATCTCAGAGTCGCCGTGACCGTACATACTGATGGAGATGACCACATAGCCTCTGCGAGCGTACTCAACATAGTTGAGGTCCTGCATCTCACGGTTGTTGTACCAGCCATGGCTGGTAACGATCGCCGGAGCGGGGTTCTCTCTGGTGGCGTTTTTCGGTACCAACAGAAGGGCGTCCAGTTCGTGACCGCTGTCGGTGACCATAGTGATGTCGTGGTACTTGATCGCACCGCCGCCTGTCTGCACCATGGATGCGCCCAAAGAGCTTATAAGACATAGGATCAGAGCGATCGCGACCCAGAAGCTCGCGCTCTTTTGCTTTTTCATTTTGTTTCCTCCTTGTTGTGATTTTTTCTTTTTGTTGAGTGTAACACTTCGCACTCAACTGTCTAATGAGAATTTATCAAAGATGCACAAAAAATGCAATAAATAAGTTTGCCGCTCTTTTTATGGATTTTGTTGCTGTTTTTTGTCATTTGTTTGTTTTTTGTCTTTTCCGTTTGTATACAAAATAACTTCCACAAATTAAAGCTGCTGTAATTGTGAGAACTGAACAAAGGGGCTGCAGCACGTGATTTTGTGCTGCAGCCCCGATCCGGTGCTTTTTTAGAAAGCAGTGCCCACTGTTATGAAAAATTTTTTCGTCTTTTCGACGACCGGTAGACGGAAGGGGGGATTCCTTCCGTGCGTTTGAACACCGCTGTAAAGTGGCTGATGTTGTCATATCCTACCTCTTCAGCGATCTGGGAGATGCTTTTGCCAGTCTCCAGCAGCAGCTCCTTTGCCAGTTGGATCCGGCGGCTGCTGATGTAGTTCACAAAGCTCTCTCCCGTTTCCTTATTAAAGGTTCGGGAAAAATAGCTGGGGCTGAGGTGGCACAGGTCTGCCATCTCCTTCATGGTGATCTCCTGCTGCAGATGATCCCGGATGTAGACCACCGCCGGGTAGACCACGCTGCTGGGGTTTACCGGCAGCATCCCGGTCTGCTGCGGTCTGTGCTCCTCCTGCGGCAGGAGCTCCTGGATCTGGATCTCCTCGCTGGGCTGTTCGGCATTGGCACTCATCAGCCACTTGTAGGTCTCATCCCGGGTGTGGCTCTTTACGGCACGGTCAACAATATAATGCACCATATCGTTGATATATTCTGCGACCTGAACGATTCGGTCGTAATCCATTTCCGGCAGAAGCTCGTGTTTCCGCAGGATCTCCTGTTGTGCAGCGTCCTCTTGCGGAAGGATGGAACTGATCTCGTTTACCAGACGCTCCGCCTTTTCCCGGTCCTTGTGCCGCAGACGCACCTGCCCGAACATCACGGCACCAAGGTAGATATCCCCCACCATGACGGGGACCGCTACGTCCACGATGCCGCAGTGGCACAGGTAGATGTAGGGGCGGCCCCGGCGCACTGCCTCCACTCCTGCCAGCGCATCGCAGCGGAAGCAACGCTTGCGAGAAACGGGATTCTCTCGCACGATGCTGCAGAACGCGGTACGGCCACTGTGTTTCGTGACAGGCTTCCCCTTGATGTCGATGCAGACGATGGCGGTACCGGTCAGCTCCGCCAACCGGTCCTGCATTTTTTCCCAGAGAGGGATATCCAAAACGTTTTCTATGGTGTATTCAAACCTGCTCATACCTTCGATTTCCCTTCTCCTTGCCGGATATTCGAACACTGCCATCATAAATGACCCGGCATGGAAAAGCAAGGTCCTCGGAGCAAAATCATGGTAATGTACAAATTTTCTACATTGAATAGGGTATATTGACGAGGGATTCCGTGGACAGATCTGCCCAAACCGAATGCAGCAGGCCTTCATCAGCCCTGCGTCGAGCGGAACGACCATCCTCAGGCTCACAAAAAAGCAAAACGCCTGTTGGGACACGGCATTAGCGGCAGCATCCCCAGTAGACATTCCTACTGGTTGGGAACCGCGCACTAAGCAACAGCAATGGGTTGCGTTTGCTGATTTTCCGCAGTGTAGTGTAGTGTTTGCAGCGAAATATCGGAGAATGGTGATTTATGGCCAAATCAAAAAAGATATTGGTCAGATACTTCGCAAACTATGCGAGCAAAAGGATATTGAAATAATTGAAGCAGAAGCCTGCCCGGACCATATCCATATGCTGATAAGTTTTTCGCCGAAGTATAGCATTTCTTACGTTATGGGATATCTCAAGGGAAAGAGCAGCCTCATGATTTTCGACAGACACGCGAATTTAAAGTACAAGTATGGAAATCGGCATTTCTGGGCCAGAGGATATTTTGTGGATACTGTTGGAAAAAACAAGCAGAGAATCCAGGAGTATATCAAGAGACAGCTAGAACAAGACCAAATTGCAGACCAGTTAAGCCTTAAGGAATTCACGAACCCGTTTACGGGTAGCAAGGGAACCAAGGCGTAAATAAAAGGCCCCTTGAGGGGCCTGCCACGAGACAAGAATGCAGTTGGCAGACCCATTCGTGGCCCCTTAAGGGGCTTTACTAGTATTATGCCCTTCTAGGGCTTACTCAAGCCACCGGCTCAGCCGGTGGTTTTGACTGCACAAATCGGCAAAAACAGCGCCGACAGCTACGCACCCAACAAAGATGAAAATGCCTAAAAAGCTATCAAATATTGCCTTACTCTATACAAAATATAGCAATCGGTATACGCACCGCAAAACATATACGGTATAGCGTTAATTTTTCGTACATATCCCAACTGGAAGACTGGAGGTGAGTTTTCAAAATGCCTGTTATTTATGTTGCAAAAACATCTTCCT
>OGHV01002034.1_pt1 | contig 10118 bp, 9 predicted proteins | sample 1571551 | NCBI WGS metagenome assembly OGHV01 (sample SAMEA2581960, study PRJEB24529) | metagenome | biome: Human gut stool | place: China | collected 2011 | reverse complement strand
CAAAATGATACCCCACCGGAATGTCATTTACCCTGACAAGCAGTCTGCATCCTGTTTTGTTTACCTGCAGATAGTAGGCAGGTTTCTCCGGGTATGTCTTCACCATTCCTAATTTCTCCTGTATCAGTTCTTCCATTTTCTTTATTTCCTGTTTCATCTCTTTTTCTGTTTTTACTTGTGCATAGCCGTTGAAACCTAACATTGCAACGAGCAGGGCAAGAATCATTGATTTCATATTATGTGTATTATTGGTTTTCTACATTTATGTACTTTTCATATTCAGGACCTTCGTACGGTGGGTCACCGAAACCTCGTGAGTTAATGGCAATATCAAAGTTTTCAATATCATTACCGTCTTCAGACTTCCTGATTCTATAGGTATAATATTTTTCTCTGCGGTGTATAGGCGCTTTGGTGTAGTCCCAGTCATGCAGATGACAATAGTAAAGCAGAGGGAACGGATTGTTATCAAATTTCAGATTTGTTTTTTTCAGAAAATCATCCATGTGCATACCTCTGCCCAAAACCGCTCCACCGACAATCATTTTACCCGTAAAATACTGACGTGGGCAGCGGTTCTTTAGCCATTTTAGGTCTTCATCGGTTATAAACCCGCTTAACTCTATATTCCAGTTAATCATTATTCTACTTACAGGGGCACTGTCTTTTCCGCTTTCATCGTCTGATACCATAATGATTCCCATAGAATCCCATATAAATATTCCGGGTTCCGCAAGACGTTCGTAATGTCCGAATATCTCACACAGTTCTCCTATTGACATTCCCGGCATGAACGACTTGCCGTTGTAGGTCATTGTCGTATCTGTAAATACAAACAAGTGCTTCATATTCACCCCCTCTTTTTCGTAGTCTATAGGCGGTTCTTCCGGCAGATGTTCTTCCAAAAACCGGTCTGTTTTTTTCATCAGTGTATCTACTTTGCCCAAAATGTTATCTATGCTTCCCATCGCCTTTTGGTGGTTGTAGCTACACCCTGTACACGAGCTGAGCGCGGACATACAAAACAGTCCGAAGCATAGGGCAACGGCTGCCGAAGCGGGTATGAATGGATGCTTGTTCATATTATTGTGATTTAAAATTTTGTATATATTCCCGCAAAGCCTATTGTTTGTCATCTCGGCATTTGGTAGCCTACCATGTATTCTGCTCCACAGAAGCGGCATTGGTGGCGTGCCTCGCGCAGACCTTCGCCCGAACTGTTGACCGGCTTTACCATGTGATAGTTTTCTGTGCGGTGCAGAGTGAGGTGGTGACATTCGGGACAAAGCTCGTAGCCTTCCTTGGTGAGAGGAACGCGCAGCTTGAACCGTTCGCCGCAGTCCGGACACTCGATGACGAGGATATAGGCAGTCTTCAGTTTGAGTTCGAGCCGCTCGCCATCGGTGAGCAGGGGCAGATTCTCTTCTCCAACAGGCAGGGGCAGAGAGTGTACTTTCCTTCCCATACAGTTGGGGCAGGGATAGTGGCGGCGCAGCAGTCTGATTTTCTGCAAACGATGGTAGTGTATTGCCGCCAGCACGGCGGGCCATACGGGGAAGAGCCATAGCATGGCCACTAATGTGCGTACCATAAACGGACGACGGGTGGCGAGCAGTTCGAGAGCGGCTTCCGGAGTATCGGATTTGAGACATAGTTTGCGACGCATTACTCCAAAGGTAGCAAGGTTTATCAATAAAAGTGTAATCCGTCCTGTCCGTGAATCGAAGATGGAAAGGTAAACGGGTATCGCAGTCTCTTCCAGCCACGATTTCTGTGGAAGGATAATTCCTTCCCGATGTTCCGGTGCCGTTGTAGAAGAATGGGATACACCTGCCATCAACAGAAACAGAAGTACGCCCGCTATCCGGCGGTAAGAGCGTCGGGGGTTATCTTCCCGATAACGGCTCGTCTTGCTGCTGTTTACCTTCAGCAGCAGGAGCAGTAATGCCGAAAAGACCGCTATGGCGATGAGGGCGAACAAGGCGAGCAGCACGAACCCTGCCGGGTCGTAGGTACAACCTATGCCCGTAACCGACATATCACCGAGAAAGAGAAAGATGCCTGCCACTACCGACACTTGCAGGGCAAAGCAAGGCAGTACGATTGCATAGAGAAAAAACTCCGGAAGATGGGCGTTTTTTACGAAACGCCAACACCGTTTCCACAGACTTGAACGGGCGGAGGGAATATCTGTATTCTGTTTCATGAGGTGATTTAGTTTTTGGTTTCACATCGGATGTTTCACGGAGATCGGCCCACCGGAGGGGCGGACTACCGGGAGAAGAGTACTTCTGGTTTGCCGCCGCCCATCGGGTAACGCACCTTGAGGAGCGGACGGTCGGCAGCGGTGTCGGGGAGGTAGATGTACAGGGCGTCGGCTTCCGTGTAGGTCTTGTACCAGCGGTACATGAGGGGGCTGTCGTCCGGCTCTACGGGTTTCGACAACTGCCGGATGTCCTCATCGGTGAGGAAGGTCAGAACTTCCCGCCGCTCTACGAGGGAGTCGATGTATTCCTCCACGTGCTTGTCCAATTCGTTACTCAGGGAGTCGGCGGCGGCGTCGGTGTAGCGGTCCATCAGGGCTGTGGCGCAACGGTCTATTGTCTCCCAATCGGGCTTCAGGTCTGCCTTGACATACTGGCTGCCGATTCCTTCGCCGATCTGGAAAGCGATATACGACACGACGTCATCGCCGTAGCGGTCGTGAAAGCCGCCCATTGCTCCCGAATAATCGTCCTTGCACTCTACGGCGGCTTCGTATCCCTTCTTCACCCATTCGCGATACAACTCCTTGTAGTTCTTTGAGTTGGCGTTCTTCAATAGGTCTTCCAGCCGGAGTCCCACTATCTCGCCTGCCGTTTCGTGGAAGTGCCGCAGCTCTTCTTCCGTAGGCCGGTAGTGCGGGTGGGCGGCAAGCTCCAGCGCTTGGGGCGTAGTACCGAGCGAGTCGCAGTTCTCTTCCATATACGTGACGCACCATTCTCCGAAGCCCATGTGCGGATTCCGGTACCATTGCAGCAGTCCTTTGCCGCCGGTCGTATATCCCCCTCTACAGCTCATCGGCTTTTCTCCCTTTATCGGGATGATTTCCAGCTTGCCTATCTGTTCGTTATACTTCTTATCGTACTCGAGTATCACATCGCCGGGCGCAGACTTGAACAGTTTGAACTTCACGCCATCGAACTCGTATTCCTTTCCTTCGGGCAGCAGCGGGATGCGGATGTACTTCCAGCGCAGGGGCGGAAGCAGTTCCGCTTCGATGCTTCCTTCGATGTCGGCAGAGCACGAATTGTTGGTGCGGAACGACAGAGAGAACTTCTTCTCTATCGGGGACATGTAGAGCATGGCAGAGCCGAGCAATTTCAGCGTATCTCCTTCCGTGTTCCGCAGGCGGGACAAGAGGTTGAACCGCATGTTTCCGAACATTTTGATGGAGGCAATCTTCTGCTCGTAGGGATTGTCGGAGGAGAGGTTGTCCGGGATTTCGTCTGCTTGGTTCCAGTTCTCATCCGGGTCATATACTCCGTCAAGCGCCAGCCTGCCGGAAACCGCATAAGTCTCGTCCTCCCCCAGCCGGGCATGGGTCATCCAGTCTTTCAGGGGAGCCGGGTCGAACTCGCCTCCGGTTTCCTCCCACGGCAGGGGTTCGGTTCTTTCTTTCGCCTCCTTGCCTTCCGGAATGCCGGGCTTTATGTCGGTGAAAGCTTGGTACCATTTGTACAAATACTTCAAGTTGTCTTTCTGTTCTTTGGTAAGTTCCGTTACGTTGGAATTGCCGCCCGTCTGGCAGCTTCCCAATGCGGACACGCTCAATAGTGCCATAGTGATAAGTGTTTTCAATTTCATCTATTTCTCATTTTTTTATTAGCAAAAGCTTTAATTCATTTGATATATTTTACTTCATCCGTTTCACTGTCGCATAGGAAACAGTCGGTCAATACCGCATCGTCCGGGATTACGATGTATTCTACGTTTTCCGAAGCGAAGAGTTTGAACACAAACTGTTTTTTCCAAAGACCGATTAATACCAAATCATTATCGTTTGGTATTTCAATTCCATGCTCCTGACAATACCATGATACTCTGTCGTGATAATGCACTATCCTGTGTTTTATCTTGGAGAGCCTTTGCTTGAACTCATCCGTACCGTATATATATCCCATATATGCGTCTGTTACGAGTATGGTATTGGGATATATCGGTTTTGGGAAACCTGCTGCCTTTCTGCGCAGGAAGTCTTTCTCGCGGTAGGCGTCGAACACGTCACCTTGCGGCAGTGGGCGGTTCTTGTCCATATAGAGTACATAGAACGACCACCAACCAGAATCATACGCTCCAAGAACAGGAATGACCATTCCACTTCGAGGATGTGCAAAACATAAGTTTCCATAGGAATATCCAGGTACAACTTTTGAAAAAGGTATTGTACAACTCGGAAAAAACAAATGGCGGGGAAAAGTTACTGTACCGTTCATTCTGTCCAATACAAAACGTCGGGAAGAAGTCATCAGTCCGTTCAGAAGAAGAAGAAAAGAAGCCAAAATTCCTCCACTGACTGGGGGGCTATACATATTACTATATGGCTTATCTATTTCCATACAAATGTATATTATTGCTACGCATGAAAGGAATGCTCCGGTTACTATAAGAGTGCCCCGGATGAGCGAGTGACTGTTGAAGATAAAAAACTCATCATCTGCTCTTTCCACTTTCATTGCATCAGCAAGTTCGGTTGTCAATACCGTTGGGAAAGGGTATATGACATGCTTCATCATTCTACTCTTGCCCATCCATATTTTTATAGCAATTAATGCAAATAATATAATGTTTCCGAACAATATCAATAAGATTGTTCCTGATACTAATATGACTAACAGTTTACCCCATATGTGCTCAAAAAAACTCGTTTTTTCATAAAGAAACTGTATAGGGTCATACATTCTAAAGCAACTGTACACGAATATTGGAAATGTGCATAATAGAACTAAGCTTCCGGCTATAATTCTGATTGTAGATGGTCGGTTACTGTCTGTTTTTGGTTCCATATCTCATTCTGTTTTGTAGTTAAGACAATTATTCTAATTGTGTCTCTGCATTCATTTCCTGCTCTTTGCTTTCTCTTATCCCATCTATCTCTTTATAGGTGTCGTCCACAATTTGATGGGATTCTGTATTGAGTTTCTTTGCATATCCCTGAACAAGAGAATTTATTTCATGATAAAAGGCATTGAATAGTGTGAAAAATAGGAGCATGATACCATATTGACTGGCTTTAAATCATAACGGGAATCAATTTGTTTGTTCCTTTTTTCATGCTTAAATGGAGTTCGATATATCCATATTTAAAACCATTACCATTCTCTTTTTTTCTTATAAAAACTAAAGCACTTGGTAATCCATTAAGTTTTTTTGATTTTAAAGTTATACTTTTTCCATTTGTTGAAAATAAAATTCTATATTCTTCAATTGGTTGTAATTCATTTGCAGAGTACTTATTAATAATATCAACAGTACTTTTCCAATCTAACTCTATTTCTTTTTGAGATTGATACAAAGTAACACCTATTTCTTGGTAGGAAGGCCAAAAATATTCCTTCAATTCATTTATCTTTTTTTCTGCAATCATTTGTCTAACGCGCTTATACTCTTCTACCACTTTCTGCTCAATATTGGGTATTTCACGCAAATCCACATACTCGTCCCATGTTGTGATTTCGTATGGCACCTGTGCTTCAAATTCTTTTTCTATTTTAATCTGCGATAGCCCTTCCTCGGGAATCTCTATTTCTGGTAATTCAAATACCTTATGCCATATTCTGTTACCCATACTATCCAGTTTCTCGGTAAAATCATAATATCCAATTTCCAGTCTGAAAGGTTTATCATTCATTATATTTTTCCTGCCTGGAAATGGTTTCAGACTGATTGATATACTCTGTTTGCCAGATTTGAATATTACCGGATTTATGGTTATGGATGTTTCACCGATATTTACAGGTTCTGTAACTTCTGCTGATACATTGTCGTTTATTCTTAGTTCGAATAGACCCCCTCTGTTTCCGTATCTCGCATAATAAACAGGCCTACTTTCATTTTTGTAAACCATAGAGTCCACCTGTATTTCCATACCTGATTCAGAAGCGAATGTACCGTCTTTCTTTTGTGCTTGAGCGCATCCTGCAAGGTTCATACCCAGCATCGTTATAATCATTATCGCTTTTAGTTTCATACTGCTTTTCATTTTCATATCTTTAATTTTTTAGTTGCTGTTTCAAAGTTATACCGCCACCCCTAAACTCCCTTTTTCGTTTTCCGATTATTTTTTGCTAACCGTTCAAAGTAGAAATAAAGTAGCATCCGTTTTTTAACCTTGAGTGCTTATAAAATAAAATTTATATCATAAGAGGAATCAGTTTATCAGTTCCTTTTTTCATTCCGAGATGTAGCTCAATATATCCATATCTTAACCTAGCTCCATTGTCTATTTCCTTTATAAAAATCAAAGCACTCGGGTATCCGTTATATTTATTTGACCGTAAAGATACGCTTCGACCATTACTTGAAAACACGATACGATACTCTTCTATTGGTTGAAGGTCACTTGTTGAGTGCTTATTTATAAGTTTACAGGTTTCCATCCAATCAGATTCTATTTCTTCTTTTGTTTGATATATAGTAATTGCAAATTCTCGATAGGAGGGCATAAAATATTTCTTTAACTGTTCTAAATCTTTCTGCGCTATTAATTTTCTGACGTATTCATACTCTTTGACGATTTTCTGTTCAATATCAGGTATTGTTCTTAAATCAACGCAATCATCCCAGTAAGTATATTGATATGGTACATTTGCTTCGAACTCCCCCTTCATATCAATGTATGGCAACCCTTTTTCCGGTATTTCAATATCTGGAAGAGTAAAAACAGTATGCCAAGTCGCTTCTCCTGACTCATCTACTTCTTCTGCAAAATCATAATAACCAATTTCCAAGCGAAACGGCTTTTTATTACTTATGACTTCTTCTCCTTTTATGGGCGACAAATGGACTTCAATAGTTTGCTTCCCTGATTTAAATATTGCAGGATTAATTGTTATCAATGCTTCACCTATATTTGTCGACTTCGTCATTTCTGTAATCAGTATATCATTTACTCTCAACTCAAATAAGCAACCCCGATTACCATATTTGGCATAGTACACAGGTCTACTTTCATTTTTGTAAACATAAGAGTCCACATTTTCTTTGGGTACATTACCAATCTCTTTGACATTCGAGTGCTCTTGCTTATTTTGCGCATTGGAGCATCCGCCAAGCCCAAAACTAAGTAATCCCATAATCAAAAGTGTTGTAATATCCATAATTGTTCTCATATTTGATATTTGAATTTTCGCAATATTTTTTAATTAACTCTCTCTATAAAAAGCTATGCATTACTCAGACGGTACTTCCGGAGTCGGGTCAAACTCCCTTTCCGCTTTTACCCACGGAAGAGGTTCTGTTCTTGCCTTAGCCACGGAGTATTCCGGAATACCGGAAGTCGTGGTGAAAAGCTGGTACCTTCCGTACATTTTCTTTAAGTCTTCTTTCTGTTCTTTGGTAAGTTCCGTTACGTTGGAGTTGCCGCCCGTCTGGCAGCTTCCCAATGCGGACACGCTCAATAGTGCCATAGTGATAAATGCTTTTAGTTTCATCTATTTTGTTATGTTTTGAGTAGTTTCTATTTTACTAATTTCCCATTTTTTAATTTTGGGAAGCTTTAATTCATTTGATATATTTTACTTCATCCGTTTCACTGTCGCATAAAAAACAGTCGGTCAATACCGTATTGTCCGGGATTACGATGTATTCTACGTTTTCCGGAGCGAAGAGTTTGAACACAAACTGTTTTTTCCAAAGACCGATTAATACTAAATCGTTTGGATTTTCATATTTTATTTCATTCTTCTGACAATACCATGATACTCTTGTGTAACAATGTATTATTCCGTGCTTCATTTTTGTCAGTCTTTGCTTAAACTCATCCGTACCGTATATATATCCCATATAAGCGTCTGTGACAAGGGATATACTGGGATATATCGGTTTTGGAAAACCTGCAGCCTTTCTACGCAGGAAGTCCTTCTCGCGGTAGGGGTCGAACACTTCGCCTTGCGGCAGCGGGCGGTTCTTGTCCATATAGAGTACATAGAATGGCCACCAATCGGAATCATAATCTGCAAGAACAGGTATAGCTGCTTTAGTTCGCGGATGTAAAAAACAAAACCTAAATGCAAGGTTCATAGTACCTTTTGAATATCCCGGAATGACCTTCGAGAAAGGAACAGTACAACGAGGAAAGAATAAATGGCGTGGAAATGTTACAGTACCATTCATCCTGTCCAGTACAAATCTACGCTTATGTGCAAATAATTGACTGACCAGCAGAATAAATGGAGCTAAAATAAATGCTCCACTTGAAACAGGCCAATAAATTTCACTGTAAGGGTTGTCTATTTCTTTGCAGAAGAAGAATATCCCAGTACATAAAATAGCAGCTCCGATACCTATCAGAAATCCGCGTATTTGAGAAGGTGTAGTGAAAATAAGAAATTGGTCATCAGCCCTTTCCACCTTGTAGAAATCGGCAATTTCAGTTGTTAATACGGCTGGGAACGGGTATATGATATGCTTTGTTTTTTCTCTTTTCCCACTCCATATTCTCACTGCTATTAATAAGAATATAGTTACGACTCCTAATAGTGTCAGGAAGATTGTTCCTGATACTAATATGACTAACAATTTACCCCATATATGTTCAAAAAAACTCATTTTTTCATAAGGAAACTGCATAAGGTCATGAATACCAAAGCTGCCGTACACGAATATTGGGTATATACATAATAGAACTAAGCTTCCGGCTATAATTCTGATTGTAGATGGTCGGTTACTGTCTGTTTTTGGTTCCATATCTCATTCTGTTTTGTAGTTAAGACAATTATTCTAATTGTGTCTCTGCATTCATTTCCTGCTCTTTGCTTTCTCTTATCCCATCTATCTCTTTATAGGTGTCGTCCACAATTTGATGGGATTCTGTATTGAGTTTCTTTGCATATCCCTGAACAAGAGAATTTATTTCATGATAAATACATGCGGCTACAATTAGAATCGCAAAGACAGCCAATATTTTCTTTATCGGTTTGAAGCGGAGCAGATAGCCCAAGAAGGCAAACAGGATATAAGCGATATATATACACCCGGTATTGAGAGTCCTTCCAAAATATTCTTGTTTATGACGTTGCAGCTCGTTTGATGTTTCCCATGCACCGAATGCGTGCTGGTACAATTCTGTATGTGCTATGTACATCAGACTGTCTTCGCTGGCAGCAGGATGAACGGCGTATTGATACACAACTCCTATTCTTTTCAACCGATAGCAGTCATAGGCTTTCGATGCCAGAGTGTCCGGTAGTATGGAGAGCAGTAGTCCGCACGTGTCAATATCAGCCTGAAAAGATGTTTCAAGAGAATCTATCTGGGCTGTCAGCTTTGTCTTGGACATAGACATAGGCTTTTTGTTCAATATCTGCTCCATGCTTATACCGTACTTGTCTGCCAAAGAGTTGGGATAGGTCTGCTTCATTTCAACTATTTTTCCGACGGATACGACCATCATCTGTGGACGCACAAACCAGTCATAATAATAGGTCATTGCCGACAAAGGCAGGACAAGAACCAGCCCGATTGCCAATGTACGGAAAAAGCCAGTCCACTTTTCTCTGTCCATAGCCCAGAAGACCAGGAAGGTTGCAACACTCAGACTGTATGGAATCAGAGATGTAAATGCAGTCAGTCCCAACTGTACACAAAAGCCAAGTGCTTCTATTGTGTCCAGATCATAAAATGTGCCATTGTCCACTTCCTTGATGACAAGTCCCGTAAAGCCGCATACCACAGCAATGGTAAAAATTGCAATAAAATATATGCAAAACTTCTTAAAATATTTCATATTCATAATACTTGATACAATACTTCGGTAAATTTTTACCGAAAGATTAAAAGTTAAACAATAGAACCGGCAAAAGCTGGTTCGGAAACACTAAAGAGGTCATTGAAATGTTGTCAAAAACGAATGGTTAAGC
>OGHV01002029.1_pt1 | contig 10135 bp, 7 predicted proteins | sample 1571551 | NCBI WGS metagenome assembly OGHV01 (sample SAMEA2581960, study PRJEB24529) | metagenome | biome: Human gut stool | place: China | collected 2011 | reverse complement strand
TTTCAATTTCTTCCTTTATCAGACTTCCTACACTTGAAAAGTGCGAACATAAAAACAGTTTCATCAATATTCTCCTTTATATATAAATTTCGATTTGTTGAACTAAGCCGAGTATACCATACCAGTCAATGAAAGAATACCCCTCTAGGGGAGAATTGGCTGAAAAAACGTTTGAAGCGTTCTGCAGAGCACTTTGAACGCGAACAATAAAAATATTATTTCCATCCCCGGTCGGTGGGGTCCAGCATCCCGGCGGCGGAATACACCAGCGCGTTGCAGATGGCAGCGGCAACGTTGCTGCCGCCCTTACGCCCCATGGCAACGATGGCGGGCACGCCGTGGGCGGTGCACACCTCAAACAGCCGCTCCTTGCTCTCCACCACGTTCACAAAGCCCACCGGCACCCCGATGACCAGCGCAGGGCGCAGCCCGGCGGTTTCAATCAGGTCGGCAATGGTCAGCAGCGCCGTGGGTGCGTTGCCCACCGCAAGGATGGCACCGGGGTGCTCGGCAGCGGCTCTTTGCATGGACGCCACCGCCCGGGTAGTGCCGTTGGCCTTTGCCAGCGCGGCCACCTCCGGGTCGGCCATGTAGCACAGCGCGGTGCCGCCCAGCCGCGCAAGCCCCGGCTTTGTAATGCCGGAAAGCGCCATGTTGGTGTCGGTAACGATGGGCGCAGCGGCTTGCAGCGCTGCCACGCCCGACGCCACCGCGCCGGGGGTAAACCGCAGATTGCGGGCGTAGTCGAAATCCGCAGTGGTATGGATGACCCGCTTGACCACGGCGGCAGTCTCTGGCGGCGGGGTCAGGCCCATTGCGTCCAGCTCTGCGGTGATGATAGAAAGGCTCGTCCGCTCAATGTCGGCGGGCAGATGATGCTGTGGGGTCATACGGTGCTCCTCCTTTCCAGTCCCATGGCGGCGTACAGGGCGTTCATGTCCAGTGCTCGGCGCACGCCGTCGGCCAGCAGGTCAAACTGCTGCTGCCGGTACTCCTGCATGGAGAGCAGCGGCGCACTGGCAGGGGAGATGCCCTTGCGGCTGCACAGCAGCTGCACCAGCTTTTCGGTTAGTTCCCCGGTGTCGAATAACCCGTGCAGATAAGTGCCCGCCACGTTGTCCTTTACGCAGCCCTCGGTGCTGCCGTCCGCAAGACGGCAAAAGGGCACGCCCTGCATGGCAGTGCGCCCGGTATGGATCTGGTAGCCGGTCAGCGCTGCCCCCGCCAGCTGCGGCGCGGTGACGGTGGCGGTATCCTGTGTGCGGTGCTTTGCGTCCGTAAACACAGTCTGGATGGGCAGCAGCCCCAGCCCGCGCACGGTCTGGCTGCGTCCGCTCTCAGTGCCCTCGGGGTCGGCAAGGGTCTCGCCCAGCATCTGGTAGCCGCCGCATACGCCCAGCACCGGCGTGCCGGAGGTTGCCAGCTTCTGTACCGCAGCTTCCAGCCCGCATTGCCGCAGCCAGAGCAGGTCGTCTATGGTGTTTTTTGTGCCCGGCAGAATGACCACGTCCGGTGCGCCCAGCTGCCGGGGGCTTTGCACATACCGCACGCTCAGCAGCGGGTGCTGCTCCAGCGGCATAAAATCCGTAAAATTGGAGATATGCGGCAGCCGCAGAATGGCAGCATCCAGCGGCTTGACGGCGGTGCTGCTTTCCAGTCGGGAGGAGAGGGAGTCCTCATCCTCGATATCTACCCGCAGGTAGGGCACAACGCCCAGCACCGGCAGATGGGTCTTTTCCTCCAGCATGGTAAGGCCGGGTTTCAGGATGGCGGCATCGCCCCGGAACTTGTTGATGACCAGCCCCTTGATGCGTGCCCGCTCGGCGGGCTCCAGCAGTTCCACCGTGCCGTACAGCTGCGCAAACACGCCGCCCCGGTCGATATCTCCCGCCAGCAGTACCGGTGCATCCACCATATGCGCAAGCCCCATGTTTACAATATCATTTTCCTTCAGATTTATCTCCGCCGGGCTTCCGGCGCCCTCAATCACTATGATATCAGCATACTCCTCAAGCTTTTTAAACGCCTTTTTTATATCAGGTATGAGAGTTTTCTTGTATGCAAAATACTCTCTCGCCGGCATGTTCTTAAGCACCCTTCCGTTTACAATCACCTGTGAGCCTGTATTATTTGTGGGCTTTAAAAGAATAGGATTCATGCACACCATAGGCTTAATGCCTGCTGCCTCAGCCTGCATCACCTGTGCCCGTCCCATCTCAAGTCCTTCGTCTGTTATATAAGAGTTGAGCGCCATGTTCTGTGATTTAAACGGTGCCACTCTGTATCCGTCCTGTCTGAAAATACGGCACAAGCCAGCGACAAGAAAGCTCTTGCCTGAATTGGACATTGTACCCTGTACCATAATTACCTTTGCCATATATATACCTGCTGTCTGAATTTATGTGGTAGTCTGTTGCTTTATCATGAATATTAAACTGTAGTGTGAACAGTAACTTCCTTAAAGCTGTGCCAATTGTTCGTCATGAAATGGAATTTTAATAATTTTTCCTGTAGAGACTGCATACTCATAAAGTCTGCTGTTAAACTGCTCATATGTGCCAAACTCTGTTCTGTCACATATAACGCCCTCGCATGCATCAATAAGCTCCTTTGCCTTTTCAATAAGGGCATCGTCTACAGGCTCAAAGCTTCTTGCACTGACAATCTCAGCAGAAAGCGCCTTTGCCGCAGGATAATCCAGATCATTTTCATAGATGATTCCTGTCGCAAACGGGATACCCTTTCGCTGTAAGCTCCTAAAGCTTTTTCTGCCCAAGCCCCCTCCTGCTATGACAAATACCTTCGCCCTTCCATCCGGTTTTTCCAGCTCTAAATCCTCTCCTGTTTCGTCAAAGCTTCCTGCCGTAATTCCAAAAAGCCCCGAAACATATTGGTCAGTAAATACCTCCTCGGGAGTTCCGTATCTGTCCACATATCTGCCATCTATACACAAAATATGGTCTGACACACGCTTTGCCATATCAAGCTCATGGAGCGACATGATAACCGTAAGATTCTTCTGTCTTTTAAGCCTTTGGAGTATTGATAAAAACTCAAGCTTGTACTTTATATCAAGATATGAGGTAGGCTCGTCTAACACTATAATCTCCGGCTGCTGGCATATAGCCCGTGACAGCATAACCCGCTGCCTTTGACCATCGCTTATCTTTGTAAAATCCTTATCTTTTATCTGTGATACATTGACCAGCTCCATCGCCTCATCCACAGCCTTTTTGTCCTCATCCGAAAGTACTCCGAACCGGCCTGTGTATGGATATCTGCCGGTCGCAACCACATCATAGCAGGTCATAAGCTCCGTCTTTAGCTTATCGGTGAGCACAACAGCCATTTTCTTTGCAAATTCATTGCCATTCATCGTCACTACATCACTTTTATCAAGATATATCGTACCGCTCACAAGCGAAAGCTGTCTTGCAATACTTTTTAAAATAGTCGATTTACCGGCACCGTTTGGCCCGATTAATGTGAGAATCTCTCCCCTTTTCAGGGAAAAATCAATATTTTCAATAAGCGGCCTGTTATCATATCCAACAGCCAGCTTTTGAGCAGTAAAATAATATTCCATCAGACATTTTTCTCCTTGCTGCGTCTTATCATGATAAACAGCACTACCGGTGCACCAAATACTGCCGTAACCGTGCTGATACTAAGCTCCGTAGGCGCAAACATCATCCTCGCAAGCAAATCACAAAACAGGCAGAACACCGCTCCCCCAAGGAAGCAGGCCGGTATCATATATATGGGCTTTGTGCTCTTTAGCATGCTTTTTACTATATGTGGCACGGCTATTCCGACAAACGATATAGGTCCCGCAAACGCCACTATACATGCGGAAAGCAGGCTTGAAAGCAATACCAGAAGCACCCGGATGCGCTTTATGTTTACACCCAGATTTACGGCATATGACTCTCCGAGCTGATATGCCATAAGGGGCTTTGACATGAGAAAAACAAAAATAAATGTGATTCCCACCACAATGCTCATCACCCCAACGCTGTCCCAGGTCATGCCCGAAAAGCTTCCCCTTGACCAGTTATGCAGGTTTACTATGTCGGAATCATCTGCAAATGTCACCACAAACTCAGTCACCGCAGAGCATATGTAGCCAATCATGACACCGCTCACCACAAGCATTGACATGCTGCTTACCTTTCTTGAAATGATAAGCACAAAGCCCATTGAAAGCATTGCTCCCAAAAACGCTGCTGCAATCATGGCCAGTGAGCTCACACGTATGGCATTTCCAAGTAAAAATACCATAACAAGTGCCACAATCATCTTAGCTCCCGATGATATACCAAGTACAAAAGGTCCCGCGATTGGATTATGAAAAAAAGTCTGCAAAAGATAGCCTGCAAGCGCTAACGCCCCGCCCAGTATCATCGCTGCGATAGCTCTTGGCATGCGGATATCCCACACAATACGTCCTACCCTGTCTGAGTGGTCATAAAGTGTTGCAAATGCAGCCTTAAATGATATGTGTACAGTTCCTATACACACATTCATGATAAGCAATATAATAATTAAGATTATAAGAATAATAAATGTTGTAAAACACCTTATTTTTCTGGTTTTTTCCATGTTGTAGCTCCGATTTTTATCTTTTTGTGCTATTGATTTTCCTGCATTCTGTCATATCCGTTAACAATTCAGCCCACCACACACATTCCACAAATCACTGTTATCTGAGCTTAAACAGATATTTCATGCCGCTGTCGGGGGCACCTGTAATCATAGAATGCATATCATCAATCATATATCCGATGGACATAGACTGCTGATACATATCGTTCGTGGTGCAAAATACATTGCCGTCTTTGACTGCCCTAAAATCAGCAAGCACCGGGCACTTGTCCAAAAGCTCATTCAGATTCTTCACACCGCCGTCTATCGCACTGTTATATATCAGATAGTCAGCATCTATTGCTCCATTGTAGAAATCCTCTAGCTGCATATTCATGGTTGACCTGCCTGTATCGTCGTCATTTGATGCATCAAAAATATATTTTCCGCCGGCAAGCGAAATCATCTTTGGCACATAATCTGTGCTTTTGCGCACCTGAACCTGTCCATTGGATGTGATATAGAAAAATGCAACTGTATCACTTTTTGTGGCATCATCCGTATCGGTACCATCTGTCTTTGCGATGCGATTTACAATATCCACCTGCTCATTAAAGAGCTCATCGGCCTTTTCATCCCGATCTGTGAGTGCTCCGAAAAACTTCACCCACTCTACTCTGCCGAGCGGCTCCTCCTCATAGCTTGAGTACTCGATTATTGAAGGGATATCAAAGCTTTTAAGCTTTTCCGTTACCTGCGGCGAATGGGTAATCATAGTATTTTCTATGGCAAGTGAACAGTTTTCTGACACCAAAAGCTCATAATCGGGCTTTGAATATTTGCCGGCATATAGCATTCTGCCACTTTCAAGAGCCTTTCTTGCACTGTCAATGTACCAGCCATCACTGTCAAGCCCCGAAAATTTAATAGTGTCCACTGCATCAAGCTTGTCAAACATATCCATCACCCCTGATGCGACCAGATACAAATCACTTACAGGCTCCTTCAATACAATGATATCCTTGTCAATATCCTTCGGCGTCTTTCTGCCCTTTGGCACGGTAAGTATTTTAGTACCGTCCTTTGTAGTAAGTATCTTGTATCCACCCTCATAATAATCAACAGAAAAATTCTTTGCATATAAAAGCTTCATACTGCTCTTATATATAAGACCGTTTTGTGCCTCTGCATAAGTCTTCGATTCGGTATTCCCTGAATCGGAAGAAGGACTGTCACAGCCTGACAGCCAGAACAGTCCTATAATTGATATCAATATATATATAATTATCTTTTTTCTTCCATGCATAGCTTAATTATTCTCCATCCTCACCAAGCACCTCTGTAGCAGAATCTGAATGGAAGGTGAGTGTGTACTCAACCTCGTGCGGCTTGCTCATAGCAACTGTATCTCCGATAACCTGCATAGGTGTATCAAGCTTAACCGGAATTTCAAATACAGAATTGCCGTCTGTATTTACAGGCATGTATTTCTGTCCGTCAACTATCATATAGTCATAGTTTGGACTGCTCCACTGCACTGTTGCAGTAGCGGCTCCACCGCTTATAGTCACCTCAGCCGGTGATGCAATGCTCGCCTTACCGCTTCCGCCCTCGAAATCAAGATTGATATTGTATGTTCCGTCAGGAAGCTCTTTTCCTGCACTCTCAGATACGCTTGCATCTGCGTCCGCAGGTGTGGCATTTGAAACCTTTACCTTGTGGTCATACCATTTGCCCTTTGTACCGATAAGTGCAAGGTCAAATTCCTCATCCAAAACAGGAACCGGTATATCAAACGCATTGACCTCCTCAGTTGTGCCATCGCCGCAATCGACAGTCTCTACAGTTGGCTCCAAAAGATGGGCCTTGTCCTTTGAGGCATCCTTTGCTGTTCCCAAAAAGAGATTTACAATGTGTGTGGATGTAAGAGCAACATGTATTGTTGCCTTGCCATCCTTCACGGTGAGTGTACCTTTGTTGTCATATGCATCATTCACATGAAACATTGAGCTGTCTGTAGTAAACTCTGCTGTATATGTACCATCTGAAAGTGCTATCTTTTCTGTTTTTTCAGCCTTTTTTGTGCTCTCTGTCGCGTCCTGCACTGCTTTTTTGCTTTCTGTTTCAGCTTTTGCATTCTTATTACCACATGCTGCCAGGCTCATGGCACAAACCAGTGCCAGTGCAATGATGTAAGTAAACTTGTTTCTGAATAATTTTCTCATGTCTGATATACTGCTCCTGTTATTTTATAGCTTCCCCACTATACATTTAAGTAACTGCTACTTGCTCATAGCAGCCGCTGTATGCTCAACATAAAGCTTCTGGATACCCTCAATCTCACCAAGTCCGTTAATCTGTGTATCGATTTTATCGAACTTTCCTGATGCCTTAAACTGTGAAAGCCATGAATCATCATCACTTCCCGCCATATCATTGTTGGCATGGTCTCCTGCAACAACCATAAGCGGACGAAGAATGACATTCTTGTAACCAGCTGCTGACACCTTCTCAATGACAGACTCACATGATGTATCCTCCGGCTCACCCTCTACAGTTCCGATAAATACGTTTTCATAACCCAAATCTGTCATCTGGCTCTGCATCTGGCTGTATGAAATCTTTGCTGTATGGCTTGTTCCATGTCCCATAAATACAAATGCTGTGCCCTCTTCCTTTGCAGCATCAAGGCTGTCATAGCCTGCCTTTTCTACAGCTTCCTCTGTGAGAATTTCTGCAACAGCCTTTTTATCCTCATTTACAACTGTTGCATCACTTCCAACCTCACCGAGGAGTGGCTCTGCAATCTTTACAGACTCAAATTTATCCTTATACTTCTCTACAGCCTCTGAAAGCTCATCATACTCTGCGCCATGCATCAGGTGTGTAGGCTGTACCACAAGATTCTTTACACCATTTTTGACTGCACGCTCAAGTGCCTGATCCATATTGTCAATCTTCTCGTCATCTCTTGCCTGTACATGATTGATGATAATCTGTGCTGTGAAGGCTCTTCTGACTGACCAGTCAAGATTTGCAGCTGCTATTGCATCCTCCACACCCTTGATATCAGCCACACGGCTGTCGTTGAAGGATGTACCAAAGCTTACTACAAGAATCTCGTTCTCGCCGATATCATCCTGGTTTCTCGGATCATCCTTTGAAGCATCGCCTGTATCTCTGCCGAAATAGTCAGGATCAGCATTTTCTCCCTCTACAAGCTCCTTCTGTGCGTCTGTGAGCTTGTCCCAGGCCTCCTTAGCCTCCTTGCACTGCTTGTCTGTATCATCTGTTCTCTCCTGCACGTAGATTGCATCGATTAAATCTGCCACATGCATTGCTGCCTCCTGATCTGCGTTTGCGCTTGTCTCACTCTCTGAAGTCTTAGATGCCTGTGTATCATTCTTTGCATCATCTGCCTTGCTGCCACAGCCGGTCACTGCTGTCATAGCCATAACTGCTGCCATCAGTACTACTACTAATTTCTTTTTCATGTTTTCTCCTTTTCATTCTCCCTGCAGCTATTAAGCTGCACATGTTTTAAATATGTAAGACGAAAACATTTAAAGTATCAAAAATAAAAGCTCTTTGTACTATTATGTCAAAGAGCTATACATGTCAAAATCCTTCTAACCCAGACTATACGGCTATCATAACCTTGTCTGTAATTATAATTATTTCATCACGTACAGCCAGTTACTCGTGGCTTGAAACACTATTGTTTCCGTACAACACAAAGGCAGGTATCCCGGCTTATATATCATCGCTTCGGCCGTCTTCCCGGTTGCCCAGTGACCTATCGGCCGTCACTCCTTAATTACGGTGACGAGTTCGTACAGGATTTGCACCTGTTTCCCTTTTCACCGGAGCCAGCTTCACATCGCCTGTCATAAATCAGATTCAAATGCTTGTCTGCTCCGACACCTTTATGCTACATATTCAGTTTCTTCGTGCGTCGCTTACGCAATCGCTTGGATTATTATATTACAACTTGTAACATTATTCAACAGATTTTTATCAGACGCTTTACAGACATATTTACAAAAGCGGTGCAAAAAGCTGCAAAATACTCTGCAGCAGCCTGCCTGCAAATGAGATATCATTTGTGATTTCCTCATACACCTCCTCTGAAACCGCAAACGTCTCTATCGCATCCTCTTTTATTTTTCCGATGCACTGAGTCCTGTACATGTATACAAAATCCTCAAAATTCCAGTACATGCTCCTGAAATCCAGATTGCATGTGCCAACTATCGCAGTATCATCATCTGCCACTATACACTTTGAATGTATAAAGCCGGGTGTGTATAGATATATCCTTACCCCCGCCTCGATAAGAGGTCTGAAATTGGCTTTTGTCTGCAGATAAATGAGCTTTTTATCGGGAATCTTAGGTACAACAATACGCACATCAACACCTGACCTGGCTGCCGATATCATAGCATGTGACAGCTCTGTTCCAAGTATCAGATACGGTGTAAAAATATAAACATATTTTTTTGCTCTTGAGATGATACTCACATAAAGATTCTCTCCTACATCATCATGCTCAAGTGGAGAATCGCAAAACGGCTGGACAAAACCGCTTTTCTCTGACTGACTGAAGGTATTGTGTGGATTCAGATATTCATCATGCACAGCATTGTCCTTATTGATATAATTCCACATCTCAAGGAACATCGTCGTGAAACTGTTTACACACTCTCCCTCCACACGGATACCGGCATCCTTCCAGTAACCAAACCTGATTTTTTTGTTGATATACTCATCTGCTATATTGTAACCACCGGTATGCGCCACACGTCCGTCTATCACCAGTATCTTCCTATGATCCCTGTCATTCATAATTACTGAAAGCATGGGCTTATATGGATTGAAGCGTCTGGTCTGTATTCCGATACTCTCCATCTCCTTTATAAAATGTGGCGGAATGGCATTTATGCTGCCAAAATCATCATATATGATTCTCACCACAACTCCATGCTTTACCTTTTCTTTGAGTATATCAAGTATCTGATCAAGCATAACGCCACTGCCGATTATGAAATACTCCATAAAGATAAACTTTTCAGCTGACCTTAAATCTTTTAAAATGCTCTCAAAAGCCTCCTCACCTGATTTAAAGTACTCTGTGCAGTCCTCCGCATACAGTGGATATTTCTGATTTTGAGTGATAAGCCTGCTTTGTCTGTATGCATCCATGTCTGTCAGTCTGAGTGTCTCATTTAGCAGCTCGTTTTCAGGCCGAAGCGGCGCATATGCTTCCACAATTCTTGCCATTCTTTTCTGTGTCTTCGACGTAAGCTCCGGTCTTCCGAAAAAGAAATAGCACGGAATACCAACGATTGGAACACTCAGTATCAAAAATATCCATGACATTTTTATATACATTTTCATCCGCCTGTTGACAATATAAAGCGAAAGCAATATGGCTGCCACATACAGCAGATCCTGAAACACCCTGCTGGCAACAGATGCCGTATAAAACAAAAAGAACCACCATATCATCTGTATAATTATTATTGTCGAAACTATAAAAAGCTTTGAAAGC
>OGHV01002022.1_pt1 | contig 10150 bp, 8 predicted proteins | sample 1571551 | NCBI WGS metagenome assembly OGHV01 (sample SAMEA2581960, study PRJEB24529) | metagenome | biome: Human gut stool | place: China | collected 2011 | reverse complement strand
CCCCCCGAATTTATTTGTCTTTACCGCAACTGCGTCCATTTCTAAACCTCTCAACAAAAGTCTTTCTGTCCCAGAATAACATCACAGATTCTATCCACATCTTCCAGAGACAGATCTGCATACAGCGGCAGAGTCAGCACACGCAATGCCAGATGCTGTGCCACAGGGGTCTTCTCTGTTCCTGCGGTCGGATAATTCCGGTAGCACTCAAAGCTGTTTGTCAACGGATAGAAGTATTTTCTGGCCGTGATGCCCTGCTCAGACAGCATCTCAAAAATCTCATTGCGGGTGTATTTGTACCCATCAAACACGACCGGGAAATACGCGTAATTGCTTTCTACATTTTCCTGAATCGCACTGAGCTTGATGCCTTCTACGCCAGAAAGGCGCTCACGGTAACGTTCCACGACCTTCTTGCGTTTGGCGATTTCCTCGTCCAGATGCCGCAGGTTGCAGATGCCCATAGCTGCCTGAAATTCGTTCATCTTGGCATTGCCACCCACAAAGCAAACCGACTCAGGTCCATGGATGCCAAAGTTCTTCTGATCATTCAGCAACTGCACCCAGCCGTCATTTTTAAAGCAAACCGCACCACCCTCGATGGTATTAAACACCTTCGTAGCATGGAAGCTGAACATGGAAGCTTCACCAAAGCAGGCGGTTGACACACCCTTATACTTTACAGCAAAGGCATGAGCCGCATCGTAGATCACCTTCAGACCGTACTTTTTTGAAATTCGATCAATTTCCTCAACATCGCAAACATTGCCGTATACATGTACCGGAACAATTGCTACCGTGCGGTCGGTGATAAGCCCCTCGATCTTCGTCACATCCATGGTATAGTCTTTATCGTTCACATCGCAGAACACCGGCACAAGTCCGTTACGAACGATAGCATGGGTGGTAGAAGCAAATGTAAAGGGCGTAGTAATCACCTCACCGCCCTCCGGCAGATTCAGGGCAGCAATGGCATTTTCCAGAGCTAGGTGACCATTCGTATAAAGCGCCACATGGGGCACGCCCAAATAGTCCTCCAATTCTGCCTGCAATTGCTTATGCTTTACCCCCATATTGGTCAGCCAGTGGCTTTCCCAAATAGGGCGAATTTCTTCTATGTACTCATCCAGACTTGGCATAGACGAGCGTGTCACTAAGATATTATCAGACATATACTTTCACTCCTCTTTTATACTCATGGTTTTCTTAACCATTTCAGTAATTCTTTTCATATCTTCTTTTCTGTATCGTTGGTCAATTGGAATCGGAAGAATATCGGCCGCATAATGGTATTCCAGACTATCTACCGAACATTCTTTCAGCACATTCGGCCATAAAGTTGGTATGTAGATTTTTTCTTTTTGCAAGGCCTTTCGGATTTCGGAGCCATTCTGAATCAAAAGCGGGTACATAAATGCACCATAAACACTTTTCAAATTCAGCTCATTTATATCCCGAAATTCTGCATCCAAGAAATCAAAGTTTTCCTGCCGTCTCTTTGCCACGACATCATAATCGATTCCATGCAGAAGATTTTCTGTCAGGCGGGACATTCGCTTTACCGGTTCTGTAGCAAACAGCTTATTGTTCAATACATATTCACTATAAAATTCATTTGCGCTGCGTTCATATCGTCCCAGCAAAAAATGCATCCGTTCAAACGATTCATCTAGTGGGATTTCTTTACTCAGCCTTGTATCGCTATACAGAAAAGCTCCATCTGCGACACCGAAGTATTTACGGCAGGTGTAGAGCGTGTCCATGCCTTCTACGGGCATTTGGAAATAACTTTGTGCATTGTCAACTATGACACGATCATACCGCTGCTTCCAGATTTTCAAATACTCGTTACTAAGCTGACCATAGAAGTTGACAATATAGAGCCATTCGTTTGCGCCAATCTCCTTCGTAAAAATCGGTTCAAGTGCCCTATTGATATGGTAAAATTCATATTCGACATTGATTTTTTTGCAGAGATTCGGCACAGAATCACAAAGAAAATACGGCAGATATAACTTCCGAATCATCTTTGCTTCGCAAAGATATTCCAGCGCTCCTCTTCCACAATTCAAGGCGATTGCTTTTTCGTGGAGCATTGCACCTGTATAAGTGTCAAGCTCTATATACCCGCCAATTTCTTTCATAACTTCACTCCGTTGTTAATTGAACATCGATGTGCTTTTCTATATGGGATAAAATATTTTCAGCTATTGTAACATCAGGAAATTTCATAAAGATAATTCCAAGACATTTTGCCGCATTGTCAAAACGTTCCACACGGTCTCCGGGCTTTTTGTAGAGATGTATTTCTTGCAGATATTTTTTTAATTCATCGCTAAATACAATCTGCTTATATATTCCATCAGTTGTGCTGTGTAAATTATGCGTTGCATAACAGCCCTCAGGTTTATGTACCGTAGTTAAAACAGGTTGCCCCATTGCCGCTTGGACTGCCATTTTAACTAAATCAGCGCCAAAGATCTTTCCCAATAAGTCTGGTATCATATTTCCGCCAGCTCTCGGTCCAATGTCGATAGGCCATACTCGATTGTTTTTATCAATAACCAATTCAACATTGACCGAGCCAAATCGAATTCCCAGTTTGTCCATCATGCTTTGCAGCGTTTGTTGAACAAGCTGCAAATCGCCTTCCTCCAAAATTAACGGATAACTTTTTCCGACAGGAACCAATGGATTCACCCGGGTATCTCTATGGCAATTAAGAAGCCCCCATATAACCACTTTCCCATTTAAAACAAAAATATCGCCACCGATAAGATACGGATGTTTTTTCTCAATGTATTCTTCAATAATCACTCGGTGGGCACGAGAAAATGAAAAGGCAAATTCTAATGCATCGTTTACGTTATCCCAGCTATGCAGTACGGTAGCTCCTTTTGAACCAGAAGAATCTACCGGCTTGACGATAACCGGCAATCGAAACCGGGAAGTATCCGCTATCGCATCTTCAATAGTTCGATATCCCATAGATACTGGCGCATTAAATCCATTGTCTTGCAAAAACGCACGAAAACGATCTTTATTGCAGAGAATATCTACCGCAGAATAAGGGTTTGTTGGCAGTTTTAATTTTTCGCCCACATAGGCTGCTGTGGGTGCAGCGGGGTCAGAAGCATAGGCCAAAACGCCGTCAACGTTTTCCTTTTGCGCTACCTCAAGGACGGCATCCTTGTCCGTGGTACTTACAAGATAGAACTTATCTGCAACATATTGACCGGGGTTGTCCGTCAGAAAGTCGCACAAAACAGTGTAGTAGCCGAGCTTTTTTGCAGTTTCAATAGCTATCACCTGCTGTGCAGAACCACCCAATAAAAGGATCTTTTTCATTTTTTTTTTTGCCTTTACTTTCTTGCAATTTTTTTCAAGACAGGGCGAATCATGCCCATCAGATATTCATAGGATTCCAGATGCAAGGCAGCTGATGCTCCAATATAAATTACTGCACCCATCGGGATTTGAATCAGCAGAGTCGCAGCATTTGATAGGTGAAGCAGGCCAACAAGGTTCACGCAGCATCCCATAAAGATTGCTATAGCAATGCTTGGCAGAATATCCTTCAACTGATCCCAATATCGATAATTCAAAAGTTTCCGATTGGGCCAGGAGTTGATGATTTGGCTTGTAACACTGCTGACAAGTAAGCTATAAGCCATTGCCATAACGCCAAACCACATGGTAGAAAGCAGCAGCGTCATACCAACAATTTTCTTCGCAATTTCGAGTTTCAAAAACAAATCGCTGCGCCCCATTGCTTTGATTGCATTCAGGTTTGCAGTGTGAATCGGATAGAACATATATGTGATGCAGAAAATGCGTAAAAACGGGACGCATGGTAGCCATTTATCCGTCAAGACAAGCCGAACAATCGGCTCTGCACAGAATGCCAAGCCCATCATCAGCGGAGCCATAATATAGGTGCTGGTTTTTATAGCCCGGCGGGTCATGGACTTTACTCGACTAGCGTCATCTTGCACGCCTGCCATCGTTGGCAGAAGAACGCTGTCAATGGACGTGTTGATATTGTTTGCAATCACACTTGGGAACTTATCGCCTTGGTTGTAGTACGCCAAATCTGCAGAAGAATACATTTTACCGATGATCAGGCTGCGAATATTACCATAGAGCGTATCCAAAAGTGCTGACGCCAACATTTTCCATCCGAATGAGAGCAGTCCTTTTAGTCTTTCCCAAGAGAACATCTTCCTTGGCCGCCATTTAACCGTCAGCCACAATATTAAGGTATCAATAGCTGTATTGGATAGCTGCTGCGCCACGATAGCCCAAACACCAAAACCAGCATACGCCAAACCGATGCCCAGAAATGCAGAAAAAACTGTTCCTCCCAACGTCGCATAGAAGAACCGTTTGAACAGCATATTTCTCGACACATAGGACTGCTGAATACCCTTCACACCAGAAATCACAATGGTCAGACTGATGACCCGGATAATCGGAGTCAGAGAGGAATCGTTGTAGAAGCTGGCAATCACCGGTGCCGCCATAAACATAATGGCATACAGGACCAGACAAACCACAAAATTGAAATAGAATACTGACGAGAAGTCAAGATCATCAGCATCCTTTTTTTGAATCAGCGCCGTGCCCAAACCGCTGTCCACAAACACCTGCATAATGGTGGTAAAGACCGTAATCAAAGCAATTTGACCGTAGTCTTCTGGTGCAAGGATACGGGCGAGGACAACGGATACTATGAATGTTACAATTTGTGCACCGCAGCGTTCAGCAAAGCGCCACATAAAATTTTTAAGGATGCTATTATTTTTACTTTTTTTCATTTTTTCTAGTATCCTTTTTTTTGATTTACTTTAAGGAGCTTTTCTTTGTATAGTTTCTGACTCACCTGCGGAAAGAACGTTGAAAGCAATAATACAATTCGATGTTTTAGTGGGAATGTTTTAAGTAGCTCTCTGGATTTTGGCTCAAACAATTCCTTTGTTCTGCCTTCAAGCAACCAGATTGTCTTCATATAATACGCATATCTCATACAGCAAATATCATGAAATCTATGATTTGTGAACTCATCATAAAGCAGAATCATTTTGGCCATTTGCTCGTTAGTCTTTATTTTCTTTTTGATAACGTCTCCACTATTTTGAATTTTAGACCAGCTAGATGGAACCCCCCGTCGATAGCAAGACATTTTATCCTGAATATAATAGACTGGTCCAAGTTGAGCAAAATAAAGCATATATGCTTCATCGCCTACAGGGCATACCGTTTTAAATTCAGGCGGGTTCTCCTGATACTCGACCCATTTTTTTCTTTCAAATAGATAGGAACTAGTATGGAAGGAGTAGTTTCTTGTCATCTTCAAAAATTCTTTCGGCAAAATTACTCCTGTGGCCAAATTTTCTGACGGAAACAATACTCCTGTTTTTTCTTCATTTTCCATCACTTCTTCTACTCGATGCACGCAAAAGAAACATTCCTTATGTTTCTCCAAGGCATCAACCTGTTTTTGCAATTTTTCCGAATCTGTCCAGTAATCATCTCCCTCGCATATCGCAACATACTTGCCCGTTATTTGGGGAAGTATGAATTCTTTTACTATGTCTTTATCTTGAGAGTACTGATTTTCTTTCTGATAGATTGCATGAATAACATCAGGGTACTGAGTTTCATATTTTTTTATAATTTCTGCTGTTCTATCCGTAGATGCATCATCATGAACAATAACTTGGTACTTAAAGTCAGTCTTCTGGTTAATAAATCCATTCAACGTCTTTTCAATATATTTTTCATGATTATATGCTGTACAATAGATTGACACTACAATGTCATTGGCCATCGTATTATTCCTTTCTTCCTATTTTATTGTTTAAATATCTGCATCAAAAAAGAACAAATAACCTCCCTCAGCCACTTTAATTCCCGCGTTTCTTGCTGTGGCTTGTCCCTGATTACTTTGGTGGATTACCTTAATACGAGAATCCTTTTCTGCATACCGGTCACACAATTTTCCGCTGCCATCGGTTGATCCATCGTCTACTAGTATGATCTCATAGTCTTTAAAGGACTGACACAATACGCTTGATACGCAATCCGGCAAATATTTTTCAACGTTATACACTGGTACAACAATAGTGAATTTCATGTTTTATATGCCTCACTGCCAAAAGAAACGATAAGGCACAATTCCTTGTGCTCCCCTCATAATTAAAAGCAATTGATACAGGCTAATTCCTAAGTAGGAAATGACTTTCGACACTTTCCTATTATCTGGTTGAAGCGACTCAATTATATTTGGTAACAGGATAATCAACGGCATTGTAAAATAATATGTCAACCGGTTAACAATTTGAATTCTTACAGAAATAAAATAGAGAACAACCCCGACGCCAAGCATTGTCAGATACAGACGATTTGCATCGCTCATTTCACTCTTTATCAAAAGTAAAAACAGGAAAATCATCATAAAAAGAATCGGATGGAAAAGATTTCCGGCTCCTGCGAAACCGCTATCCAAATATTCTGCGTACGATTTCATCAAAAGCAGCCCGACTGAAATAATTTCAGGACCCGCAAGAACGCCAATTCCTGATAAGGCTATAATCAGTATCGCCCAATTTTTATTCACTCGAATTTTCAACTTCTTTACCAGCCAAAATGCCAGAATAATCAAAGCACTTTTATGTAATGATGCAGACAAAATGGTAAAAATCAAAAATTGTTTATCTTTTCCACACTGTAAGTAATGCACTGCCACCAACGCAATGCTCATGGCTGCCGCCTGACGCATCCCATTAAAGGCCCAATAGTAATACATAAAACCCGCATAAATAATAATCGAAAAGAATGCATTATCTGATTCTTTCCGTATTACCCAAAAAACTGGCCATACCGTAATTATTGCATACATAGTCAGCATTACTGTATACGAATGGAAAAGATGAGCAGCAAGCCACAATAGAACTTGATTTCCGATTTCAAGATAGGTAATATTTGCGCCTTCTTCAACATAAGAAAAAAGTGTCACATATGTCTCTGTGTCAATTCCCACTGAATTACCACGAAAACCTAACAGCAGAATAAGTTGCAAGCTAACGATCATTAGGAGAGATCTGTTTTTCTTTTTGAATTCCGAAGAAAAAAGTATGCCTTCCGCAAATATTATCAGATAGTTCAGATTTGTTATTTCGAGCACAATGTCAGCCTGCCTTTTTCAAAAAATACACTCCCATACCAATAATACCTTTCTGCTTATCGGCATTTTCCACTTCATCAACGGCCAAAACGATTGGCGAACTTCTTTTTTTAGCTGTTGTTTTGTTTTCTTCATCAGCGAATCATCGTGGTCATACCCATTTAAACTCATTTGTGTCAAAAGGGTAAACCTTGCACGTTTGCAGTTCATCTCACAGGCATAGCTATATTCCGGCGTAAACTGTTCTACCTGCTTTTGAACAATATCCCAAATATCCAATAAATCCAATTTCTTTTTACTAAACCCGCTGTTTGTTACACCCTCAATATTTTTGAAATAATTATAGAGCGGTGCATCTGTATAGACGGCTGCTTCGCATTTTCTCGCCAGATAGTAGCACGTCTCTACATCTTCGTTCATCCTACCCTCGATAAAGGAATAATCTTCCAAAATATCACGCCGGATAATAGCCCCACACACACTATGGGTATCAGGTTCTCCATTTAGTCGGAAGAAGCGGCTCATTAAATCCGCATTGGATAGCACCTTAGCATTCTGTTTCATCACGATCGATGCATCCGTGTATTTCTGAACCACTCTCATACCGCCAATCGCCATCGGAACATTATATTGATTTGCCAAATCATACAGTGTTTTCAGCGCGGTCCTATCCAGCCAATCGTCACTGTCTGCAAAAGCAATCCAGTTTCCTTTTGCAATTTTTAATCCAGCATTTCTCGCAGAACTTGCACCCCCATTTTTTTTGTGAATCACATGCACACGGCTATCCTTCTCCGCCCATTTATCGCACAGAATTGGACTGCCATCTGGAGAACCATCATCAACAAGAATCAATTCAAAATCAGGGTATGTCTGATTTACAATAGACTCTATACACCGATCAAGGTATTTTTCAACCTTATAAACTGGGACAATCACACTGATTTCAGGCATCATTATCTCCTAATTATTTCTTAAATTTCGATACTTTCTAATCCCATTGAATATATACCAGCACTCATAATAGATCGCTTCCATCAGATTTAGCCCGACATGCCGATATGTATTCCAGTTCATCCTCGCGGCCTTGACCTTATTGCCTGACTTCGATGACTTTGCAATTCTGTAGATAAGCAACGGCTCATCCACACCATAGGCTTTCGTTCCTTTTTTCAGGATGCTGAGCCAGATGGCAAAGTCCTCGTGCATCCCATCACCGATTGCATAGTGCTTTGCATATAATTCTTTACGCACCAGCGCAGAGGAATTGGATAATACATTTTGCTTCAGCAACTGACGATAAGTGACTTCTTTCGGAGCATGAAGATACCAATCAATTGGATGCCCCTCCGAGTCCATAAAAGCGGAACCCGTAAAAAGCAAATCAGCATTCGTTCTCCTTTGAAGCTCAATCTGTTTCTCCAGCTTTTCCGGTTCCCACGCATCATCACTATCGAGAATCGCAATCCAATCCCCCTTCGCTTCTTCCAAACCGTGCTTGCGTGTGTAGGATACGCCACTGTTCTTTACATTAGAAATAAGGCGGACACGACTGTCCTTCGCCACGATGTCCTTGACCAATTCCACTGTTCTGTCCTTCGAGCAATCATTAACCACAAGAAGTTCAAAATTCGTGTAGGTCTGGCTCAAGACTGAGTTAATCGCCTGCTCTATTGTTTTTTCTGCATTGTAGGCAGCCATAATGATGCTAATCAGGCCAAAATCATTTTGCATCATGCGTCAGTCTCCTGCCCCATCGCCGTGGTCGAACCTTCCGCCACACCTTCAGTACTCTCGGGCATAAACAGGATCTTCACGGTCGCCAGCATGATTTTCAAATCCTCGATCAGGCTGGGATGCGCAATGTACATCAGATCCATCTGCAGCTTATCGTAGGGGGTGGTGTTGTACTTACCGTACACCTGTGCATAACCGGTCAAGCCAGCCTTTGCTTGAAGCCGCAACGCAAACTCTGGCATCTCTTCGCAATACTGGGCAGCGATCTCAGGGCGTTCCGGGCGTGGGCCGACAATGGACAAGTCTCCCTTCAAGATATTGAGAAGCTGGGGCAGCTCGTCCAGACGGCAGGCGCGGATGATATGGCCGACCTTCGTGATACGATCATCTTTGTCACCAGTGGAAAGACGCGCCACACCATCTTTTTCGGCATCCACACGCATGGAGCGGAATTTCAGGATTTCAAACTGCTTGCCGTCTTTGGTCAGGCGAACCTGCTTGTAAAAAGCAGGACCACCATCGGATTTGACTGCAATAGCCGTAATCAGAAACACCGGACTCAGGATAACCAGTGCTGCCAGTGAGATCACAATGTCCATTGCCCGTTTCACAAACAGAAATTCCGGGCTTGCCATATAGCGACCCACACGCAGCATAGGCAGATGGAACATATGCATCGGCTGGGCACCGCTCATAATCACATCGCCCACACGAGGGATCACGAACACATTGATACCCTGTCCCACACAGTATTTCAGGATGATATTGCGTTCATGGCTGTGGACACCGCTGATGAACACGCTCTGCATTCCATCCAGCAGGCTCAGGTCGTTCAGGCATTCCTCAACGTTCAAGGTCATCTTGACATCGTATTTTTTTGAAAGACCGTACTCATTGATGAGCTTTTCCAATCCATGACGAACATCATAAACGACTGCAGTCGGCTGGGCCTGGAATGTATTAAAGTACCATCCATGCGCCAACTTCGCCCAGATTGAGGCCATCAGGATCTGTCCGGCAATCGCTGCGATGCCCGGCAGAAGATTGCAGAGCCGCCGGGCCATCAGGCAGATGACAATGTACAGAATGCCATCCGTCGCCATTGCCGCCAGCACTTGCCCGTAAATCAACTCCGAAATACGCTGCAAAGACATCCAGAATGCATCGTAGACTTTTCCCAGTAGGAAGAACAACACCGCAAACAGACCGATCATGGCCCAGTTGCCC
>OGHV01002009.1_pt1 | contig 10199 bp, 6 predicted proteins | sample 1571551 | NCBI WGS metagenome assembly OGHV01 (sample SAMEA2581960, study PRJEB24529) | metagenome | biome: Human gut stool | place: China | collected 2011 | reverse complement strand
AACACCTCATGCGTGGGCGAGAGCTCCAGCCCGCGGCCGACGATCTCGACGAATTCCTCCATGTTGTAGGCGATGCCGCCCCCGGTGCCGCCCAACGTGAAGGACGGACGGATCACCGCGGGGAAGCCGGTCGATTCGAGGACTTCCGCGGCGCCTTCCAACGTGTGCGCGACGCCCGAGCGCGCGCACTCAAGCCCGATTTCGCCCATCAGCGCCTTGAAGCGTTCGCGGTCTTCGGCCTTTTCGATGGCTTCCGGCGACGCGCCGATCAGCTCCACGCCGTACTTCTCGAGGATCCCTTCGTTCACGAGGTCCATCGCGCAGTTCAAGGCGGTCTGCCCGCCCATCGTCGGGAGGATGGCGTCGGGGCGCTCCTTCGCGATGATGCGCTCCAGCGTTTCCCAGGTGATGGGTTCGATGTAGGTCGCGTCCGCCGTCTGCGGATCGGTCATGATCGTGGCGGGGTTCGAGTTCACCAGGATCACGCGGTAGCCCTCTTCGCGGAGCACGCGGCAGGCCTGCACGCCCGAATAGTCGAATTCGCAGGCTTGGCCGATCACGATCGGACCCGCGCCGATGATGAGGATGGATTGAATGTCTGTGCGCTTGGGCATGGTTCAGTGTCTCTTCTTTTCTTTACGGTCGGTCGTGGGCGCTTCAGGCGTTCTTCTTCGCTTCGATCAATTCGACGAAGTGCGCGAAGAGGGGCGAAATGTCGTGCGGGCCGGGGCTCGCTTCCGGGTGACCCTGGAAGCAGAAGGCGGGCGCATCGGTCAATTCAAAGCCCTGGAGCGAACCGTCGAAGAGCGAGCGATGCGTCACCTGCGCGTTCGCGGGGAGCGTCTTTTCGTCGACCGCGAAGCCGTGGTTCTGGCTCGTGATGTAGACGCGGTGCGTGCGGACGTCTTCGACCGGGTGGTTCGCGCCGTGGTGGCCGAACTTCATCTTGAGGGTCTGCGCGCCGACCGCAAGCCCCATGATCTGGTGCCCGAGGCAGATGCCGAAGAGCGGCACCTTGGCGGCGATCGCCTTCTTGGCGACTTCGATCGCGTACGTGCAGGGCGCAGGGTCGCCGGGGCCGTTCGAGAGGAAGATCCCGTCGGGGGAGAGCGCCATCGCTTCCTCGAACGAGGTCTCGGCGGGCACCACCGTGACGCGCACGTCCGCCGCGGCGAGCATGCGCAGAATGTTGGTCTTCACGCCGAAGTCGTAGGCGACGACGTGGTGCGGCTGCGCCGCAGGGGTCGTGAAGCCCGCGGCGCGCTCGGCCGTGGCGCCTTCCCAGACGCCTTCCGTCCATTCGTAGGGGGCGTCGACCGTGACGGTCTTCGCGAGGTCCTGGCCGACCATCACGCCCCAGGATTGGGCGGCGGTCTTCGCCTGCTCGATGTCGGCGTCCGTGAGCTCACCTTCCGCCGCCGCGATGATCGCGCCCGGCTGCGCACCCGTCGTGCGCAGATGCATGGTGAGCGCGCGGGTGTCGAGGTCGGTGATCGCGACGATCCCCGTCGCTTTGAGGTGGTCGGTGAGGGACTCCGTCGCGCGCCAGTTGGAAGGCACGTCCGTCATGCGGTTGACGATGAGGCCCGCCGCGGCGATCTTCCCGCACTCCATGTCTTCGGCGTTCCAGCCGGTGTTGCCGACGTGGGCCGTCGTCAACGTCACGAGCTGCCCGGTGTAGGAGGGGTCCGTCAGGATTTCCTGATAACCCGTCATCGCGGTGTTGAAGACGGTCTCGCCCGAGGTGAGGCCGGCCGCGCCCGCGCTGCGGCCGTGGAAGATCCTTCCGTCCGCGAGCACGAGGGCGGCGCCGGGACGCTTGGGGGTGAGTAATGCCACGATTCTTGTCCTTGTTCGTTCTAGGGTTGGGGTCTCGCGGTCCCCGCGTGGTCCACGCGGAGACCGGACGGCAACCGTCTGTCAGTCGGCGCCAAAGTCCTGTCATTTTACGAAGCGGGCCCTCAGCGGGGATTTCGGGCATCTAGGCAGAATATCCAAAGCGGTTTGCGCGGCTTCGATCCGAAAAATGGTTGCCTCAGATCGCTCAATTGTCGGCAATTGTGGGACCGTTCCGGTCGACCGATCCGGAAGCCGTTCCGAGACCCTTCCTCATCCCTCTCAGGAAGCCCTGAAGAGACGAGATAACATAGGAAGATCAACCGCCTTCAGCATCTTCACCCACCTCCTTCCAGGCCCTTCGGTCAGTCATTTGTCGACAATTGAGCGCAACCCTGTCGACCGATCGGTCAACAATGGAGGCCGGTCGCAACAACTAATGTTGATTTCCTAATTGAGGCCGAATCAGCGCAAAAGACTTTTTGAAATCGCAATTGAAGGACGCAATGCGGAGAAATCGCGCCGCATAATTTTTCCGCACGCCGACGAAAACTACGGTCCGCCGTGCGCCGCGCGACGGAGAATCCCCTCCTTCGGCGGCGGCCCCACACACCACGTTGGTTCCACGCCTTACCGGAGAAAAACACCATGACCAACACGCTTTTCAAACGGACCGCTGCCGCCGGTCTCCTCGCCCTCATGCTCACGGGTTCGGTCTTTGCGGGCCAGCCCTGGAAGGTCGCCACGGAAGGGACCTTCCCCCCGTTCGAATTCTACGACTCCAAGACGGGCGAGATTCAGGGCTTTGAAGTCGACCTCGTGAAGGAAATGGCCAAGGTAATGGACAAGGACCTCACGATCGTCACATTGGGTTTCGACGCCATTCTGCCGGCGGTGCTCTCGGGCACGGTCGACACGGGCGCCGCGGGTTTTTCGATCACGCCTGCCCGCCAGCAGCGGGTGCTCTTCACGGATCCCTTCTACACGTCGGGCCTCACCATCGTCACCAAGAAGGGTGACGACTCGATCAAGGGCTTCGCCGACCTGAAGGGGAAGCGCATTTCCGTTCAGTTGGGCACGACGAGCGCCTCCGCCGCTCAGAAGATTGAGGGCGCCCAGGTGACGACCTTCAACAGTGCGGGCGACGCCATCCTCAACATGCTGGCCGGGAACGCCGACGCCGTCATCAACGACAAGCCCGTGACGGACTACATCCTCTCGCAGAACGCGCAGCTCGCAAGCCAGACGACGCACCTTCCCGAAATGGCGACCGCCGACGTCTTCGCGATGATCGCGTCGAAGAAGAATCCGAAGCTCGTTGAAGAAATGAACGCCGCTCTGAAGATCCTGAAGGAAAACGGCACCTTCAACGAACTCCACATCAAGTGGTTCGGGAAGCCCGCCGAATAAGGCACCCACGGCTTTACGCCGGGCGGACTGCATGCCGACTCCCCGGGTGGGGCACCGCCGGTCTCCTCCCTTTCCGCCCGGCTCCCATTGAGCGAGGCGCCCTCCACGCACGGAGGGCGCCTCGTTTCTTTCGTCTGACCAAGACGAGGTCGTCCCGCGGACCTCGTTTCGGCGCGAAATGACGATTCGCCTGTCACCCGTTGACCATCTGCGCCACGACACGCCCGCAAAATCCCCGGAAAACGCGAAGACGGAGAAACGAATCCCCGTCATTTCTCTTATTTTTCAACAACTTTCAAACACCTCTCCCTTCGATCACGCGTGGCGCGAAATGACATGTTCTTGACGCCGAAAGCGTCAGATCAGGACAAGCAGGCTCCTATAGTGGATTCAACGAAACGGGGGACGCCACAGCCCCCACCCACCACTCACGAGGAGACAACCATGCCCGGTTATCCTGCCGACCTGCTCTCGAACCGCTCGATCGTCAAGCGCGACAGCTTCGCCATCATCACGCCCGAAGGGCGCGTCATCAACACCATCCCCGGTATCAAGGATGCGCAGATGACGATTCTCTGCTCGCCGAAGATCGGCGCGGGCTTCGTGCAGTTGATCGGCAAGCTCGGCCCGACGGCCCACACGGAATTCCCGTACGGCGCGCTCGCCCACGAAGAAGCCTTCATCTACGTTCTTGACGGCGACGTCGAACTCGAAGTGACCGTCGGCGAAAAGACCGAAGTGCTCACGCAGGGCGGCTACGCCTATTCGCCCGCGGGCGTCGGCATCGGCTTCAAGTCGAAGAACGGCAAGGAAGGCCGCATCCTGCTCTACAAGCAGCGCTACATCCCGCATCCTCAGGGGCTCGAGCCCTACGCCGTCTTCGGCAACATCAACGACGTGCCCTTCCGCGACTACGACGGCATGGCGAACGTCCACGTCAAGGACTTCCTCCCGCTCGAAGAAGCCTTCGACATGAACATGCACATCCTCTCGTTCGACCCGGGCGCCTCCCACAACATCGTCGAAACGCACGTCCAGGAACACGGCGCCTACATCTACGAAGGTCAGGGCACCTACAACCTCGACAACGAGTGGTACCTCACGAAGAAGGAAGACTTCCTCTGGATGGGCGCCTTCTCGCTGCAGGCGGGCTACGGCATCGGCCGCGAACCGTTCTCCTACATCTACTCGAAGGACTGCAACCGCGACGTCGAGATCTGACGCGCGGGGCGCAAAGCGTTCTCCTCGGGCCGGCCGCCACCACGTCCCTACGCGGGACGGCCGGTCCCACCCGCACCGACCAAACACCTCCACGACCAACCAAAGGAACCATCATCATGGCTCTCGATGCAAACTTCAAAGCCCGCGACATCCGCGAAGTCCTCGATGCGACCCACATGAAGGGCAAGAACATCACGTTCCTCGACGACTTCTCGCGCGACGAAATCCTGAACCTCTACCGCGCCGCGGAAATGCTCGAGCCCTTCATGCGCACGGGCACCGATCTTCTGAAGGGCAAGGTCCTCTACACGCTCTTCTTCCAGCCCTCGACCCGCACCCGCTGCTCGCACGAAAACGCCATGCACCGCTTGGGCGGCTCCGTCATCACCGAAGCCGACCCGACGCACAACTCCTCCGTCGCGAAGAACGAATCCCTGGCCGACAGCCTGCGCGTGACGTCGGAATACGCGGACGTGATCGTCATGCGTCACCCGAACGACGTGGAAGCGCTGGGGGCTCTCAAGGAAATCGAAGGCCACTGCAGCCCGGTCATCTCCGGCGGCTACGGCCACGTCACGCACCCGACCCAGGGCCTTCTCGACTCCTACACCTGCTGGCGCGCCTTCGGCGATCTCTCGAACGTGACCGTCGCGATCGCCACGCCCGACCTCTCGCGCGCCCGCTCCGGGCAGTCCTTTGCGTTGGCCTTGGCCGCCATGGGCGCCAAGATCATCTACACGGGCACGAGCGAACTCCGCACGCCGGAAATCGTCCGCCAGAAGCTCCAGAAGATGGGCGCCAACTTCGAAGAGCACTTCGACCTCACGATGAAGCAGAACGAAGAGCTCTACATGGATAAGGGCGTCGACCTGATCTATCTCCCGGGCTGCTCCGTGAAGAAGGACGACCCGAACCGCGCCGACTTCGAAAAGAAGATGGCGAACTACTACGTCTCCTTGGACATGTTGAAGAACATCAAGGCGAAGACCGGCAAGACCGTGGGCGTGCACCATTCGCTCCCGCGCAACCCGGGCGAATTCGACTTCGGCATCGACAACACCGAGCACCAGCTCTACTTCCGCGCGATCGGCTTCTCGGTGGCGCTGCGCATGGCGCTTCTCTCCGCCGTTGTCGGCGTGAACTGAACCCCCGAACGACGCTTCTACCGGCCGGGGCGCGCCCCCGGCCCGACTCTCCCACATTCCCGGAGTCATGACCATGGCCCACGACAAGACCACGACCGAAGCCCCGAAGAAGAAGGGCTTCAAGATGCCCGACATCTACATCATCCTCGGCATCTTCATCCTCTTCATGGCGGTGCTCACGTACATCGTCCCCGCGGGGCAGTACGACCGCGCCGTCGTTGAAACCGCCCACGGCACGCAGAACCTCGTCGTCGCCGGGACGTACAAGGCGGTGGAGCAACACCCCGCCGGCCTCTTCGACATCATCACCGCGATCCCGTACGGGTTTGAGCGCGCCGCCGCGATCGTCTGCCTCACCTTCATGGTGGGCGCCTGCATGGGCCTCATCAAGCGTGCGGGCCTGATCGACCTCGGCGTGCAGCGCCTCTCGAAGGCGGTGGGTTCCTCGGAATTCCTCGTCGCCCCGATCCTGATGCTCGTGCTCTCGCTTCTCGCCGCCTTCATCGGCGTGCCGGAACTCTCGCTCGCGTACCTCCCCGTATTCCTCCCGCTCTTCTACAGACTCGGCTATGACGGGATGACCGCGACCGCCGTCGCGCTCCTCGGGCCCTGCATGGGCTTCACCTTCGGCCTCACGATTCCGGGTTCGGTCGGCATGGGTCAGCAGATCGCGCAGATCGAGATGTTCTCGGGTTCGGGCCTTCGCGCCGTCGTCCTCGCGATCGTCATCCTCATCTCGATCGTCTACGTCATGGTCTACGCCCAACGCGTGAAGAAGGACCCGACGAAGAGCCTCACGTACGAAACCGACAAGGAACTCCGCGCGAAGTTCGCCGAAGAGGAAGCCGCGAAGACGGGCGGCGAAGAAATGGTCTTCACGCAGCGCCAGGTCTGGGCCGGCATCTCCTGCCTCGTCCTCTTCCCCATCGCCATCTACCTCATCCTCTCGATGAACCTCGGGTTCCAGGCGATCGGCGGTCTCTTCCTCGCGATCGGCATCATCGCCGCCGTCATCGCCGGGAAGAGCGCGCAGGAAATCTGCAACGACATCAACGCCGGCATGCGCGACCTCATGGTGGGGGCGCTCCTCTGCGGCGTCGCCGCGGCCATCGCGGTCGTCATGGACAAGGGCGTGATCACGGACACGATCGTCTACTGGCTGGAAGGCATGCTCGCCTCGGTGCCGCCCGCCTTCTCCGCCATCGCGATGTTCTGGGAACAGGCGATCTTCAACGCGCTCATCCCGGGCGCCACCGCGCTCACCATTCTGACGATGCCGATTCTCTCGCCCCTGGGCACGCTTCTCGACGTGTCGCAGCAGGCGATCGTCTCGGCGAACGCCTGGGGCGGCCAGCTCACCGACATCTTCTTCCCGACGTCGGGCTTCTTCATCGCCACGCTCGTCATCGCGAAGGTCGATTACATGAAGTGGATCCGCTTCTATACTCCGCTGATGCTCATCCTCGGCGCTGTCTGCTGCGGCGCTCTCTATCTCCAGCAGGTCTTCGACCTCGCGTTCTGACGGAGTCACCAACATGCATGATCTGATCGTTAAGAACGGCCGCGTCGTCCTCGCCGACGAAGTCGCCACCGTGGACATCGCCGTCAAGGACGGCCGCTTCGCCGAAATCGCCCACAAGATCGATCCGGCCTCGGCCAAGGAAGTCATCGACGCCGCGGGGCTCTACGTGATGCCCGGCATGGTCGACCCGCACATGCACGTCTCGGAACCGGGCCGCACCGAATGGGAAGGCTACGAAACCGGCACCAAGGCGATGGCCGCGGGCGGCATCACCTCGTTCGTCGAGATGCCCCTCAACACGATCCCCGCCACGACGACGGTCGAGACGCTCGAATTGAAGCTCAAAGCCGCCGAAAATCAGTGCTGGGTCGACTACAGCCCGATGGGCGGGATCGTTCCCTGGAACCTGGACGACCTCGCGCCCTTGGCCGACGCCGGCGTCGCCGCCTTCAAGGCATTCGTCGCGACCTGCGGGTCGGGAAAGCCCGGCGACTTCAAGAACGTCACCGACTACGAACTCTTCGAGGGCTGCAAACGCGTCGCCGAGAAGGACGGCCTCGTGGTCGTGCACTGCGAAAACGCCACGGTGACGGACGGCCTCGGGAAGGCGGCGGAAGCCGCCGGGAAGACGCTTCTTTCCGACTACGTCGCCTCGCGCCCCATCTGGACCGAAGTCGAAGCCGTGCACCGCGTGCTCATGATCGCGGAGGCCGCCGGCTGCCGCATCCACATCGCGCACTGCTCGTGCGCCGAAGTGATCGAAGAGGTGATGCGCGCCCAGGCCCGCGGCGTCGACGCGAGCTTTGAATCGTGCCCGCACTACTTCCTTCTCTGCACGGAAGAGTTGGACGCGATCGGCGCGAAGGCGAAGTGCTCGCCTCCGATCCGCGACCGCCGTCACCAGGTCGAGCTTTGGGAACTCCTCGCCTCGGGCGGGATCGAAATGCTCGTTTCCGACCACTCGCCCTGCACGCCGGACCTCAAGTCGTCGGACAATGCCTTCCGCGCCTGGGGCGGCATCAGCGGCGCGCAGAACTGCGTCGACGCGATGTTCGACGAGGCGGTTCTGAAGCGCCACATCAGCCCGGTCGTGCTCGCCCGTGCGCTCGCGACCAACGCGGCGCGCCGCTTCCGCCTCAAAGGCAAGGGCGAGATCGCGCTTGGGTTCGACGCCGACCTCGTCCTGATCGACCCCAAGAAGAGCTACGTTCTGAAGGCCGAAGATCTCTACTACAAGAACAAGTTCTCGGCCTACGAAGGCCGTGAGATCGGCTGCCGGATCGCGCGCACCATCGTGCGCGGCCGCACGGTCTACACGCTCGAAGACGGGATCGTGGGCGAAGCCGCCGGGAAGCGCATCGAACTCTCGAAGTAACCCCGGCGACGGCTGAAAGTATCTGCCGTTACTTCCTCAGGATGGCCTCTGCGCCTAGGGCGCGGAGGCCTCTTTCGTCTTTGGGCGACGGGTGTTGTACAAAATATGTCGTTGAATGACACATGGTTGTCACCTCAGGCCCAAGGTCCCCCAAAGGGATTGCCGAGAATCAGGGTATCCGCAATGCACCAATCAAAATACGGAGACCCATGATGACAGACCACCTTCACGGCGTGGACACGGAAAGCGTGCTCGCCAATGAGGATCTCCTGCCGACCAAACAGACCTGGAACTGGTACAACATCTTCGCCTTCTGGATGTCGGACGTCCACAGCGCGGGCGGCTACGTCTTCGCAGGCACCCTCTTTTCGCTCGGGCTTGCCGGCTGGCAGGTCTTCGTTTCCCTCATCCTCGGGATCGTGATCGTTCAGATCCTCGCGAACATCATCGGCGTGCCGAGCCAGCGCTACGCCGTGCCCTTCCCTGTCATGAGCCGCATGACCTACGGCGTCTACGGGTCGAACATCCCGGCCTTGATCCGCGGGATCATCGCCGTCGTCTGGTACGGGATTCAGACGTACCTTGCGAGCGCGGCGCTGCTCGTGGTCGTGCTCTACTACTTCCCCGAACTTCAACCCATGGCCGAGGTGAAGTTCCTCGGGCTCTCGCATTTGGGCTGGTGGTGCTTCATCGCGATGTGGCTCGCGCAGACGGCGCTCTTTCTCGCGCGCATGGACGTCATCCGCCGCTTCATCGACTGGGCGGGCCCCGCCGTCTACGTCGTCATGGTGATCCTGATGATCTACGTGATCGCCGAGGCCGGTTGGGAGAACATTTCCTTCTCGCTCTCGGAGCGCACGCTCACGCCGCCGGAAGTCATTTGGAACATCATTCTCGGGGCCGCCCTCATCGTCTCCTACTTCGCCGGACCCACCCTCAACTACGGCGACTTCTCCCGCTACTGCAAGAGCTTGAAGGACATGCGCCGCGGGAACTTCTGGGGGCTTCCAATCAACTTCGTCTTCTTCTCCTCGATCGCCGTCATCACGATTTCGGGGACACCCGCCGTCTTCGGTCAGATGCTGATCGACCCGATCGCCTTGATGGGCCACCTCGACAACAAGTGGGCCGTGCTCCTTTTGGGCTTCACGCTCCTCACCGCCACGGTGGGCGTCAACATCGTCGCGAACTTCATTTCGGCCGCCTTCGACATCTCGAACGTCTTCCCGAAGGTGATCACCTGGCGCCGCGGGGGCCTGATCGCCGCCGTCGTCTCGGTGCTGATCCTCCCCTGGAACCTCTTCTCCACGCCCGAAGTCATCCACCACACGATCGACCTTCTGGCCGGCTTCATCGGCCCGATCTACGGGATCATGATCGTCGACTTCTACGCCGTGAAGCACCGCATCGTGCACGTGCCGGACCTCTACAACACGTCCTCCGACGGGCGCTACTGGTACAAAAAGGGCGTCAACCCGCGCGCCGTCGCGGCGCTCATCCCGGCGGGGCTGTGCAGCGTGGGCGCGCTCCTCGTTCCGGGCGGGATCTCGAACTTCTCGTTCTTCATCGGGGTGGCGGTTTCGAGCCTTCTCTACTACCTGATCAACCGAGACCTCATCAACGGTCAACCGCAGAGCCTGAACTTCCTCGCTGCTGCGACTCTCAAGAGTTCGGACGGCACTTTTTTGAG
>OGHV01002006.1_pt1 | contig 10212 bp, 9 predicted proteins | sample 1571551 | NCBI WGS metagenome assembly OGHV01 (sample SAMEA2581960, study PRJEB24529) | metagenome | biome: Human gut stool | place: China | collected 2011 | reverse complement strand
CTTCCAGCACCGCTGCAAAGGCAGACGGCAAGGTCTATTACCTGAACTTCAAGCCCGAGCAGGATCAGGATTGGCAGGATCTGGCCGCTGAGTACACCAAGGAGACCGGCGTGCCTGTGACCGTTGTCACCGCCGCTTCCGGCCAGTACGAGACCACCCTGATGAGCGAGATGGAGAAGAGCGAGGCTCCCACCCTGTTCCAGGTGAACGGCCCTGTTGGTCTGGCAAACTGGAAGGATTACTGCTACGACCTGTCCGGCAGCCAGCTGTACGGCGAGCTGACCAGCGATTCCTTTGCACTGAAGGACGGCGATGCTGTTACCAGCATTGCATACGTCATTGAGACCTACGGCATTATCTACAACAAGGAACTGCTGACCGCTGCCGGTTACAAGCAGGAGGACATCAAGGGCTTTGCCGACCTGAAGAAGGTCGCTGATGACATTCAGGCTCGTAAGGCTGAGCTGGGCGTGGACGGTGCTTTCACCTCCGCCGGCATGGATGGTTCTTCTGACTGGCGTTTCAAGACCCATCTGGCAAACCTGCCCATCTATTACGAGTACAAGGCAGACGGCATCGGCTCCACCGACGCCATCAAGGGCACCTATCTGGACAACTACAAGCAGATCTGGGATCTGTACATCACCGATTCCACCTGCGATCCCAAGCTGCTGGCTTCCAAGACCGGCAACGACGCTGTGGCTGAGTTTGTGGGCAAGAAGGCTGTGTTCTACCAGAACGGCACTTGGGCTTACAATGACGTGAAGGATCTGGGCGACGACAACCTGGGTATGCTGCCCATCTACATCGGCGTGGACGGCGAGGAGAATCAGGGTCTGTGCACCGGTTCTGAGAACTTCTGGTGTGTCAACAACACCGCTTCCGAGGCCGACATTCAGGCTACTCTGGACTTCCTGTACTGGTGTGTCACCTCTGAGACCGGCACCAGCGCAATGGCTGACAAGATGGGCTTCGTCATCCCCTTCAAGAAGGCTAAGGACTCCACCAACCCCCTGATCACCATTGCAAACCAGTATGTGGCCGACGGCAAGACCAGTGTTGACTGGTGCTTCTCCACCATGCCTTCCGAGGAGTGGAAGAACGGCGTGGGTAGCGCTCTGACTGCATACGCAGCAGGCACCGGCAAGTGGGACGACGTTGTCACCGCATTTGTGGATGGCTGGGCCAAGGAGTACAAGCTGGCCAACGGCTAAGCCTTTGACTGGAGATCTCCCTAGGAATTAAAAAGGGAGGCGGGCGAAAAGTTCGCCCGCCTCCTTTCCTTTTTTATCAGACAGCTCCCTCAGGAGGTATATCATGCAAAAAGCCATTAGTAAATACTGGCCGATATTTGTGCTGCCTACTCTGGTCGCCTTTATTATCGGCTTCATCTGGCCCTTTATCTGGGGCGTTTATCTGTCCTTCCAGCGGTTCACTACCGTTTCCAAGACCACCTTTGTAGGCATCCAGAACTACCTCTCGGTATTTCAGGATTCCACCTTCCTGCACGCCTTTGGCTTTACGGCGGTCTTTACCGTGGTGAGCACTGTGCTCATCAATGTGTGCGCCTTTGCAATTGCGCTGGTGCTGACCCGCGGCATCAAGGGCACCAACATCTTCCGTACCGTGTTCTTCATGCCCAACCTGATCGGCGGCATCCTGCTGGGCTACATCTGGCAGATCCTGCTCAACGGTGTGCTGGCGAACCTGCAGAAGCCCCTGCTGGCACTGGATGCCAAGGCCGGTTTTGTCGGTCTGGTCATCCTGATGTGCTGGCAGCAGATCGGCTACATGATGATCATCTATGTGGCCGGCCTGCAAAGCGTGCCCGGCGACCTGATCGAGGCCGCTAAGATCGACGGTGCCAACGACCGCGAGATCCTGTTCAAGATCAAGATTCCCATGGTCATGCCCAGCGTGACCATCTGCACCTTCCTGACCCTGACCAACAGCTTCAAGCTGTTCGACCAGAACGTGGCTCTGACCGCAGGCGAACCCGCCAACGCCAGTGAAATGCTGGCACTGAACATCTACAACACCTTCTACGGCCGCTCCGGTGCGCAGTGGAAGGGCATCGGTCAGGCAAAGGCCGTGGTGTTCTTCCTGATCGTGGTGGTCATCTCGCTGATCCAGCTTCACTTTACCCGCTCTAAGGAGGTGCAGCAGTAATGTCGAAACAGAAAAGAACCTGGGATGTCATCCTTGCTGTTGTAATGGTGCTTCTCTGCCTGCTGTGGATCTACCCCATCGTGCTGATCCTGCTGAACAGCTTGAAAACCGAGGGCAGCTTTACCACCTCTACGGTGTTCCGTCTGCCCACCGCCGAGACCTTTGCCGGACTGCGCAACTACGTTTACGGCGTGACCAAGATGAACTTTCTCTCCAGCATGGGTTACAGCCTTCTGATTACTATCACTAGCGTAGTGCTGATCCTGCTGTGCTGCTCCATGACTGGTTGGTACCTGACCCGCGTGAACAACAAGCTGAGCAAGTTCATGAATCTGCTGATCGTGTTCTCCATGGTCGTACCCTTCCAGATGGTCATGTTCACCCTGTCCAAAACTGCTGACCGTCTGAACCTGAACAACCCTTGGAACATCTGCATCATCTATCTGGGCTTCGGCGCCGGTCTGGCCGTGTTCATGTTCACCGGCTTTATGAAGAGCGTGCCCATGGAGATCGAGGAAGCAGCCATGATCGACGGCTGCAACCCCATCCAGATCTTCTTCAAGGTCGTGTTCCCCATCCTGAAGCCTACCATGATCTCCACTGCTATTCTGGAGACCATGTGGGTGTGGAACGACTACCTGCTGCCCACGCTGGTGCTGGATATCAAGAAGTACCGCACCATCCCCATGGCGATCCAGTATTTCCGTGGCGGCTACGGCCGTGTGGAGCTGGCTCCCATGATGGCCTGCATCATCATTGCTATCATCCCCATTATTATCCTCTACATGACCTGCCAGAAGTACATCATCGAGGGTGTCGTGGCCGGTGCTGTAAAGGGCTAAGGAGGTGCACGTTATGCGTGCAAGTGGCATTCTGATGCCGGTGTTCAGCCTGCCGGGGCCTTTTGGCATCGGTACGCTGGGCAGTGAAGCGACCGCATTCGTTGATTTTCTGGCCGAGGCAAAACAGACCTATTGGCAGATCCTGCCCATCGGCCCTACCGGCTATGGCGACAGCCCCTACCAAAGCTTTTCTGCCTTTGCCGGAAACCCCTACTTTATCGATTTTCGGCTGCTGGCGGCAGATGGCTATCTGACCGCCGAAGAGATCCCCGCCGCGCAGCCGGTGGACACCGTTGACTACGGTGCACTGTACAATCAGCGCCCGGTGCTGCTGAAAAAGGCTGCTGACCGGCTGCTGGCAGCCCCCTCCCCTGCTTACGAGGCCTTCTGCACCGCGCAGAGCTTCTGGCTGGAGGACTACGCCCTGTTCATGGCCGTAAAGGCTGAGCAGGGGCAGGCAGGCCTTGCCGACTGGCCGGACGCCCTGCGCTGCCGGGAGCCGGAGGTCATTGCCGCCGCAAAGGCACGGTTGGCAGACCAGATCAGCTACCACAAGGCGGTGCAGTTCTTCTTCTACACCCAGTGGAACGCGCTGAAGGCCTATGCCAACCGCAAAGGTGTCCTGCTGGTGGGCGATATCCCCATCTACGTCAGCCCGGATTCCAGTGACCTGTGGACCCACCCGGAGCTGTTCCAGACTGATGGACAGATGCACCTGACCCATGTAGCCGGCTGCCCGCCGGATGCCTTTGCGGCAGACGGACAGTTGTGGGGCAACCCGCTGTATGATTGGCCCGCCCACAAGGCCACCGGCTTTGACTGGTGGAAGCGGCGCATGAAGCACGCCACCTCTATCTACGATGTGGTGCGCATTGACCACTTCCGCGGTTTCGAGAGTTACTACTCTATCCCTGCCGAAAACACAACGGCTGCAGGCGGTCACTGGGAAAAAGGCCCCGACCGGGACTTTATCCACGCCATGCAGCAGGCGCTGGGCGGCGGCAATATCATCGCCGAGGATCTGGGCTACTTGACCCCGGAGGTGAAGGCGATGCTGGCCGAAAGCGGCTACCCGGGCATGAAGATCATGCAGTTTGCCTTCGACAGCCGGGAGTCGGGCAACTACCTGCCCCACACCTACCCCCGCAACAGTGTGGTGTATACAGGCACCCACGATAACGTGACCACTGAGGGTTGGCGCAGCAACGCCAGCGCCGAGGACGTAGCCTACGCCTGCCGGTATCTGCGCTGCACGCCGGAGGAGTTGACCGAAGGCATGATCTGTGCCTGCCTTGCCAGCGTTTCGGATACTGCCATCATTCCGTTGGCAGACTGGCTGCATCTGGGCAGCGAGGCCCGCATCAACACCCCCAGCACACAGGGTGCAAACTGGCGCTGGCGGCTGACGCAGTCCCTGCCCGCTGCATTGGCCGGGCACATCGCCGCGCTGACCACGCTGTATGAGCGTGTGCCGAAAGCACTTTGACCTCGCTTCCCTTTCGCTTGGTAACCTGTAAAACACACAAGGCATCTGCTTTGCCCGCTGTTGCGTTCTGCGCAGCGGGTACGGGCAGATGCCTTTGTTGTTGATCGGCTTTTTCAGCACATTTTTGCTACAACATTTTTTCGCCGTAAAAAAGCAGGAGTTTTGCGCGTTTATGGCGTATTCAGGTCAGTTTTATAACGCATCGTCACAATATATTCACAAATGTATCATGATTTTCAAACCCGCGCTCTCTTGTCATTTTTGTGCAAATATGCTACAATTCAGTTACTAGATGAACTGCCCCTTGGGGAGTTCTGTGTGCGAAAGGAGTTTTCCATCATGGATCATACATATCAGCGCCCGCTGCAGCTGCCCGCCTGCTGCTCTGTGCTCTCTGCCGAGGAGATGACCTATACCGAGGGCGGTACCCTTTCTATCAACATCACTCCGGAGCAGGTGATGGCCTTTGGCATCAATGCCACGGTAAACCTGCTGGGCATGATGGGCCGCTATGCGTTCCAAGCTGCAGTTTCCGGTATGCAGAATGCCCTGAACGATGGTTTGGGTGTTGGTGATGCAATTGGGCACTACTGGGGCAAGCTGAACACTTGGAGCAAGGTCGCCACGATCGGTCTGGCCGGTCTGGGCGGTTACTACGCCTATGTTCAGGCACGTAGCATTTATCTTTCCCTCAAGGGTTTTGTGACCGAGCTCAAGGATGCCGTTGACCAGTATAAGGCTGACAAACAGGCCGCACAGGAGGCCGATCAGCAGAATTGCCTGCCCACACTGGTAGCTCTGTGCTGATCCTCGATCGACCCGGAAAGGAGTGTTTTTATTTATGAAAAAGCTTCAGCTGCCCTCTTCCTACGCAGCCCTCTCCCCCGAGGAGCAGTGCGCTGCCTTTGGCGGCAGCGAATTCGGCGATGCTGTCGGCAGCTTTTTTGACAATCTGCACTTCAATGATTTCTTCTGGAACGGTGGGCTGATCTCGTTTTCCTTCACCTTTGTGCCCATGCTACTTTTCCGCATGATCAAGACAGGTGTGCAGACCGGGATCAAGCTCTCTCAGCAGATCGGCCGCCTGCTTGGCATCACCCGCGAGGCTACCGCCACTGCCGTCCAGTACTTGGATAATACGCAGCAGCGAAATGACCAGCCGGTCGAAAATTCTCTCCCCCAGCTTTTTTCTCTTCAGTAATAAGCTATAAGAAAGCCGTGCATCCCGGAGCATTCCGGCCATGCACGGCTTTTTGTTTTGTTCAGATCACCCGGACTGCACCCTGCTCCCGCAGGCGCAGCACATAGCAGCTGCCCTGCCCGAATACCTGCTCGATGGCTGTATGGTACCGCTCCAGCAGCCGCCCGGGCACATAGGCTTGGATGGTGCCTGCAAAGCCGCCGCCCTGCATCCGCCATGCGCCCTCACTGCCCTGCAGAATGCTCTGGCTCAGAGCCAGCGCTACGGACAGTCCCTGATGCCGCACATCCGCTGTGCAGTACACATTCTGACACAGCGCAAAGGAAGCCTGTCCGCTCTGCTTCACCAGACCTGCAAACACCTGGAACTGCTTTGCATAAAGCGCATCCCGCTGCGCCAGCGTGCGGGCATTCTCCTCAAAATAATGGATCGCCCGCAGCACTGCACGGTCTCCGCAGCAGCTGCGCAGGACAGGCAGTGCCATCCAGAACGCGTTCTCTTCCACCTGACCCAGCAGCGGCTTGCCGAAGCAGGCGGCCACCTGCTCCATCTCCTGCCGAATCGCCGCAAACTCGCTAGTCAGTTCGCTGTGGCTGCCCCGGGTATCGGTGACGCAGAGGAACATTCCTTCCGGCAGCAGACCGTCTGCATGGAGCTTTTCGATCTTTGGGGTGCGCGGATCGGCAAAATCCGCAAAGATAATGCCGCCCACCGCACTGGTCAGCTGATCCAAAAGACCGCTGGGCTTGCCGAAATAGGTGTTTTCCGCATACTGGCAGATGCCCGCCAGCTCTGCCGGGGTCAGCCCGGTGCTGTATTCCTCGTTCCAGATAGAGGCCATGCCCATCTCAAAGGCCGCCGAGCTGGACAGACCGGAGCCCCGCAGCACATCGCTGGCGGTGTAGGCGTCAAAGCCGCCGATCTGCTTACCCACTGCGCGGAAGCCCTCGGCAATGCCGCGGATCAGGCTGGCCGAATGGGTGCTCTCCCCTGCCTGCGGCTCTGCGGTGGCCAGATCAATGACATCCAGCTTGTTGAACCCCCTGGACTTGACCCGCACATAGCCATCCGTATTGCGGGCAGCCACTGCCACCATATCCAGCGTGACCGCCGCCGCAAGGCCGTAGCCCCCCTGATGATCCGTGTGGTTGCCGCCCAGCTCTGCGCGCCCGGGTGCAGAGTACACCTGCACCTGCCGCCCGGGGCCGAAATACAGTTCAAACTGCTCCAGCGCAGCCGCATAGCGCCCGCGCTGCCGCTGCAAAACCGCCGGATCCGCCCCGTAAAGTGCAGCAAGTGCGGCGTCCCAGCTGCCCTGCAGGATCTGTTTTCTGAGTTGTGCACTGGTGGCCATGACAGCTCCTCCCCTCCGGAATAAACGATTCTGCTCTTTTTGCCTATTGTAAAGCATTTCGGGCGTTTTTTCAATTTATTTGACCTAAAAATCCAAAATTTGGCGTCAGGTGCAAAGAATAAGATGTACTTTTGTTGAATTTGCAGGGCATTCTATGGTATACTGGGTGCAGAATGTGACAGGACGGAGGTAAAGCTGCCATGCCAGACGTTTATAAGCAATCCTTTAAGCAGAATTACACCAACAATATCGAATTGTCCATCTTCAACTGCGGCTTGGAGCGCTGCGCTCCGGGCCAAACATGGGGACCCGGCATCCGCGACCACTACCTGATCCATCTGGTGGTATCCGGCAAGGGCATCTTCGAGGTGGGCGGCCGCACTTGGGAGGTAAGCGAGGGCGACCTGTTCTTTGCCCGCCCCAGCCAGCTGATCCGCTACACCGCCGACGAGCAGCAGCCGTGGGAGTACAGCTGGGTGGGCTTTAACGGTGCCTGTGCCCACAAGCTGGCCGCGCAGCTGCCCTTTACGGACGATGCCCCTGTGCACCACACCAGCGACCCGGACGGGATGCGGGCAGCGCTGACCAACATCTATTCCTCCCGCGGGCTGCAGCCACAGGACGAGGCAGCCATGGTGGGGTATCTGTACCTGTTTATCGCTGCCTTGATGCGGGAGACCAGCGCAGGCAAGCCCCACACGGCCTCCTCCTCCAGCCAGTATGTGCTGAACGCCATCAAGTACATCCAGTTCAACTACTCCCACGACATCTCCATTGACGATGTAGCCAAGAGCGTGGGGGTTTCCCGCAGCCATCTGTACCGGGTGTTCATGTTGAACGTGGGCAAGAGCCCCATCGACTACCTGACCGAGTACCGCATCAACGAGGCCTGCAAGCTGCTGCGCGCCGGCAACCTTTCCATTGCGGAGGTTGCGGTGTCGGTAGGCTTCTTTGACCAGTTCTACTTCTCACGGGTGTTCAAGCGCGCCAAGGGCGTGCCGCCCAGCAAGTATTTTGCCGCCCAGCAGGACGCCGACCCGGCAAGCCCTGCCCAACTGTAACCTGAGCCCATCACACAAGGAGAAACCATGCCTTTACAGAAAAACCAGATCCTGACCCTGCGCATCGAACGCCTTTCCAGCGACGGCAGCGGTGTGGCCCACAGTGCCGATGGCGAGGCCGTATTTGTCCCCGGCACCGCCCCCGGGGACGAAGCACGGGTGCACATCGTGAAGGACTGCGGCCGGTACGCCTTTGGCATTCTGGACGAGTTGCTCACCCCCTCGCCGGACCGTGTCCCGGTGGACTGCCTAGTGGCCGGCCCCTGCGGCGGGTGCAGCCTGCGGCATCTGGATTATGCCGCTGAGCTGCGCGCCAAGCAGGAAAGCGTGCTGGACGCCTTCCGCCGCATTGGCGGGCTGGAGGTGCCGGTGCTGGACATCCAGCCTTCCCCGGAGGTAGACCGCTACCGCAACAAGGTGCAGTTCCCTGTGGGCGTAGACAAGAACGGCGTGCCCTGCATCGGCTTCTACGCCGGGCGCACCCACCGCATCGTCCCCTGCCCGGACTGCAAGCTGCAGCCCGGTGTGCTGAACGAGATTGGCAACGCGCTGTGCGCCTTTTTTGCACAGCAGGGCATCCGCCCCTACGACGAGCAGAGCGGCAAGGGGCTGGTGCGACATATCTTCCTGCGGCGCGGCGCGCACAGCGGGCAGATCATGGTGTGTCTGGTATGCACCCGGGCAAAGCTGCCCCATGCAGAGCAGCTTTGCACCGCGCTGCGGGGGCAGTTCCCGGCCATCAGCACTATTTTGCTCAACGTCAACGCCAAAAGCACCAACGTCATTCTGGGCAGTGAAAATCACATCCTGTACGGCCCGGGCTATATTGAGGACACGCTTTGCGGCGTACCGGTGCGGTTGGGGCCGCTGTCCTTCTATCAGGTCAACACGCTTGCCGCCGAGCGGCTGTACGGCGTTGCTGCGCAGTACGCGCAACTGACCCCGGACGACACGCTGCTGGATCTCTACTGCGGCATGGGCACCATCGGCCTTTCCATGGCCGAGCAATGCAGGGAGCTGATCGGCGTAGAGATCGTGCCGGAGGCCATCGAGAGCGCCAAGGCCAACGCTGCCCGCATGGGCGAGGCCGTAGCAGCCAAGAGCCGCTTTTTCTGTGCCGACGCCGGACAGGCTGCCACCCAGCTGGCTGCCGAGGGTCTGCACCCGGACATCGTGATGCTGGACCCGCCCCGCAAGGGCTGCGATGAAGCCACCCTCTCCGCCGTGGTGCGCATGGCACCCCGCCGGGTGGTGTATGTCAGCTGCAACCCTGCCACCGCCGCCCGAGACGCCGCATGGCTGGAGCAGAATGGGTATCACGCAGAAAAGGTGCAGCCGGTGGATCTGTTCCCGAGGACGAAGCATTGCGAGACGGTTGTCTTGCTTTCCAAGGGAGAGGTCGACTCGAAAAAGATTCGGGTTGAGTTCTCTTTGGAAGATATGGATATGTCCGAATTTCAGGATGGGGCAACCTACACCCAGATCAAAGACTATGTGCTGGAGCATAGCGGGTTAAAGGTATCCAATCTTTATATCTCACAGATTAAGAGGAAATGTGGGATTGAAGTTGGCAAGAATTACAATTTGCCGAAGTCCGAGGATTCCAGACAGCCCATGTGTCCGCCGGAAAAAGAGAAAGCAATCCGAGAAGCATTCAAATATTTTGGGATGATCTAACATCTCGCAAAATGGAGGTTTCTTATGGATAGATTGATTTCTTGTGAGTTTAACATGGATACCGCTTGTGTGGAACTGAAATTCTTAGATGGCAGCATGATTGCCATTGATACCATCGCCGTGGAGAATGAGGTTGCTGACAATATGTATCAACGGTCAGAACTGGATTATCTAATCTACAATGATCCGGTTGGATATGCAGACTTGATCTTGAACGGTGATCCCGAAATTTATCTAAAAACTGTAACTGAATGTAAACCCTTAGATTAAAACTCAGCCCTCTGCCTTTTCCTTGGCAGAGGGCCGTTTTTTGCTTAACAGTTATTGAGCATCCCTTAATTGCTCTACAACACTGCATTTCGCTGCATTGTCATACATCATGCAAGGAATCAGCCACCCCAGCAGAAGAAATACCGGAATTG
>OGHV01001999.1_pt1 | contig 10236 bp, 7 predicted proteins | sample 1571551 | NCBI WGS metagenome assembly OGHV01 (sample SAMEA2581960, study PRJEB24529) | metagenome | biome: Human gut stool | place: China | collected 2011 | reverse complement strand
CCTCTTCATCGGGATCGGCGAGGTGGGGTTGGACGGCGTCGTGCCGATGGACCAGGCGTGGGCCGAAACGGTGTTTTTGAGGATGCTGAAGCTCGCCCGGCGGCATGCGCTTCCGATGTCGGTGCACCTGAGAAAGAGCGCCTCGCGGCTTCAGTGGGCGATGCGCCGGGCGGGCCTTCCCGAGGTCCCCGGCGTCATCCACGCCTTCAACGGGTCGGACGTCGAGCGCGACCGCTTCCTCGCGATGGGCTGGAAGCTCGGTTTCGGCGGCGCCGCGACCTACGACGGGAGCCTGAGGATCCGGCGGCATCTGGCGGAACTTCCCGCCGACCGATGGGTGCTGGAGACCGACGCCCCCGACATGCCGAGCACGACGCGGCGCGACCGCGGCGAAGAGAGCCGACCCTCCGACATGGCGGAGGTGTTGGGACACGCCGCGGCCCTTCGCGGGATCAGTCCGGAAGAGGCCGTGCGGGTGTCGATGGAGAACGCCTTGGCCGCGTTCCCGCGCTTGGCCGGTGCGATCGAAGCGGGCGCCGGTTCGGCCTGGGCGAAGCTCGGCCTCTGAACGCCGGGTCGGTCGAGCCGTCCGACTCGGACCAATGGCAATCAGTGCGCCTGGGCGCCCCAGCTGAGGATCGGCCAACCTTTGAGCAACGCCTCCTGACGGAGCACGTCGTCGGGGTTCACCACCGCGCAGTGACCGGCTTCGCGTGCGAGCGGCAGGTCGTTTCGGCTGTCCGTAAAGAAGATCACGTCCTCGGGGCGGATGCCGTGGGCCTTCCCCCATTCGCGAAGGCGCGTCACCTTCCCGTCGCGGAAGGACGGCGTCCCCACGATCTCACCCGTGGGGATCCCGTCCCTGAACGCCACGTCGACCCCGATCGCCTCCTCGACGCCGAGACCCTCGGCGACGGGCTTCACGATGAAGCTGACGGTCGCCGAGATGATCAGCACCGGAATCCCGCGGCGCTTCGCCGCACGGATCACCGCAGCGCCTTCCGGGTAGGCCTTGGGGAGCACGGTTTCGCGCACGAACCGCGTGAGGAGCGCGTTGAACTGCACCGGCGTCAGATGGGCGACCGCAGGCGCCGTCTCCCGCACGAACCAATGGATGTCGAGCGTCCCCTCGCGGTAGCGGTGCGCCATCTCGACCGCGACCTGCCGGTAGCGGGGATCCGAGGTCGTCCCCGAGCGGTAGAGCCAGTCGGTCCAGTCAAGCGTCGAGTCGCCGTGAATGAGCGTCTCGTCGAGGTCGAACACGGCGGCGGCCGCCTCACGGCCGTCGGGGAGTCGGAAGTCGAAGTCGGTTTCGGTCATCGGTTGGATTCGTGTGGTTCGTGCGGGTTGTGGTTGAGAGAAATCAGCCGCGGCCTGAGAGCTGGCGCACGAGCGCCGGGAGTTCGGTGAGGTCGCGGATGACGGCGTGCGCGCCCGCGTCGCGGAAGACCTGGGCGGTGCGCTCACGGTGTCGGGCGCGGGAGGCGTCGTCGAGCGCCTCCCATTCGGCGCGGGAGAGCCCCATGACGGAGGAGCCGTCGGTGATGCCCACCGTGAAGGCGCCGGCGGCGAGCCCTTCCTTCACGTCGGAGACGGTGTCGCCCACCTTCATGACGGCGCCGACCGAGGCGATCTCGAGCAGCCGCATGGCCTTGAAGACCATGAAGGGCCAGGGGCGGCCCTTCCCGCCCACGTCTTCGGCGGTGACGACCGCGTCGGGGGCGTAGCCCGCACGCGCGGCGGCGGGCTCGACGACGTCCATCATCTTCCGGGTGAAGCCCGTTGTGCTCCCGATCCTGAGGCCCATGGCGCGAAGTTCCGCGACGCACTCGAGGAGCCCCGGCTTCAGGTCGCAGTGGCGGTCCAATACCGCCATCAGGGCGGGCTCGAACTTCGCGTAGACGGCATGCGCATCCGCGTCCGTCGGCGCCCGGCCGAAGGCCGCCTCAAAACGCGCGGCGACGTCGGGCATCGCGAGCATCGTGCGGATGTGGTCGATCTTGAGCATCCCCATCGGGGCGCGGGTTTCGGCTTCGGTGACTTCGACGCCGTACGCGCGGAAGGCTTCACGGAAGGCGGAGACCGGGGAGAGCGACCCGAAGTCGACGGTGGTGCCCGCCCAGTCGAAGACGACGCATTCGATATGGTTCATGAGAATTCCAGGAATGGTGGGTTCAATGGAGTTTAGCGGCGGTTGCGGACGACGTCCGCAAAAACCGCCACTTCCTTCTCCGCGTCGGCAGTTTCTCCCTCAACGAAGTTCCCCAGGCGGAAGGTTTCCTTCTGGGTGAGCTTCCCCGGATAGATGACGTAGCCCTTCGCCTTCAAGGCCGCGTAGAGCTCCGGAAAGCGGAAGTCGTCCGAGGGGTAGAAGAAGGTCGTGATGATGGGGCCCTGGTGTTCGGGGCCGACGTAGGGCTTGAAGCCCAGCGCCTCCATCCCTTCGCGAAGACGGCGGTTGCTGCGCGCGTAGCGCGCGGCGCTCAAGGTCGAGTTCGCGGAGCGCCTGCCGGAAGGCGGCGACGACGTGCGTGGGCGACGTGAAGCGCCACTTGCCCGCGTCCTTTTCCAGAACGCGCCACTGGTCGTAGAGATCGAGCGACACCGTCCGGGCGTTGCCTTCCGCGGCTTCGATGACGCTTCGGCGGCAGATGATGAAGGAAAAGCCCGGCACCCCCTGGATGCACTTGTTGGCGGACGAAATGAGGACGTCGATCCCGAGGGCCGGCATGTCGACGTCGACCGCGCCGAAGGAGCTCATCGCGTCGACGATCATGATCCGCTCGGCGGCCTTGACGACCTTCGCGACCGAGGCGACGTCGTTCAGAATCCCCGTCGTCGTTTCGTTGTGGACCATCGAGACGTGGGTGACCTCGGGGTGTCGGGCGAGGTGGGCCTCCACGACGCGGGCGTCGGGCGTCTCGTCCCAGGCGAAGTCGATGCGCGAGAAGGCGACCTTGTGGCGCGCGAGGATCTGGCACATGCGCTCGGAGTAGGCGCCGTTGACGAGAACGAGCACGTGGTCCTTCGCGCCCGGAAGGCTCGAGAGCACGGACTCCACCCCGAAGGTGCCGGACCCCTGCATGAGGACCGTCGTGAAGTCGTCGCCGCAGTGGGCGAGCTTCAGGAGTTCGGCGCGGATCTCCTGCGTCATCCGCTTGTAGTCGTCGTCCCAGGTGCAGCGGTCGACGAGCATCGCTTCGCGCACCGTGAGCGACGTGGTGAGCGGACCGGGCGTGAGGAGCTTGTAGGTGTTGGGATCGTGGTTGAGCATGGTCTCTTGGGGTCTCTTTGGGTCGTGAGTTGCGGCTGTTGAGTTCTCGAAGGACATGAATGAAAAATCCTTGAGAATCAATGACTTGTGAAATTTCGGTCAAACTTCAGGGATGCGCCGACCCCACGCCGGCGTCTTCAAGGACGCCGGGCGCCGGGGTTTCGTTTCGGAGAAAGTCGGGCGGAGGCGGGGTCGGTGCGGTGAAGTGAAGCGGATCGGATCGGATCGGATCGAATCCGGAAAGGCGTCTGCGGTCCCGGCGGGCCAGGGCCGTAGCTCGGGGGCGGCGTGCCGCCTTACTGGCCCTTCACGAGGTTCTGGTGCTTCTGAAGGAGTTCAACCGTGAGCGGTTCGGGGAACTGCTTCGGGTTGGCGGGCTGGTTGTCCGCCGTCACCTTTTCGTTCGGGTAGAGCGCGACCGGATAGTTCCGGAGGAGCTCCGTGCGGCCGAACTGGATGATCGTCTGGACGACCTTCTGGGCGTTCGGGTTGGTCTTCTCACCCTTGTTGACGACCGCGGCCGCCTCCATCAGGGTGAAGTTCCCTTCCTTCGGGTCGATGAAGTCGATGGGGAGGCCCTTCGCCTTGTCGGCGACCGCCTGGTGGCGAAGCCCGAAGCCCACGGCGACCTCACCCGCGCGGATCTTCTTCAGGGGGCCCGAGCCCGACTTTTCCAGGTGGGCGCCCGCGTTCTTTTCGATCTGACGGATGACGGCGGCGCCCGCCTCCTCACCCTTTTCGGCGATCATCGCCTGCGTCATGAGCCAGGAGGTCGAGCTCCCCATGATGTCGGGGACCGCGATGTGGCCGGCGTAGGCCGGGTCGGCGAGGTCCTCGATCGAGGCCGGCGCCTTGAGGCCGTCGTCTTTGAGCACCTGCGTGTTGACGAAGAGGGAGCCCGAGAGCCCGAGGATCGGCGCGTAGTAGTCGGGCGTCGGGTTGATCGTCTGGACCTTCCCTTCGAGCGGGAGGAACATCGACTTCTGCTTCTGGAGGCTCTCCAGATAGTAGGTGCTGATCGTCACCACGTCGGCTTCGATGTTGGTGCCTTCGGCGACCAACTTCCCGCCCAACTCCGACGTCCCGAAGCCCTGCATCAGGTAGGCGCCTTTGAGGCCGTTCTTGTCGAGGGCGTTCTTCATCGCCACCTGGGCTTCTTCGTCGGCGTTCGTGTAGATGACGACCGGAGGCGCGGAGGTGTTCCCGGCGGGGGCGGCGCCGGCCGTGTCCGTGGGGGCGGCGTCCTGGCCGCAGCCCGAGAGCGTGAGGGCCGCGCCGAGGGCGAAGGCCGCGCCGAGAGTGAGCTTCAAAGTGGTCATGTCGAAGACTTCCGTTGGGTTAATGCTCGGCGCCGTCGTTGTCCTTGGCGAGCCAGTCGAGAAGGACCTTGGCGGCGACGTTCGTGAAGAAGATGAGGAGCGACAGCACGAAGATCGCGTCGAAGCGTTCGAAGTACTGCAGCTCCTTGATGCGCGTGGTGAGCACCATCGTGCGCGTTCCCGTGAGGAAGATGATCGCAGAGATGGTCACCATGCTGTTGATGAAGTACGTCTGGAACATCTGGATCAAGGTCGTGCGGGCGTTGGGCACGATGATGCGGCAGACGCTCTTGAACCAGGTGTCGCCCATGAGGAGCGCGGTCGTCTCCCAACCGGCGTTCATCTTGGAGAGCGCCGTGGTCGACATCAGATACGGGGTCGCGAGGAAGTGCACGAGGTTCGCGATGACGAGGATCGCGAGCGTGTTCTGAAGGGGCGTCCCCGTGAAGGCGAAGAGGAAGCCCACGCCCAAAACCATGCCGGGAAGCGTCGAGGTGAGCATCGCGATCCCGTCCATCGTCGTGCGGCACCAGCCCGGCATGTCGGAGCGGGCGCGGATCATGCCGGCCGCGAAGGCGACGCCGGTGCCGATCAAGGCCGAAACGAGCGCCACGCCGACCGAGCGGAGGTAGAGCGGCATCACGTCGCCTTCGGTGAAGATCGCCTTCACGTGCTCCAGGGTGAAGTTGGGCTTGTAGGGCCAGTATTCGACGAAGGGCACGACGAAGATCACCGCGAAGATCGCGACCATCAGGAGGACGATCAGCGCGAAGTAGGCGGTGAAGACCGCGTCGCGCACCTTGTTGTCCATCGGGCGCTCTTGCGAGATGCGGTTGTAGCGGAAGTTGAGGCGGTCGGCGTGTTTGAGCCCCCAGACGGCCAGAGCAGACGGCACGAGCATCGTGATCGCGATCACGGCGCCTTCGCCGAAGTTCGGAACCGCGCCCATCATCGTCGCGTAGAGCTCGGTCGCGATCACGTTGTACTGCCCGGCGATCGAAACCGGAATGCCGAAGTCCGTGAAGGCGAGGAAGAAGGAAAGCACGAAGGCCGAGACGAGCGCGCCGAGCGTGGGGCGGAGCGCCGTCATGTAGAAGGTGCGAAGGGGCTTGTCCCCCATCACGCGCGAGACGATGACGAAGCGGCGGTCGACGTAGCGGAACGCGTTGTAGAGGACGAGGAAGGCGGGCGGCAGCGTATAGACGATGTCGGTGATGAGCAGCCCCCAGAAGCCGTAGATCGAGAAGGGGAGCTTTCCGATCAGCTGGCTCACGAGCCCCATGCGCCCGAACGAATAGATGACGGCGAAGCCGTACGTGATCGACGGGAGAAAGAGAGGCAGCAGCATCACGAGATGCATGGCGCGCTTCGCCGGCTTCGGGACGTTCGTGAAGGTGAGGCCGTAGGCGACGAAGAAGGCGATCACGGCCGAGAAGAAGGCCGCGAGCCCCGCGACGATGAAGCTGTTGGCGAGCATCTCCCGGAAGGCCGGGCGCATGAGGAGCGCCGTCCAGTTCGAGAGCGTGACGGCGCCGTCCTTCCAGAAGGACTGCACGAGGACGGTCGCGACCGGGTAGACCAGGGTCGCCGCCATCAGCAGCACGATCAGGACGAAGGCGAGCCGGTACTCGCCGCGGGATCGGAGGAATCCGGCGAAGGGGCGTCGGCCGCCCGGCGGAATCGTCGAGGTTGCGTTCATCGTGAATGGGGTCAGAAGGCGCCTGCGGAAACCGAGGAGCGGAGGGCCGCGCCCGTGAGGGCGGCGCCGACCGGAAGCGGCACGGCGCCTGGTGCGTCCGCACCCTCCATGCCGTCGAAGTTTCCGAAGAGGCGGTAGATGTTGTCGCGCTTGATCGTGAGCTGCGAGAGGATGAACTTCCGGATGAAGTCGTCGGCGGGACGGCTGATGATTTCCTGGGGCGTGCCGAACTGCGCGATCCGACCCTCGTTGATGATGAGGACCTTGTCGGAGAGCGTCAGCGCCTCCTCGGGGTCGTGCGTGACGATGAGGGTCGTGAGGTCGAGTTGCCGCGCGATCGTGCGGATGCGGGTCTTGATCGACTCCTTGATGAGGCCGTCCAGGGCCGAAAGCGGTTCGTCCAGAAGGAGGAGCCGGGGCTTCATGACGAGGGTGCGCGCGAGCGCGACGCGCTGGCGCTGCCCGCCCGAGAGTTCCTCAATGCGCTGGTTGAGATGACGCTCCAGACCGAGAAGCTCGATCAGGTCGTGGAGTTCTTCGGGGGTCGCCCGGTCGGGGAAGTTCCGCAGACCGTAGACGATGTTCTCGTAGGCGTTGAGGTTGGGAAAGAGCGCGTAGTCCTGAAAGACGATGTTGAAGCCGCGCTTTTCCATTGGAACGTGCGTCAGATCCTCGCCGTCGTAGACGATGCGCCCGGCGCTCGCCTCGGTGAGCCCGAGCACGAGGTTCAAAAGCGTGCTCTTGCCGCAGCCCGAGGGGCCGAGGATCGAGACGATTTCGCCTTTGGCGATCGAAAGCGAGATGCCCTCGAGGACCGGACGGTCGCCGTAGGACTTGGAGAGGTTCTGGAGTTCAAGCATTTCTGTCGTTTCGGGTTTCGTGGGAATGGCGCCCATTATCAGCCGCCGGTTTGAAGCTCCCGTCTCGGCATTATGACGAGTTGATGAGGAGAGGGGCTCGTTTTTTGCACAAAAGCGGCGCGGATGACGAAACGATGACGTTTTTACGGCCGGACGGGGTTCGGTCGGGCGGGGGCCGCGGGTGTTGGGTTCGTCCGTACGTGATTCGCGTAAACCCGGAGAAGGTGCTCAAGGGCGCTCAAGGCTGGTCGAAAGCCGTCGGAAAGGCTGCGGGAGAGCCGTCGGGCGGGCGTTTCCCCGCCGGGGACGACGTGAAGTGATTGATCTTCGTGGAAACCATTCCGCAGCGATTCTTCAATCCAGATCGTGCCCAGGGCTGCCGGCAACGCCGGCGGAAACGTTAAGCGGGGGTCGGCATCTTGATCCGGCTCAATCCGCTGACCGGATGCGACAAAGCTCCGTCGGAGCGCGGTTAGGTTTTGCATCGGTAACCGCGATGCGGTGCGGTGCCAAAAAAACGTACGCAGACTGGTCGCGTGCCGAGGGCTCCCACCTCTTTCATGATAGAGGGTGGCGAGCCTTCATGACGCCATCACGATTTTGAGCCCCCGAAGGAGGGGCGCAGACCCAAAACGAAAGCATCCAACCCCACATTTGGCCCATCGACGATCATGCACCTTGCCGAATTTCGCCGACCGTCTCTTCCATACTCCCTCAGACCTTTCGCCGGCGGCATCCTGGCGACGTCGATCCTCGCCGCTTCCATGAATGCCGCGTGGGCGGCGACTTTCCGCCCCGTCCTTCAACCGAAATCCGGAACGGAACCCGGCGACGCGTCCGAGGTCGTCTTCTCCGAGAGCGTCTCGGGCGATGCGGCGGAGGTGTTCAAACCCTGGCTCGATACGGTTTGGGACGGCGAGTGGCTCATGACGACGAGCTTGAAGGTGAAGGACGGCGCGTCGGTGGTGATCGGCCGGGCCGACGAGATCTACGCGGTTTGCGCCGACCATATCGTGGTCGCCGACGGCGCCTCGCTGACGTTCCTCGGTGTCCCGACCGTCATGGGGTTGAACGGAGCGCTCTCCCTCACGCTCAAGAACGCGAGCCTCATCCTCTGCTGACGTTTTTGGGGCATGGAAGTGCCTCTCTGGGGAGTCCTCACCGTCGACGGTCCGGTCCTGGTTTCGGGCACAAGCCGCGTCCTTCTGGAGGGGTTGGGGGTGGAGGTTCCCGGCGTCACGCCTCTGACGCCGACGGTCGTGTTGGAGTGGCGCCCCGAAAAGCTCACGTTCGCGGACGGCACCTCGCGGCTTGAGATCAAAGTCGGCAGCAACTCCGTCCTGCTCTTGGGCGCGCAAAACCCGGCGACCGTCGCCGAAGGGATCCCTTTGAAGGGCATGCTAGTGGTGGGCGGTGAGCTGACCCTCGACCCGAGGGTCAGTTATCTGGTGGGCGACCTCACGGATATGCGCCCCGGCGTCAACTTCTACGTCGGGTCCGGCGGGGTGCTCGTCTTTGAAGGAGCGGAGATCCTCGGACGGACGTCCTCCGGAGCGATGCTCATCGCGCCCGAAGGGACGAAAATTCAGTTTGCGCCCGGCTCGGTGTTGTGGGTGGGCGCCGACGCCGACTCCGCCGACATGAAGGATGCCGCCGAAAAGTTCGACTTTGAAGGGGCTGAGGTCTACGGGCTCGAAGTCCTCACGGTGAGAGGCGGGCATGAGGAGGGCCACTTCACCCAAAACCGCGACGGTTCGATCGGGTTCGTCGTGGGGAAGAGAACCTTTTCGGGGGACTTCGCCGGCACGTTGGAGAACATCGACCTCCAAAGCGCGAGCCGATGGCTCCGGAGCTACTACATCAGTGCGGCGTCCGACGACATCTCGTCCGGGCTCGAACAGCTGGCGCTCGTGCCCGCGACGGCGGGCGGCGCCGAATCGATGCTGAAGTCGACCGCTCTGCCCGTCGACGTGTTGGCGCGTTGGCTCGATCCCGCCCGCATTCCCGAGGTCGCCCCGGGTGGGGATGGGGTGGTGATCGAGTTCCCTCCGGTCCTTCGCCGGATCCCGGTGGAGGTGACGGTGGGGACGGTGGAGGGGGACGGCAAGGTCTCCGGAGGAAGCATCTGCGGGGGCGAATCCACCGACATCACGGGCGGGTTCGTGAGGTTCGACGCCGTCTCCCGCGCGGGCGACTGGCTCATCGGGTTTCGGTTCGAAGGCAGGAGCGAAGAGGAAAAGCCTCGCGGGCGCGAGGGCGCCAAAACGGAGCGTTCGACCCTGGGGGCTCAAGTTTGGGCGGCGAAGCCCTTCGATCTCGGGACGGTTCAGGCGGCCTTCGGTTGGGCCGGGACCGACGAGAAAACGGACATCGTCGTGGGGGACGCCCTCGTTCGCGCGAAGGGGTCGGAATCCATGTGGACGGCGGGGGTCACCCTGCTCAGCAACCCCGTCGCCGGAACCTCGGCCTATGCGGGCTTCCGGGCGGTGTGGCTGGGAGGCGGCGACATCGACTGCAGCACGCAGGGCGAGACCGTCATGAAGACGACCACGGAAGAGAAGATCATCGGGGCCCTCTCGGCGGGGTTCACGGGGAGCGCCGAGTTTGCGTTCGGCTCCTGGTCGTCATCCTGGCTGCCGGAGGCGGCGGGGCTCTCCTGGAGCCTCTCGGGCGAAGTGCGCTCGGGGACGAAGCGCACGGTCACGAGCAGCGTCACGGGGTCGCCGGTCTCGGCCGACATACGGGCGGACTACTTGGACGCACACGCCTTCGGGGCGGAGGTGGGCGCGACCCTCCGGTGGCGTACGAGCGAAGTGTCGGTGACGGCCTCGACCCGGAGGGGCGACCGCACGCAGAGCACCTCGTTGGGTGCGCGCCTCACCTGGTTTCCTTTCTCTTGACGCGCCGGGCGTCAAAAGCCGGGGAAGGCCGTCCGGTGGGCGGTTCCGTGCTCTCGGGGTTCTCACGGGGGGCTCCACGAAGGGCGTTTTCCTTCCTTAGAATAACCTGACCTGTTCGGGTCTCCCGCAGGCCCCCGGACGCGCGTCCGGGGGCCGACGGACGGTCGAGACCCTCCAAGAGAAA
>OGHV01001993.1_pt1 | contig 10274 bp, 4 predicted proteins | sample 1571551 | NCBI WGS metagenome assembly OGHV01 (sample SAMEA2581960, study PRJEB24529) | metagenome | biome: Human gut stool | place: China | collected 2011 | reverse complement strand
GGAATGCTCTTGCAGGTAGTGGGAGGATACTGGGTTATCCGTAAAATTTAAGAAATGTAATTAGTTGATTTTCAGAGGTGTAAAAATTCTCTGAAAAACGCCTTTGTGTTTGGACTAAAACGCCCTTACGTTTAAGATGAAATGCCCTTGCGTTTTACTTAAAACGTACTTGCGTTTGGTTTGAAACGCAAAGGCGTTTTGTTTTGGATGTACTTGAAGATTAGTCAAAAAGTTCTCTAGTTTCATAAAATGGTTATAGGATATCGACATCTGTCGGGGGGAAGAGATGTTTACAGACATATTCCTTGTAATAATGGCTGAAGCAGTGGAAATCATAGGGATAAAATAGCTCATATGATTGGGCTTATTGTGATGCTTCTGTTTCTTGTCTTCAATCATATATTTTCCTGTTGTAGTACAGATTTCTTGCAAAAATTATCGGTCATATAGTAAATCTCTGTAACTTTAGATTCTGTAGACATAGTGATAATCGTTTAAATGTTACAACTGATTACTATAAATTTAATGACTTTATCGATATGTTTCTAACTATCAGTGAGATAATATAGATTAAAATTAATGATTAAAGCCATGGATTTAGGACTTATATGAAATGGTTCAAGTTATAGGCTTTCAAAGAAAAATAAATTAAAATAATGTATGAAGGACATATTGCTTGGTTCTAGAAATATTTTAATGTTTTTAGGTCGATTTATTCAAGAACATGTTTTCACAAATGAGCAAAAAGGGGATGAAATTTTTCCTTTGATAGATGATTATTTTATTCGGTTATTTTGTGATTATTATTCTATCACGATTAATGATTTTATACTTGCTATTCAGAAAGTCAGGATTAATAATATTAATGCATATTCGTCTATTGAGGAAATTTTAGGATTTATAGGGATACAATTGTATGCAGCGTCTAAAATGGAAAGTGCAAATGGATATTCTGCAGCTAATTATCGTGATCGTATATGTAGCATAGAGTTATTGAATATTGAGCTTGTGGAATGGCAAACATGGGTTAGAGATAATCAAGATGCTATTTGGAGGAGATATTATAATTGGTGTGAGTCTAATGGATTTATAATCGTGAATAAGTGTTTTCCAAAATTGGGGAAAGATAGATATGTACAATATCCTAAGGTTCATGCTAATCTTATTCTTAATCGTGAAGATTTAAAATCTATTGCCAATCTTTTCGTGGAAGAGGGATTAAGTCCTCATGAAGATATACAAGAAAAAGATTTTTGGAAGATAATTAAGTATAATCATTTTCATTCTTATTATTCATTAAGGGCTCAAAATATATTAAAAGAAAATCGAAGAATGGCAAATAAACAAATATATCAGTATTATTTGACGTGGGATGGTAAATTTATGGAATATTACCGTACAAAAAAACTTAAAGAATATAATAATCAACTATATCTTCATTTTTCAGATCGAGAGATAAAATTAGAAATTATAGAAAACAGTTCAAGGCGTCTTAAATATCAAGTATTATTATCGGCTCTCGGTAAAAGTCAGATACATGAATATTATAGGTTTAAGCGTGAAGATATAATTTTATTTAAGAAATATGTGTATGGGGATTATTGGATTGAAACACGTTTTTTAGATGATTGTGACGATGAAGGTATAGCTGTTATTGGGGTAAATGTAAATCTTAAATATTCAGAGAAGGATGTGATAAAACGTTTTCCTCAACATCTATTGTTAAGGGTGTCATCCGAAAATCAATTGTTTAAAGACTTTTATTCGTCAAAACGTCCTTATACTTTGTTAGGAGGAATTAAGCTTACTAATAGTAGTTATTTATTAGGTTTTCTACCTTTAATTAAATTAGAAACTCCTGTCGATTTTTGGATTGACGGAATAAGAATTTCATGTAATCAAACTATATATCATCTTAATTTAGGTATAGGAAGACATAATATAAAATTTAAAGGCTATAAGGGTTTTGATATCGTTATAGAGAATATGCCATTGGAAATTGTGTTTTGGGGTGATAGTACTTGGAATGTACAGAATAGAAGAAATTCATTTATTTGGGGGCAACAATCTGCTAAGAATGGCATTGTTGGGTTGGATTTCAGCTGTTCTTCTTTAGATGTTAATAACAACTTGAAGTTAAAGCAATGGTGTAAAAGAATTTTTTTTGGTAATAATATAAACGATAATAAAAGTATTGTATGATGGAAGAAATCGATTATTCTCAAATTAAAATAGTAGGTTTTGTTACTCCTCACGCTAATGGGAAGCATGCATTTATCAATGCTGTAGGGTATATTGATGAAAGTGATTGGAAATTTCATCCTCTATTTAAAGAAAATGCCAAATCATTTTTCCCTTCTAGAGGTTGTGTCTTTGCTCCTTGTTTTTTGGAACGTTATAAGCATTTGCTGGGAAAATGTATTTATGCGGGTTTAATGCCGTCTAAAAATGATGGGCCAGATAACTTGATATGGAATAGAGAAAATGGAAAACCAGATGAATATGGGGCAATTATTGTAAATTGCGAATTCAGGGACTCTGAAATTCAAGACCCTGATGGATTGTATCATTATCTGAGTCGAACTGGGTATTTAGAAAAGACAGATGTAGCATATCTTCATTTAGGTAATTATTTATGCGTGATTGAACCTAACAATGTCAAGAAATCATATGCCATATCTGTAATAGATTTTGATAGTGCTCTGAAAAATAATTATGGAGCAATTGTTTCATACGATCAGATACATTATGTTTTTGTAGGTCGACAAATTTATGGTGAAATGCATGCAATTGATATACTCCCGGATGTATTTCTTCGTAATTGGTTGATAAATGATTTTCTTATACCAGAATGGGGAGAGATTAGAAATGCTCAGTCTACAGAAAAACTAGAGCGGGCATTAATAAAATTAGTTGCAAAGTCTACATTGCATAAATCTGTTCTTAGGAGTCGTATTCGAAGATGTTTATCTATGCTTGATAGATTTGTATTTACTTATAATGAAGTGAACGGTTTTGTTAATTTTCCAGGTTTAAAAAATATTATTGATAATTCGATTAAAGAGCATTGTGAGGAGTATGTTCTAGCGTTAAAAGAGAAATATCGACAAGAAATTGAAAATATAAAAAACATTTGCAATCAACGTATTGAGGAAGAAAAAGATAGGGCTGCTACTCAGATATTGGATATTCAACATAGTATTGATAATGCTAGAACTCAATCGAAAATAGAGTTAGAAGAGTTAAAAACACAGAAAGAGCAGATTGAAAATCAAATATCTTTGGGGCTTTTAAAAGTGGAAGAAAATGAGCAGAAAACAAGAATATTGGAAAATAAATTAATTGATTTAGAAAAGAATAAAGAGCAAATTGTTAAAAATTTTACTATTGTAAAGAATGTGTTTGATTTAATAAAACCAGAGCAAGATTCTGCTTTACTTAAAGTACTTATTGAGTTTTTGAATACTGAGTCTGAATGTATTGATAATCCGCAGTTATTTAATGAGCGTTTAAAATTTTATTTATTACAAAATAACCGTAAGCAAGAAATTGCTTTAAAAATTTGGGGATATCTGATTCATTATAAGGCTTTGTTGCTACCTGATAATCGAATTATCCATGCTATTTTGCAGGCTACTGGGCGATGTTATTATGTTATTCAATATGTAACTCCAGATTGGAGGTCATTTTCTGTTGTTTGGACTAATGGATTGGAGAAGCTTGTACATAGTTGTTTAGAGCATCCTGACATTATGCATTATTACGTATTGCAAAATATTAACATGTCATATCTTCCCTGTTATTTACAGCCTGTGGCAGATCTATCTATTGGACTTTTAAGTAAATTCCCTTGTACAGATATTTCTTATCCTGAGAATTTGCGTTTCCTTTTGACCTCAACAAAGGAAGATGGGCTTCCTTTAGCTCTGGAAACTATTCGTTATTTCGGTTGTTTGCAAAATGAAGATTATGTAATTGATGTTGATAATGAGAATAATTTTATTCAAAAAGAGAATGATATACATGGATATTTAAGTCTAAAAAGTATAAAGAATATGGGATTTACTCCTTTGATAAAATCAGAATATTTATCATATATTAGTCAAAATGAATGATAATATAAAGAAAGCTCAAGAAGCGTTGTTTGCTTGGATTTGCGTGCAGAGGAAGGTAAATTATCAGTTAATTAAGAAATTTTGTGATTACTTGAATTTGCAATATAATCTTTTACTTGATGAGCATCCTGCTTGGAAAATATTCTTACCTTTGTTCAATGCAGGAAATATAGATTTTTGTGGGCATGGAAATTTTAAAGTCACAGAGCCTATTGCAATAATGAAAGATAATGTATGTATATATACAAATATTTTTAATCAACCTATTGAAGTACAAACAGATTTTCCTTTTCTTTTTAGGAAAGAAGGAAAAGTTGATTTTGAATTTAGAAAGGAATATAGATTTAATGCAGTTTCTATATTAAAAAAATTTCCTGCTATAGGAGATGTGGTTGGAGGATTTACTTCTTTAGCTTTAAATGATTTTTCCTTGTTAGATTTTGAGAATAAGTCTACGAATTTTGGTATTGCTAAAAGAGTTGATTGTAATTTTAATTATTATTTTGTATATCCAGATACAAGGCGAATAGTTAGTATTCCAATATGGGAGGAATCTCCGGAAAGTATTAATATATCTTATTGTTATGCTCGCTCTTTGGATAAACGTGGAAATGGTTATTACCGGCTAGAAACAGAAACCTTATATGTAGACTCTTTTCATTTTCCTGTTTTATTGTATCGTGTGTTGTTATTGGAGTCGTTATTTAAAGGATATATGCCTTATTGTAAGAACAGAAAATACATTTTTCAAGGTATAGATATAAAAATTGTATCTGAAGTTGACAGAATTCTGAATAAATCTCTTAAGTATGAATAATCCGATTCAAATTTATAACGAACTAAGAAATGCTTATTTAAAGTATATTGGTAGTGGAATTCCTTTTTTTAAGGAACAATATGATGTTGAGCGAAAAGAACTTTTAAAAGAAGAGGGAACAATTTGCCAACCTCCGATTATTGAAATTGTTTCTAAATATAAAGGACTCGCTTCTTTGGAAGAATTTTGTATTAATGAAAGAGTCTCAATGGATTTAGCTGATTTTGTACAATGTGGCTTATTTTATAATAATACTTCAGAAAAGAGGACTTTATATAAACATCAATATTATGCTTTAAAGGAAGCTTTTTTAAATCGTAAGCATATAATTGTAACTACGGGTACGGGATCAGGAAAAACAGAATGTTTTCTTTTACCTGTAATAGCAGATTTAATCTCTGAATCTGTAAAATGGACAAATAATCGTACTAGAGCAATGAGGACTTTGATTTTGTATCCTTTGAATGCTTTGGCTGAAGATCAAATGATAAGGTTGCGTAAAGCTTTGAATAGTAAAAGGGATGATGGTAGAGGTGCGTTAGATTGGTTAGATAAGAATCGTAACGGTCACCGTTTTTATTTTGGTAGGTATACAGGAACTACTCCGGGGAGTGGTAATGGTGATAATGCGAGAGAAAAAGTTCGTGCGGAGAAGGTACACTTATTGGAGGATTGGAATGCTGCTAAACAAGCAGCTAAAGATTGCAATAATAAAGAGTTATTATATCATGTTCCATGTATGGAAGCTGATAGTGCAGAAATGTGGGATCGTCTTTCTATGCAAAAATATTCACCAGATATTCTTATTACAAATTATAGTATGCTAAATATTATGTTGATGAGAAATCTGGAATCTCCTATTTTTGAAGATACTAAACGTTGGCTAGAAGAAGACAAATCTCATATATTTCATTTAGTAATTGATGAATTGCATACATATAGAGGAACATCTGGAACAGAAGTTGCTTATTTATTGCGTGTATTATTGGATCGTTTGGGGCTTACTCCAAATTCTCCACAGGTTCAGTTTCTAGCCTCAAGTGCATCTATGGCAGAAAATGTGCAAACATCGGATTTCTTGTGTGAGTTCTTTGGGGTTGAAAAAGATAATTATAAAGATAAATTCTGTGTTTTTGCAAATGATAAACAGGAGTTGGTCAAAAAGCCTAATTCAGCTCTTCCCTTGAATGCTTTAATAGATTATGCCGATTATCATAAGTCAGAGAAGGAACGAGAATTTGATTTATTTAAGGCATTGCATTGTAACTCTTATTTTGAAATTTCTGTTCAGTATAAGTTGGTTGACTGGTTAAAATATTCAATGTCTGATGAAAAGGGTAATATAACAGCTGTAAATACATTTGAAATAGCAAAGAAATTAAATATTAATAAAGAGCATTCGGACGCATGTGTTTCTTCTATTATAAAGATTATTTGTCAAAGTCAGACTAAGGATGGTTTTTTGTTGCCTCTCCGTGTACATTTCTTTTTTAGGTCTCTTAATGGATTATGGGCTTGTTCAAATATGAATTGTAACTGTTTGCAGCATGAACAAATGTTTTCAGGTCGTTTATTAGGTAAATTCTATAAAGCTCCTAGAAGAATTTGTTTGTGTGGACACAATGTGTTAGAATTGATTATATGTGAAAGCTGTGGTGAGGCTTTTCTAGGTGGATATATAGTAAAAAAGAATGGTCAGACATTCTTGTCTGTTGACAAACCTATTGGGCTAAAATATTGTCCATATGCTATATTATGGAAGTGTGAAGATATAACGAAAGAAATTGATGAACAGAAATGGAAAAGAGTTTCATATGATAGTATAACTGGCGAATATCAAGAGAATTTGTATGGGGACTATTTATTATATAAACAATTCTCAGAGGAGGAGAATCAATTCCCTTCTAAATGTCCGCAGTGTGAAATTGAATACCGTGCTAATGATATTTTTACTCCTTTAAAGAGGCATAGTACGGGACTGCAAAAGGTAAATCAAGTTCTGGCTGATGCATTAGTCAGAATAATGAAAAATTCTCATGAAGCCAATACTAAAGTAGTGCTTTTTTCTGATAGTCGTCAAGCTGCTGCTAAACTATCTGCTGGTATAGAATTAGACCATTATAGAGATATTCTTCGGTGGCTTATGTTGAAAGCATTAAAAGGGGATAATGAGATTGTGAGTTTTTTACGGCGCTTTCAGCCGAAAGAAGTTATTGTGCAGTCACGTGAAGAGTATGATGAGTTAATGAAATGGCATAATCAAGGTATACATAAAAAACTGATAGATTTGATAATTAAAAAATCATGGGGCTTATCTGAGGATGAATTGAGAGAATATAACTATTTGTTTCAAGATATTGAAAGTGTGAATCTAGAAAATATAACTTCTAGTGTATTCAAGGGCTTATTACGTATTGGGGTTAATCCGGCCGGTCCTAAACCATCAATATCTAGTGATCCTCTTGTTGGGAAATGGTCTGATATATTTGATTTTAAACAATATACTATGCTTCCAGACAAAGGAGATGCTGCTAATGAATATTATGACAAGATTCGTTTGAATAATAAACATGAGCAAATAATGAGTTTATTTGCCCATAAAAAGAAATCCTTTGAATCGATGAAATTAGGGTATTTATCATGTGCTAGTTCTAGTTTGGATTCTATTATGTATCAGTTTATAAACTCAACAATACGAATATTGGGAGAAAAACGACGTATTAAAGGTTTTGATTCAAAATATCCTTTTAAAGATTCATTCCCATCATCTGTTCGTAAGATGGTGCAACTAGTTTTTGGCATAAAAAACAGGAAGCAGCAAACAGATAAGTTAAATGAAATCAAACGAATAATGAGAAATCTTGGCATTCTCGATAAGGAGATTGTTGCGTTGACTGGAGATTGCATATTATTTCATAAGTCTGTTCCTGGGATGAAATATTGGATTTGTCCTCGTTGTAAGACGGTTCATTTACAGCCATCAAATAATATATGCATTAATTGTCAAAGTCAACTAGGGATTCCCTATCAATTAACTAAAGCCGATTTATATAATTCAGAAGATTATTATTTGTCATTGGTTAATGATACCGAAGAAATTTATCGATTGCATTGTGAAGAAATGTCTGGGCAAACATCTCGGCAAGAGTCGCGTAAAAGACAACGTTTATTTCAAGATATATTTTTACCAAATGAAAATCCGATAGTTGATGGCATCGATATGTTGAGTGTTACTACAACAATGGAAGCTGGAGTAGATATTGGTTCTCTTTCTGCTGTTATAATGGGTAACATTCCACCTCAACGTTTTAATTATCAGCAACGTGTTGGTCGTGCTGGACGTCGTGGTAATCCATTATCTTTAGCTTTGACTATAGCGAAAGGTAGTAGTCATGATATAACACATTATTTTGAACCTGCAAGAATGGTTTCTGCTACTCCCAAAGACCCTTATCTTGAGGTGCGAGTTAAGGAAATAGCAGAACGAATAATTTATAAAGAAGTTTTATACCATGCATTGAAATCTATAGATTCGGTTGCTGAAAGTGTACATGGTAGTTTTGGCTTAGTTTCTACATGGGAGTCTCAAAATAAAATAAAAGTTGAAAACTGGATTAATAATAATCCTAAGCAAATATATCATATTATAGATATAGTTACTCAATGTACTGAGATTTCTGATTCAGATAAAAAACATATATTTGATTATATCCGGAAAGAGTTGATACAACGTATTTCTGTAGTAGCTAGGAGTTCTGACTATACACAGACACTTCTGAGTGAAAGATTAGCTAATGCTGGCTTATTGCCCATGTTTGGTTTTCCAACACGAAGTCGGAATTTATATTTGAGTAACCCCAAAAAACTGCCAGCTGAAGATATTGTAAATAGAGATATGGAAATGGCATTAAATTCATTTGCTCCTGGACATGAGATTGTAAAAGATAAAAAAGTGTACAGGTCTGTGGGAGTTATTGATTATGAATATAACCAACAGCATATAGTAACTGCTAAAAGAGGATGTTTGAATATTTATTCTAAACCTTTATTTCGTTGTAATGAGTGCGGATATTCAACTTTGTCATTAAATGCAAATGTTGCTTATTGCCCTATTTGTTCGGCTGAAATGGAGAAAATAAAGGTTTGCTCTCCATTGGGCTTCTGTGTTGATTACGATATGAAACCTCAAGATTTTAATGGCTCGTATGATTGGTATTCCCCTAATAGTGAAATAAAACTTGATTGTGAAGATTCTTTGGAGTCTTGTCCTCAAATCAAAAATCTTGAGATTCGAAATAATATAATACCAACTCAAGGCCTTGTGCATCAGGTAAATGATAATAATGGGGAATTCTATGTGATGGGTTTAAATTCTAAGAATATTTGGGTGTCAAAGCAGGCTTATCCTCTAGAAATGCAGAAGGGATTAGTTTTATCGAATGAAAAGAAATTAGCTTTTGTTATTTCAAAATCAACAGGTGTGATGACGCTCACTTTTACTGATATTCCTGAGAGTATATGTTTAAATCCATTAGTTGAGAATAAGAACTATTATGCAGTAAGAGCTGCTTTTTTGTCATGGGGATATTTGTTAAGGCGTTCTGTTGCTAGTTATTTAGATATTGATGCTTCAGAACTTAGTATTGGATATCATGTGTCATCAATAACTCATAAGCCGGAAATATTTATTGTAGAACGTTTGGAGAATGGTTCAGGATACTGTAATTTTTTGAGTGGAAGAAAATATAAGAATGTACCCTTTGAGGCAATTATTAAACCTTTAATAGAAGGAGGGACACTATATAAATTCTTATGTTCTCCATCTCATTTAGAGAACTGTATGTCATCTTGTTATGATTGTATTCGCGATTATTCAAATCAACAGGAACATCAAATATTAGATTGGCGTTTAGGATTGGATATGGCAAAGATTGCTTTTGACCAAAATGCATGTATTGATTTTGACACCATATATTGGAAACAATATATAGAAACTAATATAGCTTTGTTGTTGTCTAAAAGAAACCTGAAATTAGAGAAGGATGGAAATTTATATGCTGCATATGACTCTAATCATGATTTGATAGGTATAATAGTTCACCCTTTATGGTCTGAGATGTATATTAAATCAGTAATAAATAAGTATTCTCTTTCCTTTGATGTTCAACAGATTTCTGTTTTTGAATTGGGGAAGATTACTATAAAATGATGAATCTGTGTTAGGACCTTTAGGTGAAATATTGCTCTAAAATTGTTGGGCTTTTTTGAATTTCTAATAAATTGCTTGTTTCTGTTTGTCACTTTTTATTCGTACATTTGCGAAGCATAACCCAAATACAATA
>OGHV01001987.1_pt1 | contig 10288 bp, 9 predicted proteins | sample 1571551 | NCBI WGS metagenome assembly OGHV01 (sample SAMEA2581960, study PRJEB24529) | metagenome | biome: Human gut stool | place: China | collected 2011 | reverse complement strand
ATTACACCGCCTGAGCCCCGTGAGTTAGCGGGTCCAGTTTTCGACCCCCACCCCAACACTAGCTCCGTTCTTTCGCTTCGCGATGCCCTTCCTTCAGGGCTCGCTCGTGAAGCAGATTCTGGTCGGCCTCATTCTCGGCATCGCCTTAGCGTACGCCTGGCCCTCGGCCGCCTCCTCCGTCGGGATTCTGGGGACGATCTTCGTCAACGCCTTGAAGGGCGTCGCCCCCGTCCTCGTCTTCGTGCTCGTTCTCTCCTCGATCGCCAACAACTCCGCCGTGCAGTCGGAAGACATGCATGTGAATCCCATCCTCGGGCTCTACGCGGTCTCGACCTTTGCGTCCGCCGTGATCGCCGTCGTCGCGTCCTTCCTGTGGCCGGTCGAGATCACCTTGGCCGCCGCGGAAGAGGGGCTTCAGGCCCCGGGCGGAATCGCCGACGTGATCACGGGGCTGGTTCTCAACGTCGTCGACAATCCCTTCCGCGCGCTCGTCAACGCGAACTACATCGGGATCCTCACGTGGGCGATCGCCCTGGAGCTCATCCTCCGGCGCGCCCGCCAGGGGACGCGCGAGATGTTGGCCGACGCCGCGGACGCGGTGGGGTTGGTCGTCCGGGTCGTCATCCGCTTCGCCCCCGTCGGGATCTTCGGGCTGGTGTCCCAGACCTTCGCGACGGAAGGCTTCGGGATTTTGGGCGAGTACGTGCAGCTCCTCGCGGTGCTCCTGGGCGCGATGGCCTTCACGGCGTTGGTCCTGAACCCCGCGCTCGTCTGGTGGTGCACGCACGAGAATCCCTATCCGCTCACCTTCATGTGTCTGAAGGAATCGGGCATTTCCGCGTTCTTCACCCGGTCGTCGGCCGCCAACATCCCGGTCAACATCGACCTCTGCCGCCGCGCGAACGTTCCGGAAGCGACGTACTCCGTGACGATCCCCGTGGGCGCCACCGCCAACATGGCGGGGGCCGCCATCACGATCACCGTGATCACGCTCTCGGCCGCGCACTCGCTCGGGATCGAGACGGGCGTGGGGACCGCGGTCTTCTTGTCCGTGGTCGCCTCCATCTGCGCCGCGGGGACCTCGGGCGTCCCGGGCGGCTCCCTCATGCTCATTCCCTTGGCCTGCGGGCTTTTCGGGATCGACCAGACGACCGCGATGCAGGTCGTCGCCGTGGGCTTCATCATCAGCGTGCTGCAGGACTCGTGCGAAACGGGGTTGAATTCCTCGTCCGACGCGCTCTTCACGATCGCGGCGACGCGCCGAGCCGAGCGCCTGAAGCGCGAGCGGGAGCTGCGCGCGAAGAACATGTGACGCCGTTGCCGAGAGGGCGACGCCGTTGCGTAAATCGCCCATGATTCCTTGATGAAAGGCTGAGGTTGAGCTTTCGTAGACGCTCTCCTCAGCCTTTTTTCAGCCCCAAGTGGTAGTTTTCACCTCACGCACGGCGACCCGCACTCAAGCAGGCCGCCCGCCGCACATCGACCCCTCGGAGGGCGACGGAACGGGACAGGGACCCCAAGAAGAACGAAGCCCCTTCGCACCGCGCACCGCGTCAGGAGACCGTTCCCAGCCCGCATTCACGACCAGAAGGTGAAACCATCATGCGCCTTACGCACTTCACGACCCTCATCGCCGCAGGCCTCGCCGCCTGCCTTGCGGTACCGGCCCAAGCGGCCGACACCAATACCGCCAATACCGCGGACATCAAGCCCTTCATCGGGCACTACTCGGGCACGCTCGTCGCGAAGACGGGTGAAGGGAGCCCTGCCGAGCTCTCGCTCGACGACTACAAGTGCTACGCGCTCTCCATCAAGGAGGAGCAGGGGATTGAAACCGGCTTCTACGAGGTTGCCGGCGGGCGGGTTCTCCTCAAGAGCCCCTCGGGCGACGTGCGCCACACCTTCCGCGTCGACGGCACCTCGCCCGCGACCCTCACGCAGTTGAACGACAAGGTCGCGCCCGCCGAGCCCATGCAGGAAACCTTGCCCGACTGCTGCCGGGTGGTGAAGGACTGAGGACTTCTCCGGGCCGACTCGGGGCGCTCTCCGGTCCCGAGGTCTTCGCCGGGCCGGCCCGGGAGCCGCCGCACGCAACACGAAGCCCGCCGAACCGGAGCGGTTCAGGCGGGCTTCCTTCTCTTCGAATTCAGGCGAGGTCCGCCGTCGTCAGCCGCCTTCAGTCGTCCTCAGCGGCGTTTCGGACAACGCTCAGCAGATCTCAATACGTGAGGAACGCCTTCCGGACGTCCTCCGCCGTCGCCTTCGGGTCCGCCAACACGACCTGCGCGAGCACCCGCGCCTTCTGCGGATTCAGATTCCCCGCCGGGATGAACCCCGCCTCCTGCCACGCGGCCAAGCCTTCCACCGTCGCGCCGCCCGGCACGCGCGAGGCGCGGATCACCACGACGCCTTTCTCGGCCGCGGTGAAGAGCGCGGTCTCCGCCGCGTCGTGGATGGAGCCGTTCCCGGTCCCCGCGTGCACGATCGCCCGGGCCCCGGCGGCCACCGCCGCCTCCACCATGACGCCGTCGTCGTCGGTGTGCGAGTACACGATGTCGACGCGGGGGAGCTTCGCGAGCCCCTCAAAGCGGGCCGTCGTGAAGGGCGTCCGGAGCGTATGCGGGCGCACGGGGGCGGAGAGCCACACGATCCTCGGGCCCGAGATCATCGCGGTGAGGCCGGCGTTGGGCGCGCCGAAGGCGGCGACGTTCGTCTGCTCGACTTTGGTCGCGTCGCGCGCGGCGACGACGGCGTCGTTCAAGGCGACGAGCACGCCTTTCTCGGCGGCCTCAGGGTCCAAAGCGATGCGCACGGCGTTGAGAAGGTTGAGAGGCCCTTCCGCGGAAATGGCGGTCGAGGGCCGCATCGCCCCCGTCATGACGACGGGCTTCCCGGTCTTGACGACGAGGTTGAGGAAGTACGCCGTCTCCTCCATCGTGTCCGTCCCGTGGGTGATGACGACGCCGGCGACGTCGTCCCGCGCCGCCGCTTCCTCGACCGCCGCGGCGAGGTCGAACCACACGCGGCTCGTCATCGAGGAGGAGTCGATGTTGGCGACCTGGCGGCATTCGATATTGGCGATCTCCTGGAGTGCCGGCACCGCGGCGGTGAGCATCTCGACGGAGCAGTTCGTGATCGAGTAGCCGGTCATCTGCGTCGCGGACGCGCCGGAACTCACGATCGTGCCGCCGGTGGCGAGAACGACGACGGTGGGAAGCGTGGAGGTGGTCATGGAAGGGCTCCGTGTGGCCCGCGGGGGGCGTCAAAGTAGGGATTTCGGTTTCGACCGAAAGCGTACGCAGGCGGGCGCGGGCGCGCAAGTCTTTGCGCGCCAATCGTGGGTATTGATGGGGGATGAGGTGCCGAAGCTTCTCCAAGAAGCTTCTCCCGGCAAGACGGGATAAGACGAAGGGCATCGGTTTCCCGATGCCCCGCGCCCGAAGCCGGGCCGTCGCGCAAGGCGGTCCTGACTTCATTGACCTCGACTGCCACCATAACGCACACTGAAATTGACCGTTATCCGATCTTTCCCTCATATTCCGGATTCCCGGAGGGCGATCGGGTATCGAAATGGTGCGAAAGCCGCACCCTCCGGAGGGCCGTGAGCTTCGGGCCTGCGTCCTTCGTCCTCCATCCTCACTTCCTCGTCGCGAGGATCCCCACCATCACGAAGATCAAAGCGGTGCCGAGGAGCTCCGCCGGACCGAAGGAGAGCCCGAGGAAGAGGATCCCCAGGACCAGCGCGGACAAGGGTTCGAAGTTCCCGAGAAGAGACGTCGTTGGGGCGGGCACGTACTTGAGGCTCTGGAGGTAGCAGCAGAACGCCCCGACGGTCCCGAAGAGCGCGACGTAGCCGTAGAGGAGCGTGGTTTCGACCGTCCAGTCGATGGCCGTCACGGCGGGCGGGTCGATGAGCGTCAGAAGCCCTCCGCCCACGATCATCCCCACCGCCACCACGACCCCGACGGGAACGCGCTTCATCACCTGCCGCGGCTGGATCGTGCAGAAGGAACCGGCCGCCGAAGACATGATCCCCCAGAAGGCGCCTTCGAAGGACATGTCGACCGCGTCGAAGTCGCCCTTGGTGACGATCAGCACCACGCCCGCGGCGGCGAGCCCGATGCAGATCCATTCCTTGAGCGTGACTGCGCGCTTCTCGGAAAACGCCGTCCAGCCCGTGACGAACAACGGCCCGAAGGTCACCATGAGCGCCGCGGTGGCGGCGTTGCTGACCTCAATCGACTTGAAGAAGGTCCATTGGATCACCAGCATCCCGCAGCCGTAGACGAGGAGGGGCTTCCAATTTTCAAGAAAGAGCCGGACCACCGGGCGGCGAGACACGGCCGCCTCCCAAAGAAGAAGCATCAGCCCCGCGCCCAGGAGACGCATTGAGACGAGGTCGTTCACGGGGAAGGTGCCCGACTGCATGAGGAACTGCGCCGCCACGCTCATCGACCCCCAGAGAAAGCCCGCCATGGCGGCGAGGAACATCCCGAAGATCCGGGTGCGGATGGGGTTGGCGGTGAGGATCGGGTCGGTCATGGTGCGGGCCGGGTGTGGGGGTTGCGGGCAGGGACGAACAAAGGTCGGCGGAAACGGGATGCGTCGGGCGGGCTCTGAGTGGATTGGTCAACGCTTCCTTCCGAAGTGAAGAGTGTAGGGCGGGCGCGCCGCGCGCGCCTCCGCAGAATGCCCGAGCCGGGTCGGGAATCGGTGAAAACCGACGCCCGCATGAAACCCCGGGTTTTCCACCGTACCGCGGTGTTTCCGCTCCAAACGCCCCGAATCCGCCGTGCGGGAAGCGTTCCGAAGATGAGCCCTTGTGCCGGAGTCTCCCGCGTCTTCACGCCCGACACAGCTCATCACATTCGCCGCGCAATTGCTTGCACATGTAGCGCGCCGCGCCCCTTAGATTGCACTCCGAGGACGCCCGGACCTGAGGGTCGTCCGAGCGCAAAAATCGCCCCCAATCACCCCACAACGCACGAAGGGCCAACGCCCCCAAAGGAGCACCGACAGATGGTTCGATTCTTCCGTTCCTCGAAGTCCTCCGATTCACCCCAATCCGCGAAGGCCGGCAAGTCCTCCGCCCCCTCCGCCGACGAGACGCTCGAAAAGCCTCTCCGCCCGGCCTCCCGCCGCCGCACCAAGGCGCAGGACGTCCGGTCTCAGACGGCCGGCGACGCCGCCAAGAATGCCAAGTCCGCCGACGCGCCCAAGTCCTCGATCCCCCCGAAGCACACGCTGCTCGCGGCACTCGGGGCCGTGATCCTCGCCGCCGGCTGCGCCGCGGGCGTGGGGAACCCCGACCGAACCACGTCGGACGGCCAGATGCAGATCTCGACCGAAGCCGAGCGCGCCGCCTCCGGCGTCTACGAAGGCGTCATCCCCGCGGCGGACGGCCCCGGGATCCGCGTGGCGCTCTACGTGCGCGCCGTCGGCACCTACACGAGGATCGACACGTACCTGGAGAAGAACCTCACGACCGTCGAGGACGGCCGCTGGACGGTGAAGGGAAACCGCATCCAGATGACGCCCCTGGACCCGAAGAAGCCCATCCGTTGGGCCGAGCGTGACGGGAACGAACTCCGCCTCATGGACATCGAGGGGAATCCGATCACCGGAGCTCTCGCCGACAACTACGTGCTCCGGAAGAACTGATCGGAGCTCCTGTAGCCGCAAACCCCACAAACTCATACGCGCCCGCCGAGGCTCCGCGCCCGACGGGCGCTTTGCCATTCACGACGGGTGCTTCCGCATCCCAGAACGGGCGTTCCCTCCGCCCCAATTGAGGATCTCATCCCGAACATCCCGTTCGAGAGAAGCGAACGCCGTCTTCTCCCGCGGTTCGCTAAGATTCGGGGATGCGTGCGCCCGTCCGGGGCTCTCCGGCCTCATCAGACTGCGGACCGCAGACCGCGCCCGCACGCCGACCAGCCCCATCATCGACCCGACCACCTCCAGGACCGACCATGCCCACGATGTCCAAGACCGCCTCCGCCCGTCTTCTTCCTCTTCTGACGTCCGCCGCGCTTCTCGCCGGCTGCGCCGGGGCCCCGAAGGACGTGCCGATGCCGGTGGCGCCGCCTCCCGCCGTGACGCCGGACGTCCTCAAGGTCCAGGCCGCCACCACCGCCCACGATCCGTCGATCAACCTCAAAACGGCGTTCGAGACCTGGGGCATGTGCATCCCCGAGTCGCGCGTTTGGGAGGAGCTGGAACCGGGCAGGGTGGCGTTCGTGTGCCACTACGACGACGCGACGCAGGTGCAGTTCGAGTTCCGGGTGACTGGCGGCGACGTGAAGCTCACCACCTTCTACTTCACGAGCCAGAACGACGCGGACTTCTCCGGGATGAGCGTCCGGGGGGAAGAAGCCGAAGCGGCGCTCGACGCCGTCTACAAGAACAAGGATCCGCTCCGCTGACGGGCATCCTCGAAGGCCTCGGAATCCTCCGACCCATCCACAGAAAACCGAACGCCCGGAGCATTGCGCTTGCTGGGCGTTCTTGTCTTCAGGGACCGGCGTGCGGTCGGGTTCCGCTCAAAGCATCAACCCCACCCGCGCACGTGGTCGATCTCGTCCGTCACGACCCCCGCGCCGTCGACCAGAAGGAGCGTCCGGTAGGGCGCGGCCGTGGGGCAGGCGTGGTTGGGGAGCACCCGCAGGCGCGTCCCCACGGGGTAGAGGTCCAAGGGGAGCGTGTAGCCCTCCCGCGCCGTGATGATCCCGTGCTCCTGGTTCGCGCCCGACATGACGACGTTCCCGCCCAGAAGCGGGACGCCCTCCACATCGCACACGAGCCCGTAGCCGTAGTCGCAGTGCTGGTTCGCGGTGCCGCGGTCGCGCGACATCGCCATCCAGCCGGCGTCGACGATGAGCTGCCCCTTCTCGGCCTTCTTCCCGATCACGGTGCAGAGGACCGACCCGGCGATGTCGTCAAGCCCCACGGTCCCGAGGTTCGCCTGGAAGAGGTCTCCCATGGCGTAGACGCCCGCACGGATTTCCGTGACGCCTTCCATGCTCTCCGCCGCCATGAAGGTGGGGGAGGAACCCGCCGAGACGATGTCGACCAGGAACCCCGCCTGGCGCAGACGCTCCGCCGCCTTCACGATCCCGGCGCGCTCGTTTTCGGCCGCCTTCTTCGCGGCCTCCACCCCTTCGTGGTCGTAGCTCCCGCCCGCGTGCGTCAACACCCCGGCCAAAATCGCGCCGTGCTTCAGAGCGTGCGCCGTGTCGATCAGATCGTCCGCGTCGGGAAGAAGCCCCGAGCGGTGGCCGTCGACGTCGATCTCAAGGAGCACCGGCATCACGCACCCTTCCGCCATGCAGAAGTCCGACACCATCTTCGCGGCTTCCGCGCTGTCCAAAATGATCTTCAAATCGCACCCCGAGCGGCGGATGCGTGCGACTTCGTGGAGCTTCTGCGGGGCGATCCCGACCGCGTAGATGAGGTCCGAAACGCCGCGCTCGGCGAACCAACGGGCTTCCTCCAAGGTCGAGACGGCGGCGGGGCCGTCGAGATGCTCCATCTGCCGGCGCGCGATCGTGATCGACTTGTGGGTTTTGAGGTGCGGGCGCAGCGTGACTCCGAGCGTTTTGGCGCGCTCGAGCCCGCGCTTGAGATTTCGGGTGAGCTTCGCGTCGTCGATGACGAAGGCGGGCGTCTCAACGGCGGCGGACGTGAGCGCGTGGCCCACGGGGGATTCGGTATGCATGTCGGTCCTGGTTCCTTTTTTGGGGGCGGTCTTTGGGAGTCTTCGGGTCTCGGGGTGTTTGGGCCGCGGGCGCGGTGAAGGGTCCTCAAGGGCAAAGGGAGCGCCTTCAACCTCGGCCCGAAGGTCGGCCGCTTCAGGTCTGAAAAGGGATTTTACGCGCCCATTCGTCGTCTTGGTTCGCCGGAAGCTTGGAATGCGGGCAAACCTGCGGACAAAAGTTCGGGCGTTCATGTTCTTCCGCACCCCGATCGGGAGCAACAAAGCGTGTTCTCCGCCGGGCGGAGGCCTGAAAAGGCGCTTCGTTGTGACGTCCGCCCGGAGCTCCGCCCGTCAGGGCTGTCTTCACGCAGGGGCTCTTCCCGAAGAACCGCCGCCCGAGTGGCCGAAGCGTAGAATGTCCTGTCTCATCGACCATCCCGCAGACCAACCCAAAGACCACCCATTGAGGAGTCCCCCCATGCGCATCATCACGCCGCCCTTCAAGGGCGAAAACAAGGGCCACTACAGCGCCGGCATCGTCTCGAAGGGGATGCTCTACGTCTCGGGTCAGCTCTCGATCGACCCCGACACGCGCGAAGTGGCGAAGGGCGGGATCCGCGAACACACGCGCCTCGCGCTCGACAACGTCGACCGCGTGTTGAAGGCCGCCGGGTGTCGGCGCGATCAGGTCGTGCTCTGCCGCGTCTATACGCCCTCGGTCGAAAACTGGGGCCCCATCAACGAGGAATACGCCGCGTTCTTCGGCGAGCACAAGCCCGCGCGCGTCGTGGTTTCGACCACCGATCTTCACTTCGGCTGCCTCGTCGAGATCGAGGCCGTCGCGGAAATGGACGAGGACTGAGGTCCGCCGTATCTCTCTAGAAGGCGCTGAGGTCCGCCGAATCCGCCGCACCGACTACACGAAAGACCAGTCCGAAAGGAAGGCCAAAGAAGGAGAAACCGCCATGCACTACCGCTGCGCCGCCTGCGGGAAGGAAACCCCCGTCACCACTCACGCCCCGACCTGCACGTGCGGGGGTCTGTTCGACCTCGTCGTCGACGCCCCGAAGTGGGATGAGAAGCTGATCGACCGCTCCGCCTGGAGCCTCTTCCGCTACCGCGCTTTTCTCGGCGTCGACACGCCGGAAGCCCCCGACGCGCCCTGGCGCCGCATCACGATGGGCGAGGGCATGACGCCCGTCATCCCGTTCGACGAGAATCTCCTCTTCAAGATGGACTACTTCATGCCGACGCTCTCCTTCAAGGACCGCGGCGCGGCGACCTTGGTCGCGCACATGGCGGCGATCGGCGTCAAGAAGTGCGTGCAGGATTCGAGCGGCAACGCCGGGAACAGCGTCGCCGCCTACTGCGCCCGCGCGGGGATCGAGTGCGAGATCTACGTCCCGGAAGGGACGTCCCCCAAGAAGATCACGATGATCGAGGCGCACGGCGCCAAGGCCGTGGTCGTCCCCGGCACGCGCGACCACTGCGCGGACGTCTGCCGCGCGCGCGTGAAGGAAGAGGGCGTCTTCTACGCGAACCACGTTTTCAACCCCTTCTTCTACGAAGGCACCAAGACCTACGTCTACGAAGCCTTCGAGCAGTTGGGCCGCATGCCCAAGCACATCCTTGTTCCCGTCGGGAACGGCACGCTCTTCATCGGGACGGTGCTTGCGCTCGAACACCTCCAGGCCTCGGGCGCGATCGACGAATTCCCGCAGATCATCGCGGTGCAGGGTGAGAACTGCGCGCCGCTCTGGGAGGCCGTTCAGAAGGGGTCGCCCGAACCCGCGCAGATTGAGGTCAAGCCCACGCTCGCCGAAGGGATCGCGATCGGTCAGCCGATGCGCGGCCGGGAACTCCTCGACATGATCCGCCGTCACGACATCCGCGTCGTCACCGCGCGCGAAGACGAGATCCTCGGCTGCCGTCACGAGATCGCCCGCCGCGGGATCTACTGCGAGCACACGACCGCCGCGAACCTCGCCGGCTACCGCAAGTACGTCGAGCTCTACGGCCCCGCGCCCGACACGCTCGTCACGATGTGCGGGGCGGGAATCAAGTCGGATCATTGATCTCGGCAGCCCCGTCGCTCTGAAGTTCTGAGCATTTGAAGGAAAGCCCGTTCGGTTTCGTGCCGGCGGGCTTTCGGCGTCTTGGGGCCCGGTCCGCACGGCAGCCCGGCCGCAGGGGGCGTCCGCACCTCCCGCAGAAGCCGGTCAGGCCCTCCGACACGAAATCTTCATCTTCGTGACGGCTCCGTGACGCGCCGCATCTTTTCCGGTCGGTGAGGGCGCAGGGCGTCCTTCCGCGGGGCCTTCGTCCGGTACTTCATCGGGTTCAGAACCCCGCCCGTCCTCCGATCCCGCCGGGGGTGCGCGCCGCCGGGGTTCGGCCGCCGTCCGTTACGCGCACCCCGGAAACGCCCCGTCCCGGGTCCCCACCACGGGGCTTTCCCGGCGGTCCGCTCCGCCCGCCCGGGCGCCTTTTACTGACAGCAAAACGTCATCCGCACGTCAAGGCGCCGTCATACGCCGTCTTCAAGATGCACGGTAGCGGAGCGGGGCGCCGGCGGCGAACCATGGATGCCGG
>OGHV01001984.1_pt1 | contig 10296 bp, 8 predicted proteins | sample 1571551 | NCBI WGS metagenome assembly OGHV01 (sample SAMEA2581960, study PRJEB24529) | metagenome | biome: Human gut stool | place: China | collected 2011 | reverse complement strand
GGAGCGCGCCGTGCTCGCGATCCGCGGTCTCATCGAAGAGACGGAACGCTCGGCCGAACCCGTGACGAAGGACGCCGTGCAGTGGCGCTTCGTCGCGGAGGACGATCAGTTCCGCGCGGGCGTGACGGACGAGGAGCTCGGCCCGACGGTGGACCTGAAGACCCGCCGCCGCGACCTCCAGGGGCGCACGCCGAACCAGCGCCAGTACCTGCGCGCGATCCTCTCGCACGACATCAGCTTCGGGATCGGCCCTGCGGGGACCGGGAAGACCTATCTTGCGGTCGCCGCCGCGGTCGACGCCTTCGAGCGCGGCCAGGTGGAGAGGATCGTCCTGACGCGCCCCGCCGTCGAAGCGGGCGAGCGTCTCGGCTTTCTGCCGGGCGACCTCACGCAGAAGGTGGACCCCTACCTGCGGCCGCTCTACGACGCGCTCTTCGACCTGATGGGGTTTGAAAAGAGCCAGCGCCTCATGGAGCGCCAGTCGATCGAAGTGGCGCCCCTGGCCTACATGCGCGGCCGAACCTTGAACAACGCCTTCGTCATCCTCGACGAAGCGCAGAACACGACGCCCGAGCAGATGAAGATGTTCTTGACGCGCATCGGGTTCGGGTCCCGCGCCGTCATCACGGGTGACGTGACGCAGATCGACCTCCCGAAGGGCGTCAGGAGCGGCCTCAAGCACGCCGCCGACATCCTCGCCGACGTGCGCGGCATCGCCGTCACGCGCTTCACCGCGCGCGACGTCGTGCGCCATCCGTTGGTCGCGCGCATCGTGGAAGCCTATGAACGCGCGGGCGGCGCCGACGCCCAGCGCTGAGCATTCGAAGGAGAACCTACATGACCGAGAACGCGCCCACGCTCACCGTGCACATGCAGCAGCGCTCGAAGTTCCCCGAACTGCCCGACCGCCGCGTCATGCTCCGCTGGATGCGCGCCGCCGTCGAGACCGACGCGGAATTCACCGTGCGCTTCGTCGACCTTGAAGAGGGCCGCGAGCTCAACCACCAGTTCCGCGGCCGCGACTACGCGACGAACGTGCTCACGTTCGACTACGCGCGCGAGCCCGTCGTCATGGCCGACATCGTGATCGCGGTGCCGGTGCTCGTGCGCGAGGCCGAAGAGCAGGGGAAGACCTTCCGCGAGCATCTCGCGCACCTGCTCGTCCACGGCGTCCTTCACGCCCGCGGCTACGACCACCTCGACGAGGAGGAGGCCGAGGAGATGGAGGCGCTCGAGACGAAGATCCTCACCGGGTTGGGGTTTCCCAATCCCTACAGCGATCGGATCGGCATGGTGCACGACTAAACGTGTATCCTGAAAGCTCGAATCCGTTTTCCCGCATCCATGCAGAACAACGAACCTCCCAGTACGAAGCCGAAAGGCTTTTTCGACCGCCTTGCGGCGGCATTCCACGACGACGCGCCCGCCGACCGCGAGGCCGTCCGCGAAACCCTTCGCGAAGCGCTTGAGCGCGGACTGATCGACACCGACACGTGTTCGATGATGGAGGGCGCGCTCACCGTTTCGGAGCTGCGCGCCCACGAACTGATGGTGCCGCGCTCGCAGATCTACGCGATCGACCTCTCAGAGCCTCAAGAGACGTGGCTCTCGATCGTGAACGAATCCGGCCACTCGCGTTTCCCCGCCGTCGACGGCGACCTCGACAACGTGTTGGGGTTGATCCACGCAAAGGATCTTCTGAAGCTCATCACGAAGCCCGACCTCGACGTGAAGACGCTCCTGCGTCCCGCGCGCTTCATTCCCGAGAGCCAGCCGACGAACGTGCTCCTGCGCGACTTCAAGGCGACGCGCTCGCACATGGCGCTCGTGATCGACGAATTCGGGAGCGTCTCGGGCCTCATCACGATTGAGGACGTTCTGGAGCAGATCGTCGGCGACATCTCCGACGAATTCGACCGTGAGGACAAGTCCGGGAACATCGTCCCCGACGGGAAGGCCTGGCGCGTGAAGGCGATCACGCCCATTGAGCAGTTCAACGAATACTTCGGCGCGGACCTCGAAGACCCCTACTGCGAAACGATCGGGGGTCTCGTCACGGACCGCTTCGAGCACGTGCCCCGCGCGGACGAAGTGCTCGAAGAAAAGAACTTCCGCATCCGGATCCTGCGCGCCGACGAGCGCCAGGTTCAGACGCTTCTCGTGGAGAGAATTGGATGAATGCGCGGCGCGCCGCCCTGAAGCTCGCCGCCGGCGCCGCCGCCCTTTCGGGCGGCGTGCTCTTTGCGGCCTCCTTCGGCGGCGTTCTTCCCGCACCCGTGCGCGCGCTCCTCGCGCTGCTTCTTTGGACCGCGCTTCTCTTCTCCACTTCCCGCCTCAAGCCGCTTTCCGCCTTCGCACTCGTCTGGGCGTTCGGACTCGGTTGGTTCGCGCCGGGACTCGCCTGGACGTCGGAGAGCATGATCGCGCACGGACACGTCCCCGTGCCGCTCGCCTATGCGGGCGTGGCGCTTCTGGGCCTCATCTGCGGCTTCTTCCCCGCGCTCGCCGCAGGGCTCGCCAGCCGCTTCACGGAGGGTCCCGCGAGGGCGATCCTCGCCGCGTCCCTGATCGGCCTTCTCGAATGGGTCCGGGGCTCGGGGCTCGTCGACTTCGGTTGGCTGACGCCCGCCTACGCGCTCCTCGACACCCCCTGGGCGGGCTTTGCGCCGGTGTTCGGCGCCGAAGGGGTCGGGATCGGCTTTCTTCTCACCGCAGGGCTTGTCGCCGCCGGTTTGGGCTGGCTCTTCTCCTTCGGGCACAAGCATTCCGTGCGGGGAGCGGCCTCCTTCGCTGCGGCGCTCCTCACGGTGCTCGCGGGCTGGGGCCTCACGGTCGTCCCCTGGTACGAGCCCGCGTCGCCGGTCCCCTACCGCATGATCCAGGCGAACCAACCCGTCGCCGACCTCTTCACCCGGGTCGACCCGGTCTCGAGAATCGAAGAGGTCCGCGCGCTTCTGCGCGGCGTCGCACCGGTGCGGCCGGGCGTGCCCGTCTTGACGCCCGAAGGGGTGCTTCCCACCGCCTGGGACCGGCTTCCCGAAGCGGCGCGTGAGGCCTGGGTGGGGCTCCTCGCGGAGGCCGCCGCCCCGGTCCTTCATACGAATTTCCGCCCGACCCCTGCGGGTTGGGCCAACAGCGCCTTCTGGCAGACGCCCGACGGCGGCCTCGTCATCAACGACAAGCGCAAGCTCGTGCCCTTCGGCGAGTACGTTCCGGCGGGGTTCCGCTGGTTCACGGATCTCCTCGGCATCCCGATGGCGGATTTGGCGGAAGGCGCCGCGGATCAGCCCAACCCCGAATGGGCGGGGCGGACCTACGGCCTTCTCATCTGCTACGAAAACCTCGACGGCACGGTTCTTCGCGACCTCGCCGCGGCGCGCGTGCCGGACGTCTTCCTCATCACGTCGAACCTCGGATGGTTCGGCCCCGCCGTGCAGGGCCAGCACCTCGACATGACCCGCATGCGGGCCTTGGAAGCCGCGCGTCCGATCCTCTCCGTCAACATGAACGGCATGAGCGCCGCGGTCGACGCTTCGGGCCGTGTGCTTGCGGCGCTCCCCACGGGGACGACCGGCGTCCTCCAGGGTACGGTGCCGGGCGCCGCAGGCGCGCCGACCCCGTACCTCCGTTGGGGCGTCCTCCCCATCCTCATCCTCACGGTACTCACGGCCGGGATCGCCCTCGTTCTCGGGCGGCCGCGCCGCTGAGACGGCCGCGCCGTCGGGTCTATAATTCAAAATCTTTCTGCTTCGACGCCGCGGGTGCCGAAGCACCCGATTTTTCAATCACTTGGCGCCCGCCTCCCGCGCGGCGTGACTTAAGCATGATCACCTTTCAGGAAGTCATCCTGCGCCTGCAGGAGTATTGGAACCGTCAGGGCTGCGCTCTCCTGCAGCCGATCGACTTGGAAGTCGGCGCGGGCACCTCGCACACCGCCACGTTCCTGCGCGCTTTGGGGCCGGAACCCTGGCGCGCCGCGTACGTTCAGCCTTCGCGCCGTCCGAAGGACGCGCGCTACGGCGAAAATCCGAACCGTCTGCACCAGCACCACCAGTACCAGGTCGTCCTGAAGCCGTCGCCCGTCAACATCGTCGACCTCTATCTCGGGTCGCTGCGCGCGCTCGGGATCGACACCGAAGTGAACGACATCCGCTTCGTTGAGGACAACTGGGAGAACCCGACGCTGGGCGCCTGGGGTCTCGGCTGGGAAGTCTGGATGAACGGCATGGAAGTGACGCAGTTCACGTACTTCCAGCAGGTGGGCGGCCTGGAGTGCAAGCCGATCACGGGCGAAATCACGTACGGGCTCGAACGCCTGACGATGTACCTGCAGCACTGCGACAACGTCTTCGACCTCGTCTACACGACGTGGACCGACCCCGACGGCAACGAGCGCAAGCTCACCTACGGCGACGTCTTCCACCAGAACGAAGTCGAACAGTCGCACTTCAACTTCGAAGCGAGCGACCCGGTCAAGCTCCTCGCGCAGTTCGACCTCTTCGAGAGCGAAGCGAAGCGCCTGATGGACCTGAACCTCGCGCTCCCGGCCTACGAAATGGTTCTGAAGGCCGGCCACACCTTCAACCTGCTCGATGCCCGAGGCGCCATCTCCGTGACGGAACGCGCCGCGTACATCGCGCGCATCCGCAACATTTCGCGCTCGGTGGCCCAGAGCTACTACGACGCGCGCGAACGTCTCGGCTTCCCGATGCTCAAGAAGCAGGGCGAATGAGATCGAGGAGGACGAAAACAAAATGACGAATCTGCTCGTTGAACTTCAGACCGAAGAACTCCCGCCGAAGGCTCTGGAGAAGCTCTCCAAGGCCTTCGCCGACGGCGTGGCGAAGAGCCTCGCCGCGCAGCACTTCACGACGGCCGAGAGCCGCGTGACCGCCTTCGGCGCCCCGCGCCGCCTCGCCGTCCACGTGACGGACGTTTTGGCGGAAAGCCCCGAAGAACCCTTCACGCAGAAGCTCGTGCCCGAGCGCGTCGGGATCGACGCCGAAGGCCGCGCGACGCCCGCGCTCACGAAGAAGATGGCCTCGCTCGGCATCGCCTGCGACGTCGCCGACCTGAAGCGCGTCGACGACGGCAAGAACGTTCAGCTCGTCTTCGAAGGCGTCCGTCCGGGCGTCGCGTTGGCGGCCGGTCTTCAGACCGCGCTCGACGACGCCGTGCGCGCGCTCCCGATTCCGAAGGTGATGACCTATCAGCTGGCCGACGGCGTGACGACCGTTGCGTTCGTGCGCCCGGTGAAGCACCTCACGGCGCTCTTCGGCGCCGACGTCGTCCCCGTCAAGCTCTTCGGGCTCGACGCCGGCCGCGTCACGATGGGCCACCGCTTCCTCTCGCAGGGCGAAGTCTCGATCGCGGACGCCGACGCCTACGCTGAAACGATGCGCGCCGCGCACGTGATCCCGGCCTTCGACGAACGCCGCGAACTGATCCGCGAGCTTCTCACGAACCGCGCCCGCGAAGCCGGCGCCGAAGTGATCCTCCCCGAGGACCTTCTCGCTGAAGTCACCGCGCTCACGGAATGGCCGGTCGTCTACGAAAGCTGCTTCGAAGAGGAGTTCCTCTCGGTTCCCGAAGAGTGCCTCATCCTCACGATGCAGCTCAACCAGAAGTACTTCCCGATGCGCGACGCCTCGGGCCGTCTGATGAACCGCTTCCTCCTCGTCTCTCAGCTCGAAGCCAAGGACGGCGGCGAAGCGATCCGCACCGGCAACGCCCGCGTCGTGCGCGCGCGTCTGGCCGACGCGAAGTTCTTCTACGACCAGGACCGCCAGCAGACGCTGGAGAGCCGCGTCGAAGGCCTCTGCCACGTCGTCTACCACAATAAGCTCGGCACCCAGGCCGAACGCATGGGGCGCGTGCGCCAAATGGCCGGTCTCTTCGCCGACCTGATCGGCGCCGACCGCGCCCACGCCGAACGCGCCGCGATGCTCGCGAAGGCCGACCTGCGCACCCTGATGGTGGGCGAATTCCCCGAACTTCAGGGCATCATGGGCGAGTACTACGCGAAGAACGACGGCGAACCCGCCGACGTTTCGCTCGCGATCCGCGAACACTATCAGCCGCGTTACGCGGGCGACGCGCTCCCCTCGACGCCGGTGAGCCTTGCGGTCGCCTTGGCCGACAAGATGGAAACGCTGACGGGCCTCTTCGGGATCGGCCAGATGCCGACGGGTGAAAAGGATCCGTTCGCGCTCCGCCGTCACGCGTTGGGCGTGCTGCGCATGCTCATGGAAAAGGGTCTCAAGGTGAGCCTGCGCGCCCTCGTCGACGCCGCCTGGGAAGCCGAAAAGGGTGTCGCGGGCGTCGCCGACCGCCGCGAAGAGCTCCTCGGCTTCTTCGGCGACCGTCTGCGCGTCATGCTCCGCGATGCGGGCTACAGCGCGCAGGAAGTCGACGCGGTGCTCGCCGTTCCCGTCGAAACGCTCGACGAACTCCCGCGCCGCCTCGCCGCCGTGCGCGCCTTCATGGCGCTCCCGGAAGCGCAGGCGCTCTCCGCCGCCAACAAGCGCATCGGCAACATCCTCAAGAAGATCGAAGGCGACCGCCCGACGAAGGTCGACGAGGCGCTTCTCGCCGAAGCCGCCGAAAAGGCGCTCTTCGCGGAATTGGCCGCGCTCGAACCCAAGGTTCAGGCGCTCTTCGCCGAAGGCCGCTACGAAGAGATGCTCGTTTCGCTCGCGGCGCTGCGTGCCCCGGTCGACGCCTTCTTCGAAGCCGTCATGGTCAACGCCGAAGACGCGGCGCTGCGCGCCAACCGTCAGGCGCTCCTCGGCCGCCTCTACGACGTGATGAACCGCGTCGCGGACATCGCCCGACTCGCGCAGTAAAAAGCGCACCCGTCGCGGGCACGTTCCAACGTGCCCCTTGACGGATGAGAAAGCCCGGTCACATTGCCTTTTCGAGGGCAGTGCGCCGGGCTTTTCTCCTTTAAAATTCAGTCGCTTTTTCCTTGGGAACCCCCGCCATGTCCACGCTTCGCGGATTCGTCTTCTACCTCGCGCTCGCGGTCACGATCATCGTGCTCACGGTGCTCCTGCTCGCGACGAAGCCCTTCCTGTCGCTCGACCGCCGCTACGAGTCGATCTGCCGCCCCTGGGCCGAGACCGTGCTTTGGCTCCTGCGCGTCATCTGCGGGATCCGGCTGGAGACGCAGGGCATGGAGAACATGCCGGCGGAGGGCGGCTTCGTCGTTCTCTCGAAGCACCAGTCGGCGATGGATCCGTTTCTTCTCACCGCCGTCCTGAAGCGCCCGGCCTGCTACCTCTACAAGAAGAGCCTCCACTGGATTCCCTGCCTCGGCTGGGCGATCTGGTCGATGGACATGCTCGCGATCGACCGCGCCAAGGGCCGCAGCGCCTTCCAGAGCTTCATGAAGAAGGGCCCCGAGGTGCTCGCGCGCGGCTGGTGGATCTGCCTCTTCCCCGAAGGGACGCGCGTGCCGCCGGGCGAGCGCGTCCCCTACAAGACGGGCGGCGCGCGCTTCGCGTGCGCCACCGGCACGCCCATTCTCCCGATCGCGCACAACGCGGGCCACTGCTGGCCCAAGAACAGCGTCGCGAAGAACCCGGGCGTCGTGCGCGTCTCGGTGGGGCCCGTGATTGAAACCGCCGGGCGCGACCCGCATGAGGTCTCGCGCGAGGTCGAAGCCTGGATCGAAAACGAAACGGCGAGGCTCGACCGATGCTGAAGGAAGGCCTCCGCACGATGGTGTTCCCCGAGGGGGCCGTCACGTTCAACCTGAAGTTGAACGGCCGTCGCCGCTACTCGCACACGCTCTACCTCCTGGACGGGGGCTCCGCCATGATCGAGTCGCCCCGGGGCTCCAGCCTGGAGCAGCTCCGCAAGGTCGCGAACCGTTGGCGCGAATCGATCAACAGGCACGCCCGCGAGGCGGCGGAGGCCGCCAAGGCCGCGGGCCATGCGCCCGGGCCGGAAACGTCCGACGTTCCGGCGCGGCTCCGCATCATGGGGGGACTCATCCCCCTGAAGACCGGCGTCGCCGGCGCGCCCTTCCGCACCGCGGCGCAGAAGGACGGCGCCGTCGTCACGTCGGCCGAGGCGCCCGACGAGATCAAGGCGGCCCTCAAAACCTACTACCGCGCGCGCCTGGAAGAAGAGGTGGTGAAGCGCCTCGCGCACTTCCGCCCGCTCGTCTGGCGCCCCTGGACGGCGATCTCCTACGGGAGCGCGAAGCACTGCTGGGGCCGCTGCAACGCGCGCGGGCACATCCGCTTTTCCCTGACGCTCCTGATGCTCCGCCCGAAGGAGATCGACTACATCGTCGCGCATGAGCTCGCGCATCTGCGGCACCTGAACCACGAGCCCGTCTTCTGGGCGGAGGTCGGGCGGTTGATGCCCGACTGGTTCGAGCAGAAGACGTCGATCGAAAGGACGAAGCTGGGCGCGCCCTGGTTCATGAGCTGAGCGCCTGATATGAAAAGCCCCCGCACGGCAGGACCGTCGGGGGCTTTTGAATGGGGGCGCGGGCCGTCAGGCCTTCTTCGCCGCGGCGGCGTTCGCGAGCGCCACGAAGGCGTTGACGTCGAGCGCCTCGGCGCGAAGCGTCGGATCGATCCCGGCGGCGCGGATCTCGTCCTCCGTGAGGAAGGCGGAGACGGCGTTGCGTAGCGTCTTCCTGCGCTGCTGGAAGGCGGCCGCGACGATCTCGCCGAAGACTTCGAGGTCGACCTCGGGGAGGGACTCCACCGGACGCGGAATCATGCGCACGATCGAGGACGTCACCTTCGGAGGCGGCACGAAGGCGCCCGGCGGCACGTCGAAGAGCTTGTGCATGACGTAGCGGTACTGAAGCATCACGGAGAGCCGCCCGTAGGTCTTGCTCCCGGGCTCGGCCGTCATGCGGTCGACGACTTCCTTCTGCAGCATGAAGTGCTGGTCGATCACGCGGTGCGCGCCCTTCATCAGCGCGAAGAGCAGCGGCGAGGAGATGTTGTAGGGGAGGTTCCCGATGATCCGGAGGCGCTTCCCTTCCAGAACCGTCGCCCAGTCGAGCGTGAGCGCGTCGGCTTCGATGAGCGTCAGCGCTTCGGGTGCGAACTGCGTGCGCAGAAAGGCGGCGAGGTCGCGGTCGATCTCGACCGCGGTCTCGTGACCCGCGCAGGCGATGATCTCGCGCGTCAGGGCCGCCTGCCCCGGTCCGATCTCAATGATCGCGTCTTCGGGCTTGGCGTCGATCGAGCGGACGATGCGGCCGATCCAGTGCTGATCGTGGAGGAAGTTCTGTCCGAAACGTTTGCGGGCGCGGTGCCCTTCAAGCCATTCTTGCTTCACGGTTTTTGCTGAGGGTTTGGGCGAGTTCCAGGGCGGCCGTCATGCTGCGGTGGTCGGCGACGCCGCGCCCGGCGATGTCGAGCGCCGTGCCGTGGTCGACCGAGGTGCGCACGTAGGGAAGCCCCAGCGTGACGTTGACGCCCTCGACGAACCCGACGTGCTTCAGAACCGGAAGGCCCTGGTCGTGGTACATCGCGAGGACGGCGTCGTAGGACGCTTCGCGCCCGGGAATGAAAAGGGTGTCGGCGGGGAAGGGCCCCTCGATCGAGCACTCGGGGTGCTTCGCTCGGGCGCGCAGGATCGCGGGCGTGATCACCTCGATTTCCTCCATGCCGAGTTCGCCCGATTCGCCCGCGTGCGGGTTGAGGCCCGTGACGGCGAGGCGCGGGTGCGCGAAGCCGTACTCACGGCGAAGCGCCGTGAGGAGGATGTCGAGAATGTCGTCCAAGCGCTCGGGCGTGATCGCCGGAGCGATCTGCGAGACCGGGAGGTGCGTCGTCGCGAGCGCCACCTTGAGCGCGTCCTGACGCGGGGTGGAGACGAGCATCATGACGACGCGCTTCACGCCCGCCTTCTGTTGGAAGAATTCGGTGTGGCCGGAGAAGTGGCTCCCCGGACCGCAGAGCACGCTCTTCTGCACGGGGCCGGTGACGATCGCGCGGTAGCGCCCCGAAGAGGCGCCTTCGTGCGCGAGCGTGAGCATCTCAAGGACCGCGGGTGCGTTCCGGCGGTCGAGCACCCCCGGGACGGGCGCTGCGGCGAGCGGCACGTGCCGGAAGGAGACGTGCGCGGGCGCGGGGCCCAAACCCAGCGCCTCCGCGGTCTTTTCGAGTTGCGTCCGGTCGCCGATCAGCTCCACGCGCGCACGGGTCTCCCAGGCCGCCCGGACGGCGACTTCGGGACCAATCCCCGCGGGCTCGCCCGTCGTGAGGGCGAGCGGGGTGTCGGCGGCGCCGCTCATCATTCGGCGTCGTTGAGGCGCACGTC
>OGHV01001983.1_pt1 | contig 10298 bp, 9 predicted proteins | sample 1571551 | NCBI WGS metagenome assembly OGHV01 (sample SAMEA2581960, study PRJEB24529) | metagenome | biome: Human gut stool | place: China | collected 2011 | reverse complement strand
GGAAGTCGAGCTTCCATTATATACCCTCTAGTGTCTAAGCTTAATTTTGCATATATATCGCAGAGATACGAAAGATATGCTTACGAAAGGTAAGACTCTTCCTAGTGTGTTGGGAGCTTTAGAGCCACGCATTAATGCGGCAGATATGAAAACTGAAGGTTGGGAAATATCCTTGGGATGGAGAGACTTGTTTAATTTGGGGAATAAGCCTTTTAGCTATAATGTCAAATTTATCCTGTCAGACAATCGTTCTTTTAATACTCGGTTTGATAATCCTACTGGTAATTTGGACGATTGGTATGAAGGCTGTGAGATAGGAGAAATATGGGGATTAGTGACAGAAGGATTTTTCAAAGATCAAGCAGATATTGATAACCATGCTGATCAATGGGATGTAACTTCCTATCCTGGTGACCGTCCTATTGAACCGGGAGATTTGAAATATAAGGACTTGGATAACAATGGAAAGATTAACAATGGTTCTTGGACTGTAAATGATCCTGGGGACTATAAAGTAATTGGTAACAATGCGTCACGATATAATTATGGTGCTGATTTTACAGCCGAATGGAATGGACTTGATTTCCGTGTTCTGTTGCAAGGAGTAGGCAAACGTGATTTGTGGATTATGAATGACTTGTTCTATCCGCACTATGACGCATGGACGACGGTATATGACACACAACTGAATTACTGGACGCCGGAGCGCACAGACAGCTATTTCCCCCGTCTGTATGAGAAAGCTGCCGGAAATACAGCTGCCAATACACGTATTCAGACCCGTTATCTGCAGGATGGTTCCTACCTGAGTATCCGGAACATCACCTTATCTTATAATTTCCCGTCCAAGTGGATGACTAAGATCGGTGTCAATAATCTGGCTGTCTTCTTTAGCGGTGAGAATCTTTATACATTCGATCATTTGCCGAAAGGACTCGATCCGGAACGTTCGGTAACGGATGACTTGGGACAACGTGGTTTTACCTATCCGTATATGCGGCAGTATTCGTTTGGTATCAACCTTTCATTCTGATTGTTTCACTATTTAAAAGAGTAATTGTTATGAAGAAATATATACTGGGTACGGGCATTAGTCTCTGTTTGCTGATGTCGTCTTGTTTGAATGACTCTTTTCTGGAAGTTTATCCGAAAGGACAACAGACGGAAGCGACAGTCTTTACTACCTATGATAACTTCAAAACGTATGCATGGGGATTATATAATGTATTCTTCGGATATACGTATGATACGAGGCAGACGGACGAAATATTCCGCGGAGATTTTGAGTCGGACAATATGATCAAAGGTTTGTCCGGATATGAAGGGCAGTGGGCATACCAGAAGGCGAAGGCAACAGATGAAGTCAAGGAATGGGATTACGACTATATCCGCCGGGTAAATCTGATGCTGGACAATATCGACGGTTCGCAGATGAATGATACGGAGAAGGAGCACTGGCGCAGTGTCGGCTATTTCTTCCGTTCATATAAATACTTTCAGATGCTTTCCCGCTTTGGAGATATCCCCTGGGTGGAGAATGCGTTGAAAGAAGACAGTCCGGAACTGTACGGCAAACGGGATAGTCGCGATCTGGTGGCTTCGAATATCCTGTCCAACCTGAAATATGCGGAGACACATATCGGTGCGGACGATGGCAAAAACACCATTGGTATATCTGTGGTGCAGGCACTTATTTCCCGTTTTGCTTTGTTCGAGGGTACTTGGCGGAAATATCATGGATTGTCTGATGCCGAGACTTACTTGAAAGAATGTGTACGTGCGTCGGAAGAAGTCTTGAAGGTTTATCCGAATGTGCATCCACGGTATGACGAGCTTTTCAATTCGGAGTCTTTGGATGGGGTGACGGGCATTATCTTGTATAAAGCCTATGAAACCGGTCAGTTGATGCATGGCCTGACACGCATGGTGCGTACCGGTGAATCTTATATTGAGGCGACAAAGGATGCGGTAGACAGTTATCTGTGTACGGATGGTCGTCCGGTAAGTACTACCACCAGTCGGTATGGCGGTGATAAGGAGATTTATGGACAGTTCCGCGACCGTGATTACCGGTTGTATCTGACGATATGTCCTCCCTATATGGTAAAGAAAGAAAATGGTCCGAGCACGGCCGACTGGAAATATACGGATCATGCGCAGGACAGAGAGTTTATAGATCTTCTTGCTACAATCTCCGGTGAGACTTATCATCGTTTGCCGTCTTCCAACTTCAAAGGATTCACGGTGCAGGGGCAGCCGCACTTCAAGAATCAGAACTGGGGACAGGGCTGGAATGCTTCTCAAATGGGATTCTGGGTATGGAAGTACTATAATACGCATACCGTAGCTACCAATGCCAATGGAGTGAATACGACAGATGCGCCTTTGTTCCGTGTAGGAGAGGTAATGGTGAATTATGCCGAAGCCATGTGCGAATTAGGTAAGTTTGATCAGACGGCTGCCGATAAATCCATTAATAAACTTCGTGCACGCGGACATGTAGCGAAAATGACGGTCGAAGACATTACAGATGATTTTGGTACGGCCCGTGATCCTTCCGTTCCTGCTCTTTTGTGGGAAGTGCGTAGAGAGAGACGAGTTGAATTGATGGGCGAAGGTTTCCGTTTGGATGATTTGCGCAGGTGGAAGAAAGGTTCTCTTTGCTCGTTCCAGTTCCAAAAAGGAAAACGGATCTATTACCACCACGGACTATTACCGCTGCAAAGATTGTTCCGGCTGCGAACTCAGAAGCAAGTGTTTCAAATCCTCCGACGAGGTGAAAAACAAAGAGATCCGAATGTGTACCGAATCTGCCGAACACAGAAAAATCGCTTTTGAAAACCTTCTTTCTGAGCGAGGAGCGCTTCTGCGGATGAATCGTTCCATTCAAAAAACCCGAATCTCCATCCTCAAAAGAGATCCGGGTTTTTATGAAGAAACTGCTTAGAAAAATATCAAAGGAAATCTTCCCGCTGAGGAGTAAAGATGTCCAGAATCACCGCATCCTCCAAAGCTCTGGCCCCGTGCAGCTGATCAGGTGCCACATAATAGCTGTCTCCCTGATGAAGGATATGTTTTTCTCCCTCTACCTCATATTCAAAGCTGCCGGATACCACATAACTTACCTGTTCGTGGGGATGCCGATGAGCCGCTCCCACTGCGCCTTTTTCAAAGGACGCCTCCACTCCCATCATGGCTCCACCCCGGGCCAGGATACGCCGGGTAATGCCAGGGGCCGGAGCGGTGGGTACGATCTGGTCATAGTGTAAAACCATGGCTTCCCTCCTTAGATAAATGCCTGTCCGCCGTTGATCTGGATCACTTCGCCGGTAATGTAAGAGGCGTCGGGGCTGGCCAGGAATTTAATGACTGTGGCCACCTCGGAGGCTTCTCCCAGCCGTCCCATGGGGATACCGGCCTTCCAACTTTCCACCAGTTCCCGGGCAGTTGCCGCATGGAAAGGAGTATCAATGGTACCGGGAGAGACTGCATTTACCCGAATTCCAAACTGGACCAGATCCTTGGCCAGACCACGGGTGTAGCTCTGAACAGCTCCCTTGCTGGCACTGTAAATAGCAGCACCGGGACCGCCACCGGAAGTAACCGCAATGGTGCTGAAGTTTACAATAGAAGGATTGGTTCCCTTTTTCAGGAGAGGCAGACAAGCCCGGGTCACAAAGAAGACGCTGTCAAAGTTCAGGGCCATTACCTTCCGCATAAATTCGGTAGGCATATCGGTGATCTCATGCCGGCCGCCCAGGCCGCCAACTGCATTTACCAGCAGATCCACACTGTCAGCTTTTTCGGAGATCCGGGCAAAGGTTTCGTTGACCGATTCCTCCTTGGTCACATCACAGAGATAGTAGGATGCCTTGATTCCCTCCTCTGCCAGAGCCTTAAGGGTCGGTTCCTGCTGCTTTTCATCGAAAGATACTACAATGATTTCATATCCTTCCCGCCCCAGAACCTGTGCGGTGGCAAAACCGATCCCGCTGGAACCGCCTGTAATTACTGCACGCATACAAAATACCTCTTTTCTTTTTGATTGAATATTCAATTGATTATACTGCGTAGCCCATCATCTTGGGCAGGAATTCCACAATGGGAGGGAAGAAGGTGACTAGCACCAATCCCACAACCATAGTAGCATACAAGGGGAGAAGGGCCTTGGTAACCTTCTCAATGGTGGTCTTGCCCACCGAACAGCCAACAAAAAGCGCATTGCCCACGGGAGGAGTGCAAAGTCCCACACAAAGGTTATAAACCATCATCACGCCAAAATGGGTGGTGGACATGCCGAAGCTCTGAACCACCGGCAGCAGGATAGGAGTGCAAAGAAGAATCAGGGGAACCATATCCATAAAACAGCCCAGCACCAGAAGCATAATGTTGATAATGATCAGAATTACATAATAATTGTCCGAAATGCCGAGCAATGCATTGGTAAGCATGGTGGGGACCCGGAGGTAGCTCATCATAAATCCAAAAGCTCCGGCAGAACCGATAAGGGCATAAATCATGGCCAGGTTTTTGGTGCAAGTAAGGAGTATCCGGGGCATCTCCCGAATCTTCAGCTCTTTATAGAAAAACACTGATACCACGAAAGCCCAGACACAGGCGATGGCCGCAGATTCCGTTGCAGTGAAAATTCCGGAGAGAACACCGCCCAGAATAATGATTACGGTCATAAGGGCCGGGATTGCCTTGCCAATCACCTCGAGCCGCTCTTTCCAGGATTTCCGCTCGCCGTAGGGATAATTCCGCTTTACAGCCAGGAAATAGCAAACGATCATGAACAGAATTCCCAGGGTGATACCGGGTACAGCACCGCCCATAAAGAGGGCACCGATGGAGCATCCGCCTGCCGCCAGAGAATACATGACCATGTTATGGCTGGGAGGAATCAGAACGCCTTGGCAGGAAGAAGCCACGGTAACTGCCACCGAAAATTCCCGGTCATAACCTCCATCTACCATCATGGGCACCTCAATGGAGCCCAGAGAGGAAACATCTGCCACAGCAGAGCCGGACATGGATCCGAACAGCATAGAGGCCAGTACATTCACATGGGCCAAACCTCCCCGGATATGCCCCACGCAGGCGTCCGCTGTTTTCAAAAGCCGATTTGAAATTCCTCCGGAGCCCATGATTTCCCCCGCCAGTACGAAGAAGGGAATAGCCATCAGTGTAAAGGAGTTGATGGAAGCAGAATAGTTTTGAATCAGGGTCATAAGAGGGATTTTGCAGTAAATCATGCAGGCTCCCGTTGCAATACAAAGGGAAAAAGTGATGGGAAGATGCAATATGATTAGTGCAAAAAACAACCCCATCAGGATAGCTGCTGCTATGGTTGGATTGACCATCAGTTGTTTCCTCCTTCAGGTTTCTTTTCGAAGAAAACCGGAGCCGGAAGCAAATCATCCCGCTTGGTAATCTTGATCAGGGCAAAATAGATGATAAAGAATCCGCAGACCGGAATGATCCAGTACATAGTGCACTTGGGCCATCCGGTGGCCGGAAGCTTAGAGGTGGTAGTAGAGAGGGTAAGCTTTACCCCATAATACATAAAGAAATATCCCACGATCCCTACCAGCACCCAGTTGATGTAGAACAGAATCTTCTGGAGTTTTTTAGGGAACATCTGGTAGAACATTTCAATCCCAATATGAAGGTTTCTCTCCACACCCACAGCGCAGGTGATAAAGGCCATCCAGACCATAAGCATCAGAGCCACTTCCTGACTCCACCGAACAGTACCGCCCATTACCTGCCGTACAAAAACCTGGGCACTGACGATAATCACAATAGACAGCAGGACAAGGCAGGCAAATACCAGAAAGATATGGTAAAGAAAATTCAAAAATTTACAGATTGGTTTGACCAATGAGTCCATTAAAACATTCCTCCTTCCGAAAAGCCGTCCGTAACGGATTACGGACGGCAGAAAACCTTCAGATTCAGAATCACTCCTGCATAGCCTTGAACTGGTTGACGATATCGATGTACTGGCTGCAGTACTGGTCGGGCATACCGGCAGTAGCATCAATGAACTCCTGCAGCTGGGCATCAGTAAGTTCATAGACGGTAACGCCGCTGTCCAGAGCTTTCTTGAGAGCTGCCGCCTCATAAGCCTCGTATACCTCACGCTCGTAAACCACAGAGTCATAGGCAGCTTCCATGAAAATCTGCTGATCCTCAGGAGAGAGCCTATCCCACACCTGGCGGCTCATGACCAGCATATCAGGGGTAAACACATGGTTATCCAGCATGAGATAAGGAGCCACCTCGCAGTGAGCGGTGGAAACATAGGCACCAATGCCGTTTTCTGCTGCATCCACAACGCCGGTCTGAAGGGCAGAGTACACCTCAGCGTAGGCAGTGGGGGTAGGATTAGCCCCCAGAGCGTCGATCATTCCCATCATAATCTCGGATTCCTGGACGCGGATATCCATACCGGCCAGATCTGCCAGGCAGGTAATGGGCTGAGAGGAATAGAAGCAGCGGGCACCGCCGGTGTAATAGGCCAGACCGATAAGACCCTCAGAATCTTCCATTTTCAGAATATCCTGGGCCAGTTCGCTGTCCAGGCACTTATAGTCGTTCTCGGTGCTGGTGAACAGGAAGGGCAGAGAGAACACATTCAGAGTGGGGCTGAACTGAGCCAAGGGAGCCGCACCGCCCCGGAGCAGATCAATGGCACCGTACTGAAGCTGTTCTGCAACAGCAGTGGTTCCGCCCAGGGTGCCGGAATCATACACTTCGATTTTAATCCGGCCGTTGGTGCGCTCATAAACCAAGTCTGCAAATTTCTGGCAGCCCTGAGTGGTAGGGAAATCAGGGGACTGGTCTTCGCTGAGCCGAAGAACCATATCAGGGGTTTCCTGCATTCCCTCTGCAGCAGGGACTGCAGTATTCCCGCTCACTCCTGCTGCTCCATCATTCGCCGGGGCAGAGTTTCCACAGGCAACAGTGCCCAGCGCCAGGGTAAGAGCCAAGATCAATGCCAAAAGTTTTTTCATGGTTGGTTATTCCTCCTTTTATTTTGCTTGTTTTGCCGCTTTTGCTCTGCGGCTTGTTCCGTACTTTCATGTTACCACGGCAGAAGTATTCTATCAACGACAGAATTTTCAGAAAAATACAACTATTTTGTCCTTTGAAAACAGTTTTCCGACAAGCTTTGTGCAAAATTCACGGGTTGGTGTTCCGGAAAATATATATAATATATTGTTATTTAAAGGGCTGATTGTCTCTTCTTTTTCTGTTCCAGTCAACCATAGGATAAAAAACAAAATTCTGTTATAAATCTTAAAAAAGTGATATATGTTTGTCTCCGCCAAAGAGGTATAATAGTACAAGAAGAAGTATATCCGTCATCTTTTTAGGGAGGGATCTCCTATGAAGCAGCACCGAAATGTTGGTACTGTCCGCATCGTATACGCACAGCTTTTCGCCGCCGCCCTGCTTGTGGTCAGTTGCCTGGCTATTTCATGGCTGAGCAACCGTATCGCCACTGCACAGGTTTACGGGATGACAGATAAGCTTTATGTAGTCAATTCCTTCATTGGTGCTTTTGACCGGTGCGAAAAAGCCGTATATGATTACCGCTGGATAGAATCCTGGGAAGATGGTCCTGCCCGGGCAGAGTTAGTTCGAAACAATATGGCAGATATGGACACCTATCTAAAAGAAATGACCCGGGGATTCACTGCAGCAGACGGAAGCCTATACCATGATTCCCGGGCGCTTCAAAATATGCTCCCGCATTACTTTGACTTTGTCAATTCCTTTCTTACTCTTATGGAGCAGGGAGACCGGAATGAAGCCATTGCCGTATACTACCAAAAGGAAAATCTGGTCACCCTGATCCGAAGCTATTCTACCACCTTTATGCTGGACAGGGTCCAGGCCAGCCAAGCGGAATATTCCCTGACTCAGGAGCGAATCGATCTTCTTTGGCTGCTTCAAGCTTTCATCTGCGTTTTGGCTCTGCTTCTGGTAGGGTATTTTGCCTTTAGCCTCACCAACATCCTCTCGCCCATCGGCAAACTGGTGGAAGCATCCAAGGCTATGGGCCGTGAAAACTTTGATATTCCGGATATTGAAACAAACACCCGTAACCGGGAAATTTTGCAGTTGGTGGATGCATTCAATCAAATGAAACATTCTGCCAATCAGCTGATCAACACCCTAATGGAACACAACCGAACGCTGGCTCTGCTCCACCAGACCGAGGCCAAGGTTTTGGAAAGTCAGAAACTGGCAGAGGAAGCTAAACTGCAAAGTCTTCGCAGCCAGATCAATCCCCACTTTCTTTTTAACACCCTGAATACCATATGCCGGGTAGCTCGCCTGGAAAAGGCCGCTAAAACCGAAGGGCTGATTCTCTCCCTGTCCAAGGTATTCCGGCATAGTCTTCGGAGCGATACCTCCCCGACCACCCTTGCAGATGAAATGAGCGTTACCCGGGAATACTTTAAGATTCAGCAGACTCGATTTGGGGAAAGAATGCAGCTGGACTGGCGGATCAGTTCCCAGTGCGATCCGGAAGAGCTGCTGGTCCCCCCATTCATTCTGGAGACCATGGTGGAAAACGCAGTAAAGCACGGTCTGGAGCCAAAGCCGCAAGGCGGTCTGGTCCGGGTGCGGATTTACATGAAGGAAGAAATCCTGCACTTGATCGTAGTAGACAATGGATGCGGCATCTCCCCTGAAACATTGGAATACATTCATCGGGGAGAAAAACCTCCACAGGCAGACCACGGTATTGGGATTCACAATGTAAGCAGACGACTGAAATTGCTGGGAAAAGGAAATCAGTTGCGCGTCCAATCCAAGCTTGGATTGGGGACCAAAATATCCATGGAAATTCCCGCAACCTATCGAGAGGAGGAACCTTGAGTGCTGCGTATTCTCATTGCAGAGGATGAACCTCTGGAGCAACAATCCCTGAAAGATATTCTGGAATGGAATTTTTCCTGCGGAGTGGACATTAAAACGGCAAGCAACGGAGTAGATGCCATCAGCACTGCAACCATTTGGCATGCCGACCTGGTTTTGATGGATATTGAAATGCCCGGCTGCAACGGAATCGTTGCGGCCAACAAGATAGCCAAGGTAAACCCGCTGACCAAATTCATCATTATTACCGCCTATGAGCGGTTTGAGTACGCCCACGAGGCCGTCCGCCTCCATGCCGTGGATTACCTTCTCAAACCGGTGGAAGATGCGGTTCTGGTATCAACGATTCAAAGATTGATTCAAGAGCGGGAGGAGGAAAATGCACTCCAGCAGCGTGTTCTGGAGGTGCAGGCACCCTCCCAGGAACTGACATCCCAGACCCGAAGCGAACTGCTCATCAAAAATGTGGAAGATTATATCCGGAAAAATTACCGATATGACATTTCCCAGGAGATTATCTGTGACATTCTCAATATGAGCACAGGACATTTCTCCAAGCTATTCCGCCAGTACTATGGCGTCAAATTTATCGACTTTCTCACCAACATCCGGGTGGAAGCCGCCAAAGAGCTTCTTCTTGACCCTACCAAGCGAACAAAAGAGATTGGAGAAATGGTTGGTTATCCTTCTTCCAGCTACTTTTCTAAAATTTTTAGGCAGAAAACCGGTATGACTCCTTCAGAATATCGGACCAAATACATCGAATCTCCAAGATAAGATTCTGTTTTGATCATTTTAAAGCTATATTTCTGCTCTCCATTTTTGCTTGAGTGATTTGGGGCATTTTTCTGGTTTCGTCAGGTCCAGGAACTGGCGGTAGGACAATCCCGTCCACCCGGTCTGCCAGGTAGAGGGCCTGCCCGTCGCAATCCCGCAGCCGCTGAGTCCGCTGAAAACAGTTATACTTTGGCTTGCGGTTTTCTACCACGGTGCCATCCTTTTTCTTGTATCGGTCACAGTGGATAAAACCCGACATCCTAGCCCCACAGTGGGCACAGTGGACCAGTCCCGCTAGTATGACCCCCGCAACAATGGCGCAAGATGCAGAAAAGCGCAGAGCACTCTGAATAAGGTGCTCTGCACTTTTTGTTTTATCTCAATTTTTCAAAATAGTGCCTGTCCAAATAGCATATCCCATACATAAGTCCTACTATCACTGCTTTACTGCAATAAAATTTGCAAAACCATCTTGACGCGCTCCGCAATCCATGATACCCTTTATCGCAAATCCCACCAAATTTGTAGAAAAATACAGAGTGGCGAGGATTTATTCTCCGTGAAGATTTTTACCGCCCCGCAACACACCCGATTCATTTTGCCGCCGATTCACCCGACAAAAT
>OGHV01001975.1_pt1 | contig 10321 bp, 8 predicted proteins | sample 1571551 | NCBI WGS metagenome assembly OGHV01 (sample SAMEA2581960, study PRJEB24529) | metagenome | biome: Human gut stool | place: China | collected 2011 | reverse complement strand
AACACGACAAAACTACTATGCAATCTTCCTGTTATGCCGGGGAGGCATATTCACTAGCCTATATATATTCGCATACCTACAAGTAGCCATCAGGCGATTTGCATATATAAAACATTCAGATTTTTATTTTGTTCACGAAAGGAGAAGCAAAAATGTTATTTCTTCTCCTTGTAATCTTTCAGGAAGCCTTCCATCAGCCATTTTGCGAGTGCCTGACGATTGGAATTTATCACCAACCGACGCTGATCGAACGTATTCTGGATATTGCCCAACTCCACAAAAACGGAAGCAGGAGTGGTATGGGAAAGCACATATAAGTTGCGCCCGCTCACTGTGCCGGAAAAACCCCGATTAGGCTGATGCTTATCATATTTTGACTCAAACGTATCTTTCATATTATTCGCCAATCGTTTGCTGTCTCCTTTTTTATTCGAATAATAGAAAAAGACATCCGTTTGTTTTCCCTTACTACGGCTATCGATATGAATAAAAATCGCCCTGCAATAAGAGTGATTCTTACGATCTTTCCGGTAAAGGGCGTTTATTTTATCACAACGTTGCTGAAGGCGTTGCACTTGATTTAAAGGAATTACATCCCCCATACAAGTCTCACGTTTACTGTTCGACAAATACGAATCATCCCGAATACCATCTTTGGCATCTTGAATGATGATATGCACTTCGGCTCCTTCCTGCATCAGGTTACGTGCCAGACGGAGTGCAATATCATAAGCGTATTCATCTTCATGCAGTTCGTATCTACCCACTTTTCCAATAGCTCCCGGATCGGGACCTCCGTGTCCGCTGACCACATAGAAACAAGCACCGGCAAGACGGTTGGAAGTGACTTTCACATTAGCCAGTTGCTTTCCAAACAGAGGTTCGTTGATGGTGGTTCCTATTTTTGTCGATTTAGCTTTTGAAGATGCTTGCTTTGTCCCGGCGCCTTTGGAAGTTGTGTTCTTGGCACCCGTGTTTTTGGCAGGAGTAGTCTTGGCAGAAGTAGTTGTCGATTTCTTTACCGGAGGAATAACATAAGTCACGCCTACTTTAAGCACATTATTCTTTCCCAGCTTCTGCTTATTCAACTCTATAAAATCGTCGTAATACTTCTTCGGAGAACGGTTGTGCCTCAACAGAAAAGAAGAGATGCCTTCACCCGCCTTCGGAGTTGCCTTCTGCTGCGCCCAAAGAGTTGTGCCCGAAAAAAGAAAAGCTAAGAATAAAAGAATATAGAGTTTATTTTTCATAACTACATTAACTATCTCCTTCGCAAGAGTTATCATTTCACTCATAAACAGGGCAAAAATACAATTATTTTCCCTACTTTTGCAGCATTAAAACATTTTTTGAAATAAAACATTAAAACCCGATAACATTATGGCAAAACAATTCAAACCGGAAACCCTGTGTGTACAGGCTGGATGGACGCCTAAAAAAGGCGAACCACGCGTATTGCCCATCTATCAAAGTACAACTTTCAAATACGATACCAGCGAGCAAATGGCCCGCCTGTTCGATTTGGAAGACAGTGGTTACTTTTATACCCGCCTGCAAAATCCAACGAATGACGCCGTTGCCGCCAAAATCGCCGCTCTTGAAGGTGGTGTAGCCGCTATGCTGACTTCCAGCGGTCAGGCAGCCAACTTCTATGCCATTTTTAATATCTGCCAGGCAGGAGATCACTTCGTTTGTTCTTCCGCTATTTATGGAGGTACGTTCAACCTGTTCGGAGTGACGATGAAGAAACTAGGCATCGATGTGACTTTCGTAAATCCGGATGCCAGCGAAGAAGAAATTTCTGCAGCATTCAAACCGAACACAAAGGCTTTATTTGGCGAAACAATTTCCAATCCTTCTCTGGAAGTGCTGGATATTGAAAAGTTCGCACGTATCGCACACAGTCACGGGGTCCCCTTGATTGTTGACAACACCTTCCCTACTCCTATCAACTGTCGCCCGTTTGAATGGGGAGCTGACATCGTAGTTCATTCTACCACCAAATATATGGACGGACACGCTACAAGCGTAGGTGGCTGTATCGTAGATAGCGGTAATTTTGACTGGGATGCTCACGCAGAAAAATTCCCGGGACTTTGTACGCCGGACGAGTCTTACCACGGGCTGACTTACACGAAAGCATTTGGCAAAGGTGCCTATATCACCAAAGCAACTGCGCAACTGATGCGTGACCTCGGCAGCATCCAAAGCCCGCAAAACTCTTTCTTATTAAATTTGGGACTTGAGACACTGCACCTGCGTATGCCTCAACACTGCCGTAACGCACAGAAAGTGGCCGAATATCTTTCTAAAAATGAGAAAGTAGCTTGGGTAAACTACTGTGGTCTGCCGGACAACAAATATTACAGCCTGGCACAGAAATATATGCCGAACGGTTCTTGCGGAGTCATCTCCTTTGGTTTGAAAGGCGGACGTGATGTGTCTATCAAGTTTATGGATTCACTGGAATTCATCGCTATCGTTACTCACGTAGCCGATGCACGTAGTTGCGTGCTCCATCCGGCAAGCCATACTCACCGCCAGTTGACGGATGAGCAACTGATGGAAGCCGGTGTACGTCCGGACCTGATCCGCCTATCGGTAGGTATCGAAAATGCGGATGATATCATTGCTGATATCGAACAGGCTTTGAACGCATAACAATACCGTAAAGGTATCAAATACTAAGAGAAGGCACGGGAATGAAAGATTTTCCGTGCCTTTTTATTTACCACAAAAAGAAAGTTAATTTCGAAGAGAATCATTTCAAATGTGAACCGATAAATCCTTCCGGATGATTATAAATCCTCGGCAGACAAACTGGAAATCACTGTATCCACCCAATATACAACTGTTCTATCCGCTGGCAGAACTCCTTCCAGATAAGGTGAATCGGATACCTCCTCCAACCATGCCGTAGTAATCGGTCCTCTTTCTCTTGTAGAACTTTGAGTTCCTAAATACGGACTAAAATTAAAAAACGTGTGTTGTTGCTCTACATTATTTTTATCTATATATGTAAAGACAAAAGCCTTTTTCTGTTTTCCACCCAATGAAGCCCACTCTATCTGGTATGTTCCTTCAACAAGAATTTGCTCATCCTCTGTCTTATAAATGAATTTCCCTCCTGTTCCTTCTTCAGATAAATGATATACATCATCCGGCCGCAAAATACAGATATCTCCTTTATTTATAAAAGAATAAGGAGCCATTGCCACATTTACTTTTTCCTGCAACTCGCTTTCCGAATCCAATGACAACATATCTTCACTGGGTCTGGAAACCTGAAATTCAGGTTGGTCGACGCACATAAATGTCAATACGCCATAAGAAACAGTCACAGGCAGAGTGACATAATTACCATCCTTATCAGTAACGGTAACCGTTACTTTCCCTTTTTTACCATGCGAACTAAGCCATAATCGGTTGTCGATGACTGTTGCTGTCACAATTGTTTCATCGGAGCTTTGTGCAGAGTAGCCACCTTTTCCATTGGCTATCCCGATATTCTCCGCTTCCCATCCGTTAAGATACAAAACTGTAGAAGAAACAGTGTTTGTACAAGTTCCTGTTTCGTCAACCAGTTCGGAACCACTAAATAAGATAATCTCTGCATCATCTTGACAGGCTGATACACAAAAAGCCATAACAGAAAGAAGAAAGAAGCCTAATAAAGTTTTTGTTTTCATATTTTCAGTGGTATGGTTAAATCCCGGCATATGCCATTGTTTTGCAAAGATATAAAGTATTTGTAAAAAACACTATCTTTGTATGAAAAGTTACCAATAGTACAGATCCACTAGATTCTTCCATACAGTGTAAGTTATATGAGATATACAACAGAAGGTCATTGAAAAGGACGTTCCCGGGGGAAAAAGGGAATGGGAAATACGGGAACGTCCTCAAAACATAACAATACAGAAATATGGACTTTCACAAGGGCGCATTTCTGTCTCTCTTATGCAACATTTCCTTCTATAAAAATATGGAGGAAATATCTGGAGAGGATATTATTATGTGGGAAATTTAGTTTATAGTCTTAAAAGCAATCTGATTGCATCAAAGTGATGAACGATAGGCAGTCCGAATATATTCTCCTACTGCATTGTCATCATTGATTTCTATGTATTTTTTCAATAAATCCGCAAATCCGGATTTTATCTGTTCCGTTTGCTTGTTCTCGCAGGCTGTGGAATATTCATCAACAGCCATGAGAAAATCCTGCATTCGTTCATTCAGCATTGTTCCTCCTGTGCAAACCACATCGGAAATATAGGCTTGGATACTACCATTTTCTATGACAACAGGGAGGCGGTATTCCAGTCCCGATTTGTTGGCACGAATAGAAAGCACTTTTACTACGGGCGACACAATAGTCACCGTATCGGAAAAATCAAACTTTCCGTGGATTATTTCTGCACTATCTACCGGCTGCCCGCTCGAAACATCTTTCATATAAACCATTTTTCCTTCGAATTCGGGCAAAGGTGCACTGCCGTTAATCTCGTAACCTTTTATCTGATGCCCGGTGCAAGCCACTATCAGACATATTCCCGGAAGAAAAGATAAAAGTTTCACATATCTGTTCATTAAGCTCTTCATTCTTCTTTAAAAAAGAAAAGCCGTCCGCACTATCAGCTGAACGGCTTTCTCTTTTCATTCATACATTTGTATAATCATTCATCCTTAGAATCTGAATCCCAGTTTCACCACAGGCATTTCAAATATTTTGATATTGTGGTGACTGACGTTATATTTATCAAATCCTTTCGGGCAAATCTGTATCAAGTCATAGCGGTAAGCCAGAGGGTGCATTTCGAAACCGAAAACAAAACCTTTGGCAATGCTATACTCAATACCTGCTACGGCAGCTACTTTGAAACCGTACATCTGACCGGCTTTACTTCCGGAAACATAGACCTGTGACGGAAGTTCTTCCGAGTCGTCACTATCCTTGTAGGTGTCTCCGGTGTATGGTTCGGTCGTTTCAATGCGTGCCATCTGGAAGCCGAGTGCGCCTCCGAGATATGGATGAATACGTTCGTTGCGAGTCTTGAAATAGTAGTTGGAACCGACAGATACATACCAGTTGTTGGTCATCTGCGCATTGATATAACTTTGCGCAGGGATAATCATGTCAGGTACACTGTTGTCTCCTTCTACATAGTCTTTCTTAGGAGTGAGGCTAACGTTCATGCTGAACTGGAAATTTACATCCCAATTGTCAGACACGAAATACTTACCTTCAATTCCGGCTATATTGACCAGACTATTATTATTCAGACTCCCGATGTTCAGATAGCGGTTCAGATCGCCGGAGTTATCCTTCCCTCCATTGGGAAGTCCGACTACTCCTCCGTCATTGGAGAACTTAGGAAGCAGATAAGAGGTGTTCTCGTTAAAGAACTTTCCGCTACCAAGCAGGACTGAAACCTGCCACTGTCCTTTTTTCGGGGCAAACGACGCATCATCACTGCTGCTGTAACGCTGCGCCATTGAAGGCGCAGCTGTCATACAGGTCAGCAAAAGTAATGTGCATAGTTTTTTTATCATCTTGTTACTTTTACGTAGTTAGGGAATTATTTCAAGAAGATAGCAAGAAGTGCTTTCAATTGAGCGCTTGCAGCATCATAGTCTGCCTTGGCAGCATCATATTCAGCCTGTTTTACTTTGATCTTTTCCTGGATACTTGCCAATGATTCAGTAATATAATCTGTATCAGTATAAGTACCTGCCGCTAATTTCTCTATATTTCTCTTAGCTTTAGCAACATCGGCCTTAGCGGCAGTGACATTTGCCAAAGCAATCATATGTTCTTGCTTAACCAAATTCTTGATAGCTTCCAAAGAACCTAAATCACCATTAGTAAAGTTATTATTCAAATAAACAGTGATTTCCGTTTCAATCTTACCTTTGATAATTTCATTATTGCCGTATTCTTTTTGTACTGTTGCAATATTATCATTTACTTCTTTAAAGACTTTATCATAAGCAGCTTGGGCTTCGTCGTTAGCTTTCTTAGCTTTATCTACAGCATCCGCCAAAGCAGCATTTGCTTTATCTTGAGCAGCCTGTTCTACAGCTTTTTGAGCAGTAAATGCTTCTTTCAAAGCTTTGTAAGTTTCTACCTGATCAATTATAGCTTGTAGACTAGCCGTTTCTGCTGTTGCCCAAATCATCTTACCAAGAGAACCATAATCATTCTTCAAGGCGTCTACATGATTACCACCAGCCGCAGCTATTACTTCGTCCTTAGATACTGGCAATCTTCTTGGATTATTACCGGAATTGAAATTATCGCTAAATACAGTAGAAGAAGCTGATTTCCATTTTTCCAATGGAGTCTTTACACTGGAGTCTTGCTCTACATCTATTAATTTTCCAATATTTTCTTTACTAATTTCATTTGCAGTAGCGATGTCACCAGCATCCCAAGTGATAAAGCCTAAATCTACTCCAACCACCTTTTTAAAGTTATTAGCGTCTGCTATCAGCCAAGCAGAGATTTTTTTCGTCTCACTTCCTTTTGTCGCAGTTGCCTTAGTAACTTGTGCTTCTTTAGCCAGTGCATCCTTATAGTATGCAACTAAAGCCGTAGCTACAGCATCAATATTAGCTTCTTTTTTTCTATCTTCCGGTTTAAGTCCATTATATTTCTTTATTGCAGCATTAGCGGCTACCTCTGATTTCTCCAATTCTATTTTCAGACTTTCATCATAAGCTGCCATTGCATCTTCCCATGCTTTATAATCTTTAGCATAGTTCTCTTCAGCTTCTTTTTGTGCTGCAAGAGCTGTAGCCAATTGTGGTTTGGCCCATTCTATATTTTCCAAATCAACACCTTTAGTAGCCTTATCAATCAGCTTAACCCAACCATCAATCTGACTTTGTGCTTCAGTAATTTGTATACTTTTAGCATAGGCAAAAGTACCAGTAGAAGAATTATAACCAGCAACAGTTGTTCCACTAGGTATTACATCATTCAATCCTTTCTTTACACTTTCAGCCTCTACTTTCTTAGAATAAGCTGCAGCTGTTTTAGCTTTGTTCTTGTTAGAGTTCTGGTTATTTTTAGCAGTCTCCAACTTATTGCTAGTAGCATCCAAGTCAGATATCAGTTTAGGATTAGCAACTTCCAACTTGCCTTTTTCAATATTATACTGTTGTTCCTTGACTTTTGCAGCAGCAATTTCTTCTTCCAGCTTCTCGACTTCTGCTTCCCAATCTGCAACAGTAGTATACTCATTATCCAAGATAGCTTTCAAGTTATCAGCATACTTCTGCGTCATTTCTAAAGCAAATTCTGCATTTTTCAATGCATTATCCAAAACCGCTTCTAAATTATTATCAGCTACTATATCAGAATAGTTAGCTAATTGCTCCTGAAGTTTTTTCAAGCTACCGGCTTTATAGCCATCCGCAGACTGGGTAGGATCTTCAGTAATAAGATAAACATAATACTTAGTCGTAGAAGAATTAGTCTCCGTGCTTTCATCCGGATTTGTAGTAGTAGTGGAATTCGCAACTTCCGATGACAGAATTCTTTTGATAACAGTTGTTGAATATCCATACATTGCCTTGTCCATTGCTTGTTTTGCATAGGCGACTTGCGCTTGTACACCATTCAAACGAGCTTGTTCTTCATCTGTCAACAAAACCTTGGAAGCTTCAATCTGTTCCATAGCTTGCTTGTAAGCTTCCTGTGCTTTAGCAGTGGCAGTTTCGGCAAGAAGCATTTTTTCCTTATACTGCTCAACAATCAATGCCTTTTCATTTTCCCACTTAGTTTTGTCAGCTTCCGCTTTTGCAATGGCAGCTTCCGCTTCTGCTTTTGCTTGTGCAGTAGCAGCTTCTTCCTTTTCAATCAGGAGTTGCTTCAACTGAATATCCAGTTCATGCAACTGCAAATCAATTTCTGCAGATTTATTCTGAAGTGCCAAACCTGCATTAACTAACTCTTGCTCTGCAACCTGTGCTTTTCTCAATTCAGCCTCTACAAGCTCAACTGCAGCTTGAGCTTTGATAAAATCAGACTTTGCTCCCCTAAGTTCTGCAATGCCTTCCGGTTCATCGGTATCAATACATCCCGTGAATGTCGCCGTCGTACCTGCCATGAGCAAGGTTGCGACTAAATACGTCCATTTTCTCATAAAAGTAAATTAAATGTTATACAATTAATAAATAAAAAATTTGTTTGTACTAATTCATGATTTATTTCGCTTCACTCCCCCTCTTCCCGTTACTTTGTAGGTAACGGGAAAACCCTTGTGCCTGCTCTTTTAGAGTAGTCTATACTAGAAAATAATACGATATATGACGAATCTTCTTACCCCTGCTTATGAGAAAAAGTAGAGGGGCGGGAAATCTATTGCAAAATTTAGACGTTAACAAAGCTCTAAGACAAAGAATCCACGTGTTCTTCTGTGTTTATTCCTATTTTGAGTAGTTTATTAGAAAAAATGTACGATTTTGTTTGGATGTTTTAAGAAATATGCTCATATTTGCAGCGTCTTTTCTTCCCGTTACCTACAAAGTAACAGCACTATCAATCAGCTACTTGCCACAAATATAGTTCCTTTTCAGCGAAGATAGAATCGTCACATTTGCTTCATCTATTTTCTTATTCTTAAAAGGTTTTAGATAAGTCTCTGTGACGATAATGGATGAATGTCCCATCGCCTCTGAAATAATGCCTGGATGTATCTCGCAATAATATGCCATTGTAGCCCAAGTATGCCGAGCCGTATATGAGCTTAAATCAGAAGTCAATGCAAGTACTTGTTTCAACAACAGAAGCTGATAGTTAAAATTACGCAAAGCTATCTGATATTCCCTGTAGGTAGCTTCGGTACTCTCTCCGCCAGTCAGTATGGGAAAAAGATAAGGAGAAGCAGAATCAGTGTTCATATACTTTTTTATTAGTTTCATAGTTTCCGGCAGAAGCGTCACAGTTAGAAGCCGCCCGGTTTTTCTACGACGATAAGTAAGCACATTCCCCACCATATCCTGCTTTTTAAGATAGGCAAGATCTACAAACGGCATACCACGAAGCATGAACATTAAGAAAAAGTACGCGCGCGTACGTTGTAATTCTTCCCTTCCCTGATGAATTTGTTTGGGAAGCTCTTTCATCAATCGTTCCATATCCTCCTTTTCCAGTGCACGCTTTCTGTCAGCACGCGTTCCTGTATAAACATACCGGAAATGATGCGGTATATAAGATGCCATACGACGGTCAACCGCGCGGTTGTACACCGCCCTCAATGTACGCATATAGGTTGAAACCGTGTTCCAACTACAATCCTTTTCCCGCAAATACGTTTCAAAACTTTTAAGAAACTCCTGATTCACTTTCTTGAATGACAGATTCCTGCTCCCGTTAAATGCAATGATAGCATTCATGCTACTCCTGTAAACATGAGCAGTTCCATAATTCCCACTTTTTCGAAGCCCTTCAGCTACTTCCTTCATAAATGAAATCAAATTCCCCATTTTTATTAATTTTAGTTATCACTCAAGCACGTCCCTGAAGAAAAGCGCCCTCACCGCAATTCCCCCCAATGCTCTTAATTCAAAATCTCAAAGTATCATCATACAAATATGATGAATTATGTTTTCTTTATATACACCCGATGTGTTCCTCTGCCATCAATCCCGATACCGGAACCGGGCGTATACGCCCATTGGCGCAATTCATTGGTAGCCGCTGTGCGCAGCAGACCTGTCAGCTTCCGGTATTCGTAGACTGTCAAAAAAGGATGTTCCTCCAAATATCTAACAGCCAATGCAAGCCGTTGCTCCGGAGTATACTTCTGTGAAGAACGTTGCGACTTCCACGGGGCTCTTTCCAGCAGACATCTTCCATTGATACGCCTTATCATCTTCCTGTCTACACGAAAGTTCACGTTTCCCACCACAATGCTTCGTGCGTTACGATGGGTTTCGCCTTCTCCGGCCTTTTCACGCTCTTTATCTTTGCATAACGCCAACGAAGGAGAGAATGTTCCAATGCCATCCAGCTTCACAGACTTGCCTTCTGCCATCTGATGTGCCATCTCAATACCTATTTGTGTAATTACGCCTTCCACATCTCCGACATTAAAACCACTGCTGGATGCTATCTGACGTATCAGCTCCTCGGTAGAAACCTGATCCATCATTGCAAACCGAGGATAAAGTACTTGTTCGCCCGTTCCATGAATATCGGGCATTTCTTCCATTACATACATTGCCATAGTACTAAAGTTTATTTGAAATATTGATTACTAATGCGAATCAGTAGTTGAACTCTGATTCCTTGTTTTAGAAAATTAGATAAATG
>OGHV01001969.1_pt1 | contig 10364 bp, 15 predicted proteins | sample 1571551 | NCBI WGS metagenome assembly OGHV01 (sample SAMEA2581960, study PRJEB24529) | metagenome | biome: Human gut stool | place: China | collected 2011 | reverse complement strand
TGGAGTTTATTATTGAGGGGATGCGTAACCCTATGGATAGTTGGGATAAGAGTGATAGTAATTGCTGTGCTGGAGAGGGGTTTGGGCAGTGTAGAGAATGTGGTCATTCGGATCGTTGCATGTATAATGGCGACTTTTACTTAGGAGATAGCGACCACTCCCTTATGCAGCGTCTCTCAAATGCCGGTACAGACCATAGAAAGTTTATGAGAATGATGCCGGTATATGTGAGAATTACAGCACCTTTATATTGGTGGAAAGAATTTGATACTTATAAAGTCGGTACTGTTGCCAATAGTTGCAGTACAATGAATAAGATTCAGGCTAAGGAATTTAGACTTGAGGATTTCAGTTGTGAACATCTCAGCGTTGTTTCTCTGGATTATTTGAGAAACAACATCGAACACTTGAACTTTATAAGGGATGTCTACAATGATGATAAATCAAATAAAGGAGCATGGTGGCAGCTTATTCAGCTTCTCCCGAGCAGCTATAACCAGACTCGTAATGTCATGCTGAATTATGAGGTGCTGACAAATATCTATAAATCTCGCAAAGACCATAAGCTGGATGAATGGCGAGAATTCTGTAAGTGGATTGAAGAGCTGCCATATTCAGAGTTGATTACTGGAGGATTTAAGAATGAACAAATATAGTAAATATGCATTGTGTTTGTTAATTATTTCTGTGTGTGGAACAATATTATCTTATGCTATGAACGAGAAAATATTACTGTGCGATATTTTTGTGGCTATCAACATTCTATTGTTTCAGAAAATGGAGGATTAATTATGTTATTAACATTAATAGGTATTATATTATGTGCATTAGGCTTTGCTGGTTTGATATTTTCAGCCGATAGGTATTTCGATTCCGGAATCGAAATATTAAGTGGATTTGCTCTTGGCATTGGTATTATATGGTTAATGGTGTGTATTATGTTCATTATTATAACTCATTGCACGATAAGAAATAATATATCAAATGATCAGTACGAGAGAGAAGCAATTGAGAAACAGGTTGAATATTTGTCAAGCAATTACGAAGATGTATCAAAGACTACTGTTATACAAAAAGCATATGATTGGAATAAAAAAGTTTACAATGCGCAATATTGGTCTAATAATATATGGACAAATTGGTTTTGGTCTAAAAAGTATGTAGATTCTTTAAAATACATCGAATTGAGGTGATATTTTGACAGTTACGGTAAAAGATTACTGGAAATCTCATATCAGTTCTGTAATTTATGGATACTGTGTTTGTGGGCGAGAGGTACAGCACTCAGCTAAGAAGATTGATGAGAAGTGCCCCTTATGCGGAGCAACTCTTGAGTGGGATTTATCAGATAAGAAATTATGGCATAACGGAAAGGAGAACGAAACAATATGACACATGATAAATATGATAATGATATTTTAAAAACTCTTAAGTCTATAGATGTGAGTTTGAAAAGTATCGCCAAAAGTATACAGCCAGTAAACACAACAGTTACGATTGACGACAATTCGGAAGATGCTGTAAGAGACTTTCTAAATTCATTACATCAGAAAAATATTCAACAGGAGGATGCGGAATGTTAGCAAAAATTTTTGGTGTTTGTACAGCACTACTTATTATATTTGTAGTGGTACCGTCATTCGCCATTGGATTAGTTATATGGTGGAATTTTGTTCACTACATATTCTTTGAACCTAGCAGAAATGAACGCAGTGAAATTGATGAGTGCATCGGCTGTAATGTCAGGGACTGTGAAAAGTGTAAATGGAAAGATTTAATTAATAAGGAAAACGGAGGAAATGAAAGATGACAATTAATGAGTTATTACCTATTTTAATACTGTTGTTCGTGGTGTTTATCTTGGTATACACCCTTACAATCAGAATTTTGGAAAGCTTTGAGTATGAGTCAAAGATGGAGACGCTTGGCAAAATCGCGAAAGCTATGATTGAAAGAGGTTCAAATGTAAATATTGAGAACCTCATGAATGTGTTAGACAGAGAAAAGAAGGACAAGAAATAACAGGCTAAGGAGAAGTAAATGCGTATGATTAGTGGGTTCGGTTACAGAAATCCAGAAGGTTATCCGGACCCAACTGCATATAGTGCAATAAATAGTGTAGAGAAAACACCTGTAGAAAACAAAACATCACCAGAAGATGAAGAACGTTTTCACAAGCTTTTAAATACTATATTTACTATATGTGAGTTGGCTGGATTTCATATTGAAGGAAGAATTGCTATAAAAGACTGTAAAACAGGTAAAATTTGGAGGTAACAGTATGGAATACGATGATATTTTGCAGGCATTATGTGATGTGTGGGAAAGAGTTAAGGAAATTATGAAGAAATTTGCCGAACGATTAAGGAAACTTTTAGGGGAATTAATAGATATTGAACCCGGAAAGCCTATAAAGGTGACAGATTATCGATGTTATAGGGACTTTTATGTTCGTGCAGAGTATACATATATTCCAATATTCCGCAGAAATATGCCGTATCACAGAAGAAATTTTTAAAATTTGGAGGTAAATTTGCAGGTGGATAAGCGTGGAAGACCGCCTAGAGACGACGGAGAAGTAAAAAATAAGCAGTATAGATTGCGTTTGTCGGACAGTGAGGAGTCTATTTTAGATGAATTATCGACCGAATATGGTATGCCAAAGGCTGAAATTCTGAGAAGAGGACTAAGAATGCAGCATAATTTGTTGAGACATACCGGGTAAATTGATGAAAATTGGTTGAATTCTTGGATATCCATTTAATCATTTTTGGTCATTTTCTGCCCACTTTTGGAAAAATAAAAACGATCAGAGACTGAAAAATTTGGGCAAAAGTGCGAAAAATATTTAGTGGATATCCAACTTTGGTCAAAAACCCACTTTTTTTTTAACTCTAATGCGAAGAAAAAGTTTAATAAATATATATAATTAGCAAAAATTTTTGGGCTTTTGTCCAAGAAGGTAGTTCCAGCTAAAGAAGCGACTTTAAATTTGGTTTCAGCTATGATATAATTTAAGAGCTAAACAATCATATATTGCTAAACGTTTAAGGGAATGACTTTGGTAAAAAGTGTATTCTCTCTTTACTTGTACCCTTAGACGGAAAGCAAGATTGTGTGACAACAATGGGAGATGCCTTTTTCGGTGCGTCTCTCAAATGGGGCGCGCTTTTTATTTTGCGTTTCCATATTGATATTCTGGATATATGGAGGAGTGGAAATGAACGAATCAAGTGATAATACAATACAAATGATGACATTGCAAAATGATTTTCAGTTAGAACCAGTAAAACAGGAAGTTAATTTTGACAGAGGGTTTACTAAAATTTCATTGACAAATAATCAGAAAAAACAAATTAGTGCCGCACTCCAGCATATGCCAACAGCAGTTGCTAGTAGCACAATGGCAAATGCATATATTCTCAGATTTCCAGATGGAATTGAACACACTTTAATGTCATTGAAGCAAGGTGGAGTATCAAGTACATGGTTAGATGCTTCTGGTCATATTGGTGGTACGGCATCTCTTTATTCGATGAATATAGAAGCCGCTATGTTAGGTGCGTTCTCCGCAATGGCAATAGCTTCTAGTCAATATTTTATAAAACAGATAAATTCTGAATTACAAATGATAAATCAAAGTATGGATAAAATTTTAGAATTTTTGTATGGAGATAAAAAAGCAGAACTGTTATCAGAAGTAAGTTTTATAAAATATGCGTATGAAAACTATTCTTCAATTATGGGACATAATGAGCAGAGAGTTGCGACAATAGCAAGTCTTCAAGATGCAAAGAAAGTTGCTATGAAAGATATTGAATTTTATATGTGTGATCTGGATTCCACAATAAATGGCAAATCAAGTATAGATGAATTAGTGACGAATGCATTTCAAATAAAGGAAAGTTTAGAGCTATCTATTCAATTGTATGGCATGAGTAGTGTGCTTGAGACTTATTTCTCTCAAAATTATGATGTTGAATTTATCAAATATGTAGAGCAAGAGATAACATCATATATTGATAAATGTGAAAAAAGGATCCTTAGCAGTTTTAGTGCTTTAAAAAAATTTCTTAATGACTACAAAGGGCGACTGTTAAAAAAAGAGGATAAGTCACAATATGAAAATTTAGTTGGAGAATTAGTGGACTCTTTATATAATGGAGAAGAATCGGCGATACGAAAGTCTCTTAGAAAAACATTACAAGAGACTTTATCTGCAAGGGAATATTATATTAAAGAGAATGGTGAAGTATATTTAAAAGAAGCTTAAAACTACATAACGTGATTATGACAGAGATACTTTACGGTACCTCTGTTTTTTTTACGCCAAATTTACAAGTTGTTTTATGAAAGGAATAAAGGACGTAGCAGTGAAAGTCTGTACATGTGAATACATGGTTTAATGATAAAGATGAGCTTGCCGACAAGAGATCGGACGAAGTAGATTGATTGTGTGTAATAATAGCGCATTGAACACAATCTCAGAGATGGCAAATCTGATAAAAAATCAGTTCATCTATCCGCCCAATGAAAAAATCAATTCCTTTCATTTTTATGCTCTTTTTTTTTGCGCGCGAAAAATACATTCCCTTTTATGAGGAGAGAGGTAAAATATGCATTTTTAACAGCATTCACTTTCTCTTTTGATATTTGTGAAAGGAGCTTACAAAATGTTAGAAAACAAATTCCAGGCTAATTTAATTAAAGAGCTTAAGAAACTTTTTCCTGGATGCATAGTTATGAAGAATGATGCAAGTTATATTCAAGGTATTCCAGACTTGCTAATTCTTTATAATGATAAGTGGGCTTCTTTGGAATGTAAAAAAAGCGCGTCGGCTAATAAACAGCCTAATCAAGAATATTATGTGGATCAAATGAACAGGATGTCTTTTTCCCGTTTTATTTGTCCGGAAAACAAGGAGGAAGTGCTATATGAACTTCAACAATCATTCCAATCTTGAGGGGCAGCACGCTTTTCTCGGAGCTAGTAAATATCATTGGATTAATTACAGCGAAGATAAAGTTGCCGATGCCTATTCAAAATTTCTTGCTACTCAGAAAGGTACCGTGTTACATGCATTTGCCGCACAGTGTATCTCTTTGGGACAGAAATTACCAAAATCACAAAAAACTTTGAATATGTATGTTAATGATGCCATTGGTTATAAGATGACACCGGAACAGACATTATTTTATTCTGAAAACTGTTTTGGAACAGCAGATTCAATTTCATACAGGTCTGGATTACTTAGAATTCATGATTTGAAGACAGGCATAATTCCAGCACACATGGAGCAGCTTATGATTTATGCCGCTCTTTTTTGTTTGGAATATAAAGTAAAACCTGCTGATATTGATATGGAATTAAGAATCTATCAGAACAATGAAGTTCTGTATCATAATCCAACAGCAGAAGATATAGTTCCAATTATGGATAAAATCATTACCTTTGATAAGGTTATAAGAAAAATAAAAGAACAGGAGGGTTGATCAATGAATCGAATAGCTAAAGTATTATCTCAAATTTCTGATGATATGCTTATGCATTACGGTGTTGCCAGAAGGTCTGGTCGATATCCATGGGGTTCTGGAGATAACCCTTATCAGCATAGTGGGGACTTTCTGAGTCGTGTGCAGTCTTTGAAAAAGTCTGGTATGAGTGAAACAGATATTGCTAAGACTATGGGGCTTACAACAACTCAGCTTAGAACACAAATGAGTCTTGCTAAAGATGAAAGAAGAGCAGTGCAGGTTGCAACAGCCAAAGACCTTAGAGAAAAAGGCTACAGTTTGAATGAAATCGCTGACAAGATGGGATTTGCAAATGACTCATCTGTAAGGTCTTTATTGAATGAAAATTCAGAAGCCAGAATGAACCAGGCGAAAGCCACTGCTGATGTTCTTAGAAAACTTATTGATGAAAAAGGTATGATCGATGTCGGTACCGGAGTTGAAAGAGAACTTGGAGTATCGAAAGAGAAACTTAACCAGGCTCTTTATATTTTGGAAATGGAAGGTTATCCGATTTATGGAGGTGGAGTTCCACAGGTTACTAATCCTGGAAAGCAGACAAACATAAAAGTAATCTGTCCTCCTGGAACAGAGCATAAGGATATTTATAATTATGAGGATGTACATTCTGTAAAAGACTATATTTCTTATGATGGTGGTGAATCTTTTAGAAAAGGCTTTGAATACCCTTCTAGTATGGATTCTAATCGACTTGCTATCAGATACAAAGAAGATGGTGGTATTAACAAAGATGGTGTTATAGAACTTCGTAGAGGAGTCCAGGATTTATCATTAGGCGATTCGCATTACGCACAGGTTCGAATAATGGTAGATGGAAAGAAATATCTAAAGGGAATGGCTGTCTATTCTGATGATATGCCAGATGGAGTTGATGTTATTTTCAATACCAATAAATCAAAATCGGTTCCTAAAATGGAAGTTCTTAAGGATATTAAGAATGACCCGGATAATCCTTTTGGTTCTTTGATAAAGGAACATGGCGGTCAAAGTTATTATGATGATCCAAAAGGAAAGTATACAGACCCAGTAACTGGAAAGAAACAGAGTTTGTCTTTAATCAATAAGAGAGCCGAAGAAGGAGATTGGGGCGAATGGAGTAAAACACTTCCATCTCAGTTCTTATCAAAACAGAGTCTAGCTCTTATTAAAAAACAGTTGGGTCTAGCAACGGCAGATAAGCAATCTGAATTTGATGAGATTTGTTCATTAACCAATCCTACAGTAAAGAAAACTTTATTGAAATCTTTTGCTGATGATTGCGATTCAGCTGCTGTACATTTGCAGGCTGCGGCATTACCAAGACAGAAATATCAGGTAATACTTCCATTGACAACCATTAAAGATAATGAGGTTTATGCACCAAACTATAAAGATGGTGAAACAGTTGCCTTAATTCGTTATCCTCATGGAGGAACTTTCGAGATACCAATTTTGAAAGGAAATACTAACTTAGCTGAAGGCACAAGTGTTCTTGGTAATACTCCGGCTGATGCCATTGGTATTAATAAAAAGAATGCTGATAGATTGTCCGGGGCTGACTTTGATGGTGATACCGTAATGGTAATACCTTGTAATTCTTCAAAGAGCAAAGTAAAAATTACTTCTACGCATTCTTTAAAAGGATTAGAGGATTTTGATACAAAGGATGCATATGGTCCAGATTCTAGTAAACCTGTAAAAGTAGATTCTAAAGGAAAAGAATACTACACCAGAAATGGTAGAACATACCAAAGGATGACAAATACTCAGACTGAAATGGGTAAGATTTCTAACCTTATTACAGATATGACTTTGAAGGGTGCTACTGAACCAGAATTAGCAAAAGCTGTTCGTCATAGTATGGTTGTTATTGATGCTCAAAAGCATAAGCTTGACTATAAGCAGAGTGAAATTGATAACGACATTGCAACTTTGAAGAAGAAATACCAAGGTACAACAGATTCAAATGGTCACTATCATGAAGGCGCGTCTACTCTTATCTCAAGAGCAAAATCTGAAACTTCTGTATTAAAGAGAAAAGGAAGCCCTACTATCAATGAAGATGGTTCTCTAAGTTACAAAGAAGTTAAAGAGACATACACTGACAAAGATGGAAAAATAAAAATTCGTACTCAGAAGAGTACAAAGATGGCTGAAGTTAAGGATGCAAGAGAATTATCATCCGGCACCCCACAAGAAGAAGCGTATGCAAAATATGCAAATTCTATGAAGTCTTTAGCAAACCAAGCAAGAAGAGAAATGGTTAATACTGGAAAGATTGCCTATTCTGCTTCTGCAAAAGCAACCTATCAGTCTGAAGTAGACTCCCTTATGGGGAAATTAAATGTTGCTTTAATGAACGCCCCTCGTGAAAGACAAGCCCAGACTATTGCCAATGCAGAGGTTCAATCTAAGAAAAGAGACAACCCAGATATGACAAAGGCTGAAATTAAGAAGGCGAGTCAGCAGGCTCTATCGAAAGCCCGCAATTCTGTAGGAGCTAAGAGAACTTCTATAGATATAACTGATAAGGAATGGGAGGCTATACAGGCTGGTGCTATCAGCGAGAACAAGCTAACACAGATACTAAACAATACTAACATTGATGTTGTCAGACAAAAGGCTACTCCTCGTGCCACAACATCACTCAGTACAGCTAAACAGGGTAGAATTTCAGCTCTATCTGCATCTGGCTACAGTACATCTGAAATAGCAGAAGCTTTAGGGGTATCTACTTCAACTGTATCTAAGTATCTGAATGGAAAGGAGTGAACATAGAGAATGGATGTAACTAAGTGTGCATTGACTACAATTGACAACCCTTATGATCCGTTCGACCAGTTCACCGAATGGATGCTATATGACGAGGAGAAAGGCTATCACTCGACATCGTATCTTGGTCGCATCGCAAGGACATCGGATGAGCTATCGGATGAAGAGAATGACAAAGAGATCGAAAGAGCGATAGACGAAATCATCAAATATGATTTTAGAAACATATACAAGAAAGTGAAGAAAACACTAAAAATCACGCAGACTGTCTAAGGGTATAGGGGGTGTCTAAAAAACATACCCCCACCCATATCGCGGCGGTCTTTATTTTTTCCCCAGAGGGAATTTTTTGAAAAAATGTTCTGATATATCAGCAGGGTTTTAAAGAGTTTATAGAATTATTACTGAGCGGTGGCTGGCTCATCTTTAAAGGTTGTCTCCTTTCATATACAAGAGTGGTGTAATAGTCTCTGTAAACTCTTTAAAACCCTGCTGAAACTTTATATAAAGTGTGCAGAAATTATTAAAAGGAGGCGGTAACTATGAGGAAAGTTAAGCCAGACTCATCTTCTAATACTGCCAGTCAGCGAATGCGACCAGCAATTACACCAGAAGCAAGACAGAAACAAATGATTTCTCTTGCAACTGATTGCGCCGAGGATTTAATGAGGTCTGGTAAGGCACCATCACAGATTATTGTTCATTAGTTAAAGCTAGGGACAAGGCAAGCAGAGCTTGAACTAAAAAGAACCGAAAAAGATTTAGCTCTAATAGAGGCAAAAACAAAAAGTATTCAATCCTCAGAACAAGCGGAGGAATTATACAAAAATGCACTTGATGCGTTCAGAGGATATAGCGGACAGGACATACAAAAGGAAAGTGATGAATATGAGTGGGACGATTAAAACATACACAGAACTTATCCGTTTACAAACATTTCAGGAAAGATTTGAATATTTAAAATTAGACGGCTCAGTTGGAATAGAGACATTTGGATTTGATAGATATTTGAATCAGATTTTTTATAACTCAAAAGAGTGGAAAAGACTTAGAAATGAAATCATTGTCAGAGACAAGGGTTGCGATTTGGCTTGCGATGGATATGAAATTCAAGGAAATATTATTATCCATCATATGAACCCAATTACACCAGAAGACATTATTAATAGAAATGATGACCTTCTTAATCCCGAGTATCTGATATCAACAGTATTGAATACTCACAATGCTATACATTATGGTGATTCAAGTTTATTACCACTTGCACCTGTAGAGAGAAGAAAAAATGATATGTGTCCATGGAGACATTAGAAGGAGGTTACTTATGAGCGAAAAAAAAGCAAATCAGTCACTACAGACGGCATCTGTTACTAAGTCATCAGTAGATGCAGCAGATACTAATATAAAAAATGAAAATATTAAAATTTTTGGTGTTGTTGAGAACTGTTGTCAGTTAAGAATTAGAAAGGAGCCGGATAAAGAAGCAGACGTTATAGGAATAATTCCAGTTGGCACAATGGTAGATCTTATAACTGATGACATTATTGATGGATTCTATGCCATTCATACCGAAGCATGTTATGGCTATTGTATGTCTGATTTCATTCAGGTTACTCGAGCTGAAAAGGAGTGACTATATGGCAGCAGAGAGAATGAATGACAGTATATTAACATCTGTGAAGAAGTTACTTGGCTTAACTGAGGAGTATGATGCTTTCGATGCAGACATAATTATGCACATAAATTCGGTATTTACTATGCTAACTCAGTTAGGTATCGGTCCATCAGATGGCTTTATGATAGAGGATAAGAATAATAAATGGTCTGAATTTATTGAAGATATGAGATTGTATCAGCTTGTGAAATCTTATGTGTGGTTGAAGGTAAAATTATTATTTGACCCACCTATGAGTTCAGCTGTTATGGAGTGTTATAAAGCTCAGATTAATGAATATGAGTGGCGTTTACGAACTGTGAATGAAACTGAAGGGAAGTGAACGAATGAGTTATCAAAAAAAAACCGATGAATTAGAACATCACGGTACTAAAGGACAACGTTGGGGTGTTCGTCGTTATCA
>OGHV01001968.1_pt1 | contig 10367 bp, 9 predicted proteins | sample 1571551 | NCBI WGS metagenome assembly OGHV01 (sample SAMEA2581960, study PRJEB24529) | metagenome | biome: Human gut stool | place: China | collected 2011 | reverse complement strand
GAGGACGTTTAGACGCAAGAAGGACGCTGAAGAGCTTAGTTGCGGATTTGAGGGTTATTGGAAACGGGCAGCCGCTTTATGCCCAAAGCCGACCGGGACATTGCGGAATCCATGCTGGAATCTCTGAAAAGGAAAGGCATCGAGATACGTTTGAACGCCTATGCCCTGTCCGTATACGACACTGCCGATGGCATAACATTGACCTATACGGACAATTCCGACAATACCCCCTATTTTTGGGAAGGAAACGCACTGCTGCTTGCCACCGGACGCAGACCGATGACCGACGGCCTCAACCTGCACGCAGCCGGCATACGGACCGACACCCGGGGAGCTGTCATCGTCAATGAACATCTTCAGACCACCGCCCCGCATATATGGGCTATGGGAGACGTAAGAGGCGGAGCCTTGTATGACTATTTATCTTTGGATGATTTCCGCATTATCACCAACCGGTTGTTCGGCAATAAAAAGCGAAAGACCGATGACAGGATTCCGGTTCCATATGTCATTTTTACAGATCCGCCGTTGGCGCATATCGGCATGACCGAAGAGGAAGCCGTAAAACGCGGTTATTCGCTTCAAGTGTCCCGGTTGCCGGCTGCCGCCATACCGCGTGCCCGTACCTTGCAGCAGATAGACGGTATGATGAAAGCCATTGTCAACGCACATACGGGACGCATAATAGGCTGCACCCTGTTTTGTATCGATGCGCCCGAAGTCATTAATTTAGTATCGCTTGCCATGAAGAATGATTTGCATTACAGCATTCTGCGGGATTTCATCTTTACGCATCCCAGTATGAGCGAAGGATTAAATGATTTATTCAAGGCTTTTTAGCATCTTGGGTTTGGCAGTTAAGTGATTAACTTCTATCTTTGCGACCAATCAAAAAGAGAGGGATGAAAACGAAAAGGTACATTGCATACTTTCTGTTCTTCATCAGCATGATTATGCTGATAGTACCTGTCATTCCTCATCATCACCACGAAGACGGCATAATCTGCATGAAAAACGACCTGCCGTCCGACGGGTGCTGCCAGCATCAGGGCCCTTGCAGCGAACATTGCTGCTGCGACACCGGATGCATGACCACCCATTTCTTCCAACAGACACCCAACTCGGACAACAGTAACCTACATCCGTGTTTCGTGTGGGTGAACACATTATTTACCGAACCGCTTCTCAAACTCCTGGCTCTGCCCGAGGAAACGGGTATCAGGCAAGAGTTTGTCTACCTGGAATCTCTTCACGGCACGTTCATCACACGTACCACAGGGCTTCGTGCGCCCCCTTCCGTCCTTGCTTGACCGATAGTTGCCGGAAACGGTTATCCTGCCGGCACAGGAATGTATGCAACCCGGTTGCACCGACCATTCTCTAATTTTGCATTTCCAAACAAGTAAGGACAAAAACAATTATCATGAAGAAAATTCTATTCATGGGAGTCATAGGATTATTCCTGTTAGGCTCCTGCAACAGCAAGTCCGGTGAAGGACACAATCACGAAACGGAAGAACACGCCCATGCGGGACATGACCACGAAGGGCACGACCATGAAAACGAAGGTCCCGGACACCACCATGACGACGGACACCACCACGGTGAGGAAACCGTTGCCGCACATAGCGACGAAATCATATTGCCCCCGGCCAAAGCGCAGGCTGCCGGAGTAGCCGTAAGCACCATCGAACCGGGCGTTTTCAATCAGGTGATTAAAACCAGCGGGCAGGTTATGGCTGCACAAGGCGACGAAAGCGTTGCCGTAGCTACCGTGGCAGGTGTCGTTTCTTTTCACGGAAAAGTCATAGAGGGCATGAGTGTCGGCAAAGGTACTCCCCTCGTGGTGCTTTCGTCCAAGAATATGGCGGACGGCGACCCCGTACAAAGAGCGCGCATCGCTTACGAAACAGCCCGAAAAGAGTATGAACGGATGAAAGAACTTCTCCCCAATAAAATCGTTTCGGAGAAAGACTTTGCTCAAGCCCGACAGACGTATGAGAATGCCCGTATCAGCTATGAAGCCGTTGCCAAGAACCATTCGGCCCAAGGGCAGGCGGTAACCTCTCCCATCGGCGGATATGTGAAAAACCTGTTGGTAAAGGAAGGCGATTATGTAACCGTGGGACAGCCGCTCGTAAGCATCACTCAAAACCGCAGACTGTTCCTGCGCGCCGATGTTTCGGAAAAATATTATCCGTATCTCCGCACCATCGGTTCCGCCAACTTCTGCACTCCCTACAACAATAAGGTATATACACTGAAAGACCTGAACGGCCGCCTGCTCTCTTACGGAAAGGCATCGGGCGACAACGGTTATTATGTGCCCGTCACTTTTGAATTCGACAACAAAGGGGATATCATTCCCGGCTCATTTGTCGAGATATTCCTGCTCTCCTCGCCTATGGAGAACGTTATTTCACTCCCCCATACGGCTCTGACCGAGGAACAAGGCAGCTTCTTCGTATACCTGCAAGTGGATGAGGAAGGATACAAGAAACAACCGGTCACTCTTGGAGCCGATAACGGCGAACGGGTACAAATCCTTTCCGGAGTCAAGGCAGGCGACAAAGTGGTGACTCAAGGCGCTTATCAGGTGAAACTCGCAGGCGCTACCAATGCAATTCCGGCACATAGCCACGAACACTAAACAGTACAGTCATGTTAAACAAGATAATACATTTCTCTCTTCAGAACCGCATACTGGTGCTGGTGGCATCGGTACTGCTGCTGATAGGCGGTACGTATACCGCAATGCACACGGAAGTGGATGTGTTTCCCGACCTGAATGCGCCAACCGTGGTTATCATGACCGAAGCCAACGGTATGGCAGCCGAGGAAGTGGAACAGTTGGTTACTTTTCCTGTTGAAACGGCTGTAAACGGTGCTACGGGAGTACGCCGGGTACGTTCTTCTTCCACCAACGGGTTTTCCGTTGTATGGGTTGAGTTCGACTGGGAAACGGATGTCTATCTGGCACGCCAGATTGTAAGCGAGAAACTGGCGGTTGTCAGCGAATCCCTTCCCTCCAATGTAGGCAAACCTACGCTTGGCCCGCAATCGTCTATCTTAGGCGAGATGCTGATTGTAGGACTTACCGCCGACTCGACTTCCATGCTCGACCTGCGCACCATAGCCGACTGGACTATCCGTCCGCGCCTTCTTTCTACCGGCGGCGTGGCGCAAGTTGCCGTACTGGGCGGCGACATCAAAGAGTATCAGATTCAACTCGACCCGGAACGGATGCGGCATTATGGCGTAACCCTTACCGAAATGATGAACGTTACGCGTGAAATGAATCTGAACGCCAACGGCGGAGTGCTTTATGAATACGGAAACGAATACATCGTGCGCGGTGTCATCTCCACCGACCGGGTGGAGCAACTGGCAAAGGCTGTTGTCAAATTGCAGGACGGCAGTGTCCAGCCAGCAACGTCCAATGCTCCGTATTCCGCTTCCCCCATTTTGCTGGAAGACATTGCCGATGTACGTATCGGAGCCAAACTGCCGAAGCTGGGTACGGCTTCCGAACGCGGCAAGCCCGCCGTACTGCTGACCGTAACCAAGCAACCCGCCACAAGCACGCTTGAACTGACCGACAAACTGGAAACATCCCTCAAGGACTTACAGAAGAACCTGCCGCCCGATGTAAAAGTCAGCACCGATATTTTCAGGCAAAGCCGCTTTATAGAAAGTTCCATCGGCAACGTACAGAAATCACTGTTTGAAGGCGGTATATTCGTTGTTATCGTACTATTCCTGTTCCTTGCCAACGTACGGACTACCGTAATCTCATTGGTGACGCTTCCCTTATCGCTGATAGCTTCGCTGCTGGCGTTGCACTATATGGGATTCACCATCAACACAATGAGCCTCGGCGGTATGGCAATCGCCATCGGTTCGCTGGTGGACGATGCCATTGTCGATGTGGAGAACGTATACAAACGCTTGCGGGAGAACCGGATGAAACCGGAAGCGGAACGCCTGCCGATACTGGAAGTCGTATTCAATGCTTCCAAAGAAGTGCGTATGCCTATCCTGAACTCCACGCTCATCATCGTGGTAAGCTTCGTTCCTCTGTTTTTCCTGAGCGGCATGGAAGGCCGTATGCTTGTACCTTTGGGCATTGCCTTCATCGTGGCATTGGCAGCTTCTACGGTTGTGGCACTGACGGTGACACCTGTATTGTGCTCCTACCTGCTGGGCAAAGAAAAGATAAAAGACGAAAAGCGTTCCACCGGCGATTCGCCCGTAGCACGCAAGATGAAAGAGTGGTACGGTGCAGCGCTTGCTTTTGTGCTGGGTCATAAGAAGAGCGTATTGGGCGGAACCATCGGTCTGTTTGCAGTGGCGCTTGCCTGCTTTTTCACATTGGGACGCTCGTTCCTGCCGCCGTTCAACGAAGGTTCGTTCACAATCAACATATCATCCCTGCCGGGCATTTCACTGGAAGAGAGCGACAAGATGGGACATCGTGCCGAAGAACTACTACTTTCCATCCCCGAAATACAAACCGTAGCCCGCAAGACGGGGCGTGCCGAACTGGATGAACATGCCTTAGGCGTGAACGTATCGGAAATCGAAGCTCCGTTCGAGCTGAAAGACCGTTCGCGCAGCGAGCTGGTGGCCGATGTACGTGAAAAGCTGGGTACAATTGTAGGCGCCAATGTGGAAATCGGCCAGCCTATCAGCCACCGTATCGATGCCATGCTGTCGGGTACGAAAGCCAATATAGCTATTAAGCTGTTCGGCGACGATTTGAACCGCATGTTCGCTTTGGGCAATGAGATAAAGAATACCATTCAGGACATTCCCGGCATTGCCGACCTGAACGTGGAGCAACAGATTGAACGTCCGCAGCTTATCATCGCTCCCAAACGGGAAGTGCTTGCCAAATACGGCATCTCCTTGCCGGAGTTTTCGGAGTTTGTCAACGTATGCCTTGCCGGCGAAACCGTATCCCAGGTATATGAGAAAGGAAAAAGTTTCGACCTCACCGTACGCGTAAAGGATGATTTGCGGGATGAGATGGAAAAGATACGTAACCTGATGCTCGATACCGGCAACGGACAAAAGATACCGCTGAACTATGTAGCGGAAGTACGCTCGGCAATGGGACCTAACACTATCAGCCGCGAGAACGTGAAACGGAAAATCGTAATCTCCGCCAACGTTGCCGACCGCGACCTGCGCAGCGTGGTAAACGACATACAAGAGCGTGTGGACGCCTCGGTAAAACTGCCGGAAGGCTATCACATCGAATACGGCGGCCAGTTTGAAAGCGAACAGGCTGCAAGCCGCACGCTGGCTTTGACTTCATTCATGTCTATCGTAGTGATATTCCTGCTGCTGTACCATGAGTTCCGTAGCGTAAAGGAAAGTGCGATTATCCTTATCAACCTGCCTTTGGCACTGATTGGCGGTGTATTCGCCCTGCTCGTCACAACGGGCGAAATCAGTATTCCGGCTATCATCGGCTTTATCTCGCTCTTCGGTATCGCCACCCGAAACGGTATGCTGCTCATCAGTCATTACAACCACTTGCAGCAGGAAGAGGGATACGGTGTGTACGACAGCGTGATACGCGGTTCGCTGGACCGTTTGAATCCTATCCTGATGACGGCACTGTCCAGTGCGCTTGCATTGATTCCGTTGGCGCTCAGCGGCGACCTGCCCGGTAATGAAATACAAAGTCCCATGGCAAAAGTTATTCTGGGCGGATTGCTGACTTCCACTTTCCTGAACGGTTTCATCATTCCGATTGTCTACCTGATGATGCACGGAAAGAAAGAAGAGATGCACCCGTAATGGCTCCTGACAGCCATCCCGTTATAACGTTCAATAAATAATTTAATAACAGAAGATATGAAGCAACTATTTATATTCACCGCCACCATCCTCGCCTGCATGGGGATGAGGGCGCAGGAAACCGGCATTGACTCCGTGCTTCGCCAGATAGAAGCCAACAACAAGGAGTTGCAAGCCAATGCACAACTTATCTCATCACAGAAGCTGGAGAGCAGGACCGAGAACAACCTGCCTGATCCCACCCTCTCATACGCCCATCTCTGGGACTCTAAAAACAGCAATGAAACCGTAGGGGAAATGGTGGTTTCCCAAAGCTTCGACTTTCCCACCTTATACATAACAAGAGGAAAGATGAACCGTCTCAAAACCGGAGCACTGGATGCACAGGCGGCAACCATGCGCCAGCAGATATTGCTGCAAGCCAAAGAAGTGTGCCTGGACATCATCATGCTGCAACACCAGCAGGAGTTGCTCGATGCACGGCTGAAGAATGCAGAGGAGCTGGCCGCCATGTATGCCAAACGGCTGGCTACGGGAGATGCCAATGCCCTGGAAACAAATAAAATCAATCTGGAACTGTTGAATGTACGTACCGAATCGCGCATGAACAGTACTGCCCTGAACAATAAAATCAAGGAACTGCTGGTACTGAACGGCAACCAGCCGCTTACTCCCGGGCGTCCCTTCCCCGACGGCCCCGCCGTACCTACCGCCAAAGCCCTCGGACTGACGGACTATCCCCTGGTTCCGTTGCCAACCGATTTCCATCGGGTATGCAGCGAACTGCTTGCCGCCGATCCCTCTCTGCAATCATTCGACAGCGAAAGCGCCGCAGCCCGCAAGTTCATTTCAGCAAGCAAGCAAGGGTGGCTGCCGAAACTGGAGTTGGGCTATCGTCGCAATACCGAATCGGGACATCCGCTGAACGGTGTTGTCGTAGGCTTCTCTTTCCCGCTGTTCTCAAATAAAGGAAAAGTGAAGATAGCCAAAGCCCAAGCCATGAACATCGACTTCCAGAAAGATAATGCAAGAGTAAAAGCAAGCTCCGAGTTATGGCAGCTCTACGAAGAAGCCCGTAACCTGGACGCTTCCATGCAGGAATACAAACGGACCTTTCAGGAACAGCAGGACCTGACTTTACTGAAACAGGCTCTTGTAGGCGGACAAATCAGTATGATAGAGTATTTCGTCGAAGTTTCGGTCGTTTACCAAAGCAAAACAAATCTCCTGCAACTGGAAAACCAATACCAGAAAGCAATGGCGCGGATATATAAGAACGAACTGTGATGAAGGTGGAATCAAGTCAAGAATGCACTTTCACCACCGTCTCCGGCAAATAGCCGCTACGGATACGCCACTCCTGCGGATAAAGATTATTGGCACGGTTACCTATATTCTTGACAAAGCCGAGAGGCACATGCCTATATGTCAGCAAAACAACTCCGCGAGGGGCTGCATCCGAAAGGGTGACAGCCTCTTTGCGTAAATAGGCAATGGCCTGTTCATACGATATTTCTTCACAAGGGAAAGCATCCGATACCAATATCCCGCTCACAGCCAAGGCATGACAGGGAATCCAATCCTTGCCTTTCTGTCCGGCAATCTCCAATCCAGCCTGTACAATACGTAAGGACGACTGCAATGCAGACAGTTCCGGAAGATAACATTTTGGGAAAGCGCTGACATTGCCGCCTTTCTGGATAAACTCATACTTATCCGCAGTAAAAATCCACTTCTGCAATATCGCAAGCTGCTCTTTGGAAAGTCCCGGAGTTTGCTTCCCTTTTCCCTGGACTTTACGTCCCTTTTCCCTGGACTTTTCTACTCTGAGCCCTGGAGTTTCAGGAGCAATTGCCAGGGAAATGAGTTGCTTATCCCCGGAGTTTCGAACGCTCATGCCCGGCTTCCGGAGAACTGCCAGAAAGAAGCCCTCTCCCTGCGTCTTATGAGGCAGGAAACGATAAACGGGAAAGGATTCTCCCTGCAACAAGTTACCCGTTATATTCCACTCTTCCGCAACATCGAGCGGAAGTACCTCTGCACCGAATTCATCCCTTATCCAACGGATGTTTTCTTCATTTTCCTTTGTGTTATAAGTACAAGTGCTATATATCAGTATGCCGCCCGGTTTCAGACAAGGCCAGATATCCGCAATAATCCTCCGCTGCCGCTGCCGGCAGATTTCCACATTCTCCGGGCTCCACTCGCTTATGGCAACAGGGTCTTTACGGAACATACCCTCACCGGAGCAGGGCACGTCCGTCAATATCACGTCGAAGAAATCTTCCAGCGGTGTAAAGTCCGACGGGTCGCTATTGGTAACCACCACATCGGGATGCCCCCACTTGGTCAGATTCTCGGCAAGTATCTGAGAGCGGTTGCGGATAACCTCATTGGCTATCAGCAGACTATTGTCGGGAAGGAGGCTTCGGATATGCGTCGACTTACCGCCCGGAGCGGCGCAAAGGTCGAGCATCACTACCGGTTCCTCACCCATATACTGCTTCAGAGCCTGTTCAACAAACATGGATGAAGCTTCCTGCACATAATAACAGCCCGCATGGAACAAGGGATCAAAAGTAAATGTCGGGCGTTCTTCCAGGTAAAAACCGGAAGTACACCAGGGAACGGCATGTTCTCCGGAGCGGAAAGCAAAAGGTTTCAGCGGATTCAACCGGATGCTGACGGATTGCTCCGACTCCAGAGAAGTCACTAATTCCTTATAATCCTCATCTCCCAAAAGAGTGCGGGTATAGTCTGCAAAAGAAACGGGTAGTTCCATAGGTTTTACTTTTTAAATACGCAAAGGTAGTATAAATATTTTGCGGTCGATAATAGCTTTTCTAAAAAAAATGTCGTCTCTTTGCAACTTTCCAAGCAAATGGGTACGTCTAACACACAAAGAAACCTATAAAAACAAAAAACAGCATGATTATGAAACGCATTATCTTTGCACTGACAACCGCCTTAATGCTTTGCACATTGGCACAAGGAAAGAACCGGACCATTACGGAGAATGACAGTCTGGGAAACAAACAAAGAGTCATAGAATTGAAGGATACCGTGATTGACGGAAAAGCCGTTACGGACACCCTTAGCATCATGACTTACGAAAACAGTTCAAACAGTAACTCAGAAAGTGACAATGATTACAAGCATCATAGCAGTGCTTACGATTTCGGCTGGAATATCGGACATGCCACGAGAGACGCAGTCATTGCGATTACAGCCATTGTGTTCGTTTTCGGCTTTCCTTTAATCATCGTATTCATCATCTTTTTCTTCCGCTACAAAAACCGGAAGGCCAAATACCGCCTGGTGGAACAAGCATTAGCCAGCGGACAACCGCTGCCGGAAAATCTGTTTAAAGAAGCCGATTCGACAGATATCCGCAGTAAAGGAATCAAGAATGTATTCGTCGGTATCGGGCTGTTCATATTCCTCTGGGCCATTACCGAAGAATTCGGACTTGGCTGCATAGGCCTGCTTGTCATGTTCACAGGCTTCGGACAGCTCGTCATCTACTATACGCAGCAAGACAGAGCCCCTAAAAGCAATGATAAATCCGATAATGCAAGAACCGTCTTTCCGGAAAAGAATGCAGAAAAATGAGTCAGCTCAATGATATATCGTTAGTCGCACAGGTCGTGGTGTTTCGCAACACCAGGGCCTTCGACCGGTTAGTAGGAAAGTATCAGTCGTCCGTACGGCGTTTTTTTCTGCACCTGACTTGTGGCGACAGCGAATTGAGCGATGACCTGGCGCAAGATACATTCATTAAAGCATACACCAATCTCTCCTCATTCAAAAACCTGTCCAGTTTCTCCACCTGGCTCTACCGTATTGCTTATAATGTATTTTATGATTATCTTCGCACCCGTAAGGAGACCGACAGCCTGGAAACACTCCGGGTAGACGCTCAATACAGTACGCAGCAAAACGACATAGGGCGGCACATGGACATTTACCGTGCGCTGAATATGCTGAAAGAAACGGAACGGACCTGTATCACTCTTTTTTATATGGAAGACCAAAGTATAGAAAAGATTGCAGACATTACCGGCTACCCGACAGGAACAGTAAAAAGCCACCTGTCGCGGGCCAAAGAAAAAATGGCTACCTACTTAAAACAAAATGGTTATGACGGAAAACAATGATAAACTCCTGATTGATTTCTTTGCCGAAAACCGGCAGGAAATACCCGACAATGGCTTCACCCGCCGTGTGATGCGCCATTTGCCCGACCGCACCCGACGGATTTCACAAGTATGGGTTACGTTCTGTTTCACGCTGGCATTAGTGCTATTCTTTGTTTTCGACGGATTGCAACAGGTATTGGGTACACTTCGTGAAACACTCACCGCCGCTGCCCAAAGCGGGGTCACCGAACTTGATCCCAAATCTTTATTGGTTGCGGGCATAGTATTACTCTTCCTGCTCTATCGCAAAATATGTTCATTGGCTTAAACGCTTTGGAAATCACAAACGGTAATTTCCTCATAGAATAAATAAACTTCCTTACAGAACAATACAATCAACCCCTACCTTGTTAATAAAAG
>OGHV01001963.1_pt1 | contig 10382 bp, 7 predicted proteins | sample 1571551 | NCBI WGS metagenome assembly OGHV01 (sample SAMEA2581960, study PRJEB24529) | metagenome | biome: Human gut stool | place: China | collected 2011 | reverse complement strand
GTTGAGTATGCACGCGATAAAGGTGTCGAGTTGTTCTTGTGGTATAGTTCTTCCGGCTATTGGAATGACATTGAACAGGGACCGGTGAACCGAATGGATAATGCAATCATTCGTAAACGTGAAATGAAATGGCTGCAAAGTCTCGGTGTGAAGGGAATCAAGGTTGATTTCTTCGGCGGTGACAAGCAGGAGACAATGCGGCTGTATGAAGATATTCTGAGTGATGCGGACGATCACGGATTGATGGTGATTTTCCACGGTTGCACATTACCTCGCGGATGGGAGCGTATGTATCCGAATTATGTGGGCAGTGAAGCAGTGCTGGCTTCGGAAAATATGGTGTTCAATCAGCATTTCTGTGATGAGGAAGCGTTCAATACTTGCCTGCATCCGTTTATCCGCAATACGGTGGGATCGATGGAGTTTGGCGGCTGCTTTCTGAATAAGCGCCTGAACCGTAATAACGACGGCGGTACAACACGCCGGACTACGGACGTGTTCCAGTTGGCGACTACCGTTCTGTTGCAGAATCCGGTTCAAAACTTTGCACTGGCTCCTAACAATCTGAAAGATGTTCCGGCTGTTTGCATGGACTTTATGAAGCGGGTGCCCACAACGTGGGATGAGACACGGTTTGTCGATGGCTATCCGGGGAAGTATGTGGTGTTGGCCCGTCGTCAGGGAGATACCTGGTATCTGGCAGCTGTAAATGCCGGCAAAGAACCGCTGAAACTAAAACTGGATTTGGAAATGTTTGCCGGAAAGACGGTGGCTCTTTATAAGGATGATAAAAAGGGAGAACCGGAGTTAACGTCACTGAAAGTGAAGGAAAACGGTAAGGTGCAGTTGGAAATCCGCCCTCAAGGAGGTATTCTTTGTATAAAGTAGCCTGTCAATATGGTTTATTTGTAAATGCTGTTACTTTAAATATCGGTATTGTCTTATCGTAAATCGTATTTATCCTATTAAACTTACCAGAAAAAAAGTACGTTTGCATTGTCTTATTCAACTGTAATTTTTGTATGAATCAGGCATTAACTTTGGATAATAGATAATAGTATGCAAAAACAGATCTTTTTTAGTTTTGTGCTGGTAATGATGTTGTTAGGGAAAGTGAAAGCTCAGCACAATAATCCTTTTGGCAATGCATTGATTCCGGATATGATTGCCGATGCGAGTATTCAGGAAATTAATGGTGTCTTTTATTGCTATGCCACTACTGATGGCTATGGGCAGGGACTTAAAACATCAGGCCCTCCGGTAGTATGGAAATCAAAAGACTTTGTACACTGGAGTTTTGATGGAACTTACTTCCCTTCGGCTGCAAAGGAGAAGTATTGGGCTCCCAGTAAAGCAATTTTTGCTAATGGTAAATATTATATATATCCCACTATCAATGGGTATATGTATCCTGCTGTAGCTGATAAGCCTGAAGGACCGTTTAAACTGGCACGTGGGAAAGACGAATTCTATAAGCCTTTTACTCCTTCTACTTTATTGCAGAGTAAGAATCCGGGCGGGATTGATGCTGAAATCTTTGTTGACGACGATGGGCAGGCTTATGTGTTTACTCAACGAGGATATGATTACGGTGGATTCTGTAGTACAGGTAATTTCTACTCCTCGCAAGGAGTACTCTGAGGGACCTATCTTTTTCAAACGTAAAGGAATATATTATTATTTGTACACTATCGGAGGGGATGAGAAATATCAATATGCGTATGTAATGAGCCGGGTTTCCCCTATGGGACCTTTTGAAGCTCCTGAACAGGATATAATATCTACTACCAATTATGAACGGGGAATCTTCGGACCGGGACATGGTTGTGTCTTTCATCCTGAGGGTACGGATAATTATTATTTCGCATATTTAGAGTTTGGCAGGCGAAGTACAAACCGTCAGACATATGTGAATCAACTGAAATTTAATGAAGACGGTACGATTCGCCCTGTCGAACTAACAATGGATGGAGTGGGGGCATTGAAGAAGGTGAAATCAGATAAAAAAATGAAAATAGATACAGTTTATGCGTCTAGTATTGAAGTGCCGTTGAAGATTGAACCGATGAAAGACCCGACATGTCTGCGGACAGAATATTTTGTTCCTTCTTTTGCGGTGGACGGAGCAAATGGTTCCCGATGGATGGCTGCTGCCGAAGATAGTATTAATCCATGGATTGTGGCAGATTTGGGTACTGTAAAGAAGGTCAGACGCAGTGAAATTTATTTTGTACGCCCTACTGCCGGACATGCTTATGTTATTGAAGCATCGATGGATGGAAAAGTCTGGCAAGAGTTCGCTGTCCATCAAGATAGGAAGATGTGTTCACCACATACCGATGTCTTGAATAAAAGGTTCCGTTATCTGAGAATTAAAATCCTAAAAGGAGTCCCCGGTATCTGGGAATGGAATATTTATTAATAAGCCAAAAGTGTATGAATATAAAAATGAATATGAAAGTCCCCACATGTATTGTAGTATTGATTTTTACTTTGTCAACAGTAAATGTATTTGCACAGAATGATTACAAGTGAGGAGAATGGACAACTTGGGGCGATCAGGGAGATGGCACCTATTGTAATCCTGTCCTTCCTTCCGATTACAGTGACATTGATTGTATTCGTGTGGGGGATGATTATTATGCTATTTCTTCTACCTTTCAATATTCCCCAGGTATGGTGATCATACATTCCAAGGATTTGGTGAACTGGACGATTAAAGGTCATGTGGTTTCTGATCTGAGACAGATCAGTGAAGAAATGAACTGGACGCGTATGAATCGTTATGGCCGAGGTATTTGGGCAGGGGCAATTCGTTATTATCAGGGAAAATTCTATGTGTATTTCGGTACACCGGATGAAGGTTATTTTATGTCGACAGCTACCGATCCTGCGGGACCGTGGGAACCGTTGCACTGTGTAAAAGCAGAAAAGGGATGGGATGACTGTTGTCCTTTCTTTGACGATGACGGGCAACTATATTTTGTAGGTACCCATTTTGCTGATAAATACAAAACTTACCTGTACCGGATGACACCTGATGGGAAGACCTTGATCGAAAACTCTAAAATATTAATTAATGAGGGGTATGGTCGCGAGGCAAGTAAACTTTATAAAATCAACGGAACATATTATCATTTTTTCAGTGAAGTTAAAAATGGCGGTAGATATATCATGATGCAACGTTCTTCTTCAATTACAGGACCGTATCTTGAAAGGAAACAATTAAGTCATGTACAGCGTGAATATAATGAGCCTAATCAAGGCGGACTTGTTGAAGGTCCTGACAGGAAGTGGTATTTTTTTACCCACCATGGTACGGGTGACTGGGCAGGTCGGATTGCTAGTCTGCTACCGGTATATTGGGTCGATGGTTGGCCGATTATTGGTGAGGTTGGGCAGGATGGCATTGGCACAATGGTATGGCAAGCGGCCAAGCCTTCCAATGAGTATCCGGTTCGGACTCCACAATCATCTGATGATTTTAGCAAGTCGGTACTTTCTCCTCAATGGGAATGGAACTACCAGCCCCGGGACGAGATGTGGTCATTAACGGAAAGACCAGGCAATTTGCGGTTAAAAGCTTTTCGTCCATTAGTCACGGATAATTTGCTGAAAGCGGGAAATACCTTGACTCAGCGTTGTTTTCGTACAAACAAAAATGAGGTTATTGTAAAAATGAACATTGAGGGCATGGTTGACGGACAGAAAGCCGGACTGTGTCATTACTCTAAGAGTTATGCCATGGTGGGGGTACGCCAGTCCGGCAAAGACCGGAATCTGGAATTTCAGACCAATAAAGAGAAAATCACAGGTCCTGCGATAAAGGGAAACAAGGTGTGGATTAAATCTGTATGGGGGCTGGATGGAAAAAGCCAATTTTCATATAGTACAGATGGCAGGAAGTTTACCCCGTTCGGAGAGGTATATCAACTTGAATGGGGATATTACCGGGGAAGCCGCATTGGGATTTACTGTTTTAATAATATAGCGGATGCGGGGTATATCGATGTGGATGAGTTTATTTATTTATATTAACTGTTTAGTGTATGAAACATTCCTTTAATTGTTTAAGTTATGAATTACTGCTTTATGTGCTCATTTGTATTCCATTCTGTTCTTGTTCTCAAAAAGATACAGGTGTGATTTCTCCTAATGGGAAGATATGTCTTTCTGTTGAAATAAAGGAAGATACTGAAAAAGACGGTTTTGGCAAAGTCTTTTTTAATGTAGAGTACAAAGATGGTAAAACTTCCAGAAGGGTTCTATCTGATACCCGAATTGGCTTGGAAACCCAGCTTATGTCATTTACCGATAACATCAGGTTGAAATCTGTGTCCGGTACTAAACTAATTGAAGATGATTATGTGATGCTTACCGGTAAAAGAAGTCATTGTCAGAATAGAGGAAATGAAAGGATATTTCGGTTTGAGAATGAGAAGGCAGAAACCTTAGATATCGTTTTCAGGGCTTACGATGACGGGATTGTATTTCGATATAGCTTACCATCTGTTCAAGATAAGGATAGTCTGACATCTGAACATACAGCTTACTATATTCCAGAAGGAACGAAAAGATGGATACAGAATTATTCTGTTGGTTATGAAGGTTTCTATCCATTGAAAACCAGAGCAGAAAGAGGCAAAGACAATATGTGGGGCTATCCATTACTTTTGGAACCAGCCGATTCATTGTTTGTGTTGATAACTGAGGCCAATATACTTCGTGGACATAGTGGTTCCAGATTGTATAATGGAAATGATATGAATCAATATCAAGTGCGGATGACAGATGATAAATTAGCCTTGGGTGATTCATTCACATCGCCATGGAGAGTTCTTATGATAGGTTCTTTGTCTGATATTGTAGAATCTACTTTGGTAACAGATGTCTCTGAACCTAACAAAATTTCTGATACAAGTTGGATTATGCCGGGCTCTGCATCATGGGTATACTGGGCGCATAATCATGGTTCCAAAAATTTCAAGATTGTAAAAGACTACATTGACTTGGCTGTTGATATGAAGTGGCCATATAGTCTGATAGATGCGGAATGGAATGAAATGTCAAACGGTGGAGATATTGAAGATTTGATAACCTATTCTCTTAGTCGAAATATAAAGCCTATGATTTGGTATAATTCGTCAACTGCTTGGATGGGGCCGGGTCCTCTTTACCGCTTGAATAGTAAGGAAAACAGAATAAAGGAATATACTTGGCTTCAAAAGTCAGGTGTAGTAGGGGTTAAGATTGATTTTTTTCCTGATGATTATTCGTCTAATATGGATTATTATATTGATTTGCTGGAAGATGCAGCTAAATATAAATTAATGGTCAATTTTCATGGAGCTACTATTCCTCGTGGATGGCAAAGGACTTATCCTCATCTGATGACTATGGAAGCCGTTTATGGGGCAGAGTGGTATAACAATAAGCCAATACTTACAGATCGTGCTGCTGAACATAATGTAACATTGCCATTTACCAGAAATGTCATTGGCTCAATGGATTATACACCTGGTACATTCTCTGATTCCCAACATCCTCATATCACTACTTGTGGGCATGAACTAGCTTTGTCTGTTGTGTTTGAGTCAGCATTGCAGCATATGCCTGATAGGCCGGAGGTGTACAGTTCATTACCTCGAAAAGTAAGAGAATTCCTTTCGGGATTACCTACTGCTTGGGATGATACAAAACTGTTGTGTGGCTATCCGGGTACTGACATCGTACTGGCACGACGTAAGGGAGATGTATGGTATATTGGAGGATTGAACGGAACTAACGAGAATAAAACTCTTTCTTTTTCATTGGTTCCTCTGCAAGTTGAAGGAAAAACGATGGATGTATTTAAGGATGGGGTGGACGATAAGAGTTTTGCCATCGAAGAAGACATCCAGTTATCAAACGATAAAATGGATATGTCATGTCTTCCTCGTGGAGGATTTGTGGCAGTAATAAAGTAAGGATAATAAATGATATTGTTTTAAAAGTCGATATTGTTTTATTGTAAATCGTATTCATCCTATTTTTTTTCACTAAAAAAGCGCTACGTTTGCATTATATAATTCAATCGTAATATTTATGAAAGCAAAAAAATTACTATTACTATCCTTGTTATTTATAGCGGAGACTTTATCTGCTCAAAACTATCAGGTTCCTGTTTCGGAGCAAGATGAACCTATGATGCAAGGGAAATTCCAGCCTACTTGGGAATCATTGGCTAATTATAAAATACCGGAATGGTTTAGAAATGTAAAGTTTGGCATTTGGGCTCATTGGGGCCCCCAATGTGTGGAAGGATCTGGCGATTGGATGGCTCGTTCTTTGTATATGGAAAATTCGCCTGAATATCGACATCATATAGCGAACTACGGTCATCCTTCTGAATTTGGCTTTAAAGATATTATTCCGTTATGGAAGGCTGAAAAATGGGACCCCGATAAGTTGGTTGCATTTTATAAAAAAATAGGTGCTCAGTATTTTTTTGCTTTGGGTAACCATCATGATAATATGGACCTTTGGGATAGTAAGTATCAACCATGGAACTCGGTTAATATGGGGCCTAAAAAAGATATATTGAAAGGATGGGAAAGAGCAGCGCGTAAACATGGACTTTATTTTGGGGTCAGTCTGCATGCAGACCATGCCTGGAGTTGGTATGAGACTTCCCAAAGACACGATACTCAAGGTCCTAAAAAAGGTATTCCGTATGATGGGAAATTAACGAAAGCTGATGGAAAAGGAAAGTGGTGGGAAGGATATGATCCTCAGGACTTGTATGCTCAGAATCATCCGTTAAGTCAGGATAGTTGGGATAATGGTACAATTCATAGGCAATGGGCATGGGGAAATGGAGTTTGTTTACCAACACAGGAATATTGCACTAATTTCTATAATCGTACACTTGATGTAATAAACCGTTATAATCCGGATTTGTTGTATTTTGATGTAACTGTTGCACCTTTTTATCCTATAAGTGATGCAGGCTTAAAAATTGCGGCTCATTTTTATAATCATAATATGTCAATGCAAAAGGGTAAATTGAATGCCGTAATGTTTGGTAAGATTCTTGATGCAAATCAACGTAAAGCTTTGGTATGGGACGTAGAACGTGGAGCTCCTAATAAAATAATAGATGAACCTTGGCAGTCATGTTCGTGCCTTGGCGGGTGGCATTATAATACGTCTATTTATAATAATAATCAATATAAGTCGGCAGCTGACGTAGTGAAGCTGTTAGTTGATATTGTCAGTAAAAATGGTAACTTACTTCTGAGTGTCCCGTTGCGTGCAGATGGTACATTTGATGAAAAAGAAGAAAAGATATTGAATGAATTTGGTAATTGGATGAATATCAATAAGGAAGCAATCTATCAAACGCGTCCATGGAAAATATTTGGTGAGGGACCTATAGCGGATAAAGATGTTCAACTCAACGCCCAGGGGTTTAACGAATGGGCCTATAGTAAAGCTGATGCAAAGGAAATACGTTTTACACAAACAGATAAAAATTTGTATGCTACAGTTTTAGGATGGCCTGAAGATGGGAAAATCTTAATTAGGTCTTTAGCGGAAGGTAACGGGTTATATCCCACTAAAATAGGCAGAGTAGAGTTGCTTGGTTACGGAAAAGTATCTTTTACACGTACTGATAAGGGACTTGTTGTTGATATACCCGCTAAATCGTTGAAGAATATAGCCCCTGTCTTGAAAATTAGAAAATAAAAGTTATTACTATGTCGTCTATTCAGGGATACAAAATGAAAGAGTATAGCATGCCTACAAAGAGGTATTGCCAAACTTTAAGCCTTAAAAATAATCCGATTCTGATTGAAGAGTATCGTAAGATACATAGTGAAGAAAAGGCATGGCCGGAAATAAGGGCGGGGATACGTGCAGTAGGGATTCTGGAAATGGAAATTTATATATTGGGATCACAACTTTTTATGATTATAGAAACTCCACTGGACTTTGATTGGAAGATAGCTATGGATAAACTGTCTAATCTTCCGCGGCAGGCTGAGTGGGAAAAGTATGTGTCTAAATTTCAAGACTGTCCGTATTTGAGTTCTTCTGCTGAAAAATGGAAGTTGATGGAACGTATGTTTTATCTGTATGAAGATTAGTTGAGGATAACGTAATCGTTTACTACGTGTTGAGAAAAAAGGAATAGTGTGAAAGTTGCTATTCCTTTTTTTCTGCTTAAGAGTGATAAGAGGTGCGATATTCTTGGGGAGTAATACCTGTGATTTTTTTGAATAACCTGTTGAAGTATGAATAATCTTCAAAAGCAAGATTTAATGCAACATTTTTGATTGACATATCATCGGTTATTAGTATGAGTTGAGCTTTTTCTATTTTCTTACGGTTAATGTATTTTAAGGGGGTATCTCCTGTCTCTTTTTTGAATAGACGAATAAAATGGTCTTTTGATAAACAGGAATTCTCAGCGAGTACTCTTAAATCAATAGTTTCATTTATATGTTTACGGATATAGTGAATGGCTTCTTCTATCCGATTGTCTTTCAATTCCATTTTTACTTGAGCTCTTTTTAGGAAACGTGCTAGCAATTGATATACAATACCTCTTGATTCTATCTTATCAGACAAGGTCCGTTGTTTGTTTTTTAGCAGATTCTGCATAAGGGTGTAATTGTTATCGTAAGAAGTCGGGTCTGATTTCTGTAAGGTCATATGTGGATTTATAGTGCAGAGCCGCTGAAATAATGCCAAATCTATTTCGACAGCGGGGATTTCTATTGGAAAATCCCAATTGTCCAGTAAGTTGCTGTCTGACTGGTGTTCTTCATATATATGCAGATAATAGTGGGAAAAATAAGAGTTGCAGATATAGCTATGTTTGGTAAAAGCTGGAATAAAATACATGTGGTTAGCTTTTAGAATCTGAGTTTTACCCGATATTAAGACTTGTGCAGTACCTTCTGTCACATAATATAAACGTGTAAAAGGGCTATTGACATTTTTCCAGTTCCAATCGGCATTATGAATAGCCAAACCTATGTTCAAAACAAGCGGGTGCAATTTATCAACAAATGAAGCCAGAGCTTATAGTGTTTATTAATGTGAAGATAAAGATATATAAAAAATAAATATAACTCTTTTGATGTCGATAATTTTAAATAATATATCGATATTGTTTTATAATAAATCCTGCTATAGTCGTTCATGTCGATATTGTATTACTCTAAATCGTATTAGTCCTACAATGTGGACTGCCGAGTTGTTACATTTGCGGTATATAATCTAATAGGAATATTTATGAAAAGTATGAGAAAAAACACATGGCTTCCTCTTATTGGACTCCGAACTTTTCTTTTTGTGACCACAGCGTTTACAATTGTTTCATGCAGCGATGACAAAGGAGAAGACGGGTATAACCCTAATCTTCCGGTCAGAATTAGCGAATTGTCTCCCCAGGAAGGCGGATACTTTGATAAAGTAATCCTCCAGGGTGAAAACTTTGGCAACAACCCTAAAAAGGTACGTGTATTCTTTAATAAAAAAGAAGCGATTGTTGTAGGAGCATCCGGCGATCGGGTGCTGGTTCATGTCCCGAAACTCCCGGGTGATGATTGTAAGATAGGTATGCTTTTAAACGGTAACACCACCGATACTATTTTCGCAGAAAAGCATTTCGCCTATGAAAAGAATTATCAGTTGATATATGTAGCCGGACAGCTCAACTCCAATACAGAAACATTTGTAGAAGGAAGCTTGGAAACCACAACATTTGCCAATAGTATGCAGCATCTAGCGTGCGATCCCAGTGGCGTCATATATATGAACCATAAAAATACAGGTCAAAGTGGCAGTCTTATTTACATTAATGAACCTGAGAACTACTCTAAGTTTTTGGATTATGGGGCATCTACTGAAAACGGAGGTTCGCCTAGCACTCCGTATTATGATGACAAAACAGAGAAGGTTTACTTCTGTGCGCACCATGCTCCATTTTTTTGGGAAGTTGATCCTAAGGATTCATGGTCTTTTGTGAAAAGGAAGTTGATTGCCCCCGACGCCAGTTACCAGGCAAAAGGATATCGTCCCGTACCAAGCGGTCAGAAGTTGGAGTATATGTGTTCCTATGCTCGTGCAACAGATGCTAATGGCGAAAGTTTTATCTATTGCCGGACGTGGAAAGGACAATTCTTCCGTTTCAAACTTGAAGATCGTGTCTACGATTATGTCACCACTTTTGCCAAATCAGATGCATGTCTGGCTACAGACCCCGACGACCCGACCAAGATTTATTGTGCCTTGAATGAATACAACAAAATAACCTGCATTGATTTGACAAAGAATCCGGAAGACAGCGGCTTTGAGACAGATGTCTGCGGCATACAGGGACCAGGAGCATA
>OGHV01001962.1_pt1 | contig 10383 bp, 10 predicted proteins | sample 1571551 | NCBI WGS metagenome assembly OGHV01 (sample SAMEA2581960, study PRJEB24529) | metagenome | biome: Human gut stool | place: China | collected 2011 | reverse complement strand
TAATGATTGATTATCAGCGGTTTTCATTGTTTTGCTTTTTGTTTGAGTGATCCGCTTGGGGTTCGAACCCAAGACCCCAACATTAAAAGTGTTGTGCTCTCAAGACCTTTAAAAGCCTCGCCTACGGCTCGACTTTCAAAGGCAACCTGCTGAGCTATCGAATCTTACGATTATCTATTTCTTTTCCGCTTCTTTCTTCAATTTGCTTGTGGTTTACACTACGGTTTACACATTTGCGAATATCAATGTAAATTCAACAATAAAATAATAATCTCTTGCAGTTTTAAAGCAACTCTACAAATATAGCTATTAAAATCCATATAGGGAATCAATATTATATATCGATGTTCAATATAAAAGAAAAACAGCATAAGAGTTTTTAGGCTCAAATGCTGTTTTTCATTTATCTATGTAATTTTTGAAATCTATTTACCACAATTTTAGTCCATCCATTTCCTTTATAGCTTGTAGTATATCATCTTTAGTCATATCCGTAGTTTCTTCTTCTATGCTGATGAAGCGAAACTTATAGCTTTCTACCGTTTCTTTATCTTCATCCACTTCACTATATATCCAACTACAGAACACTCTATCTGGCATATCAAGGAATGTGATTCTAATAAATGCACCACCCAAAAGATAAGGAGTAATGTCATAAATCACAAACTGACCTTTTATCTGTTCCTTATAAGGGTCTAAATCAGGATTGCTGACAACTCCCTTATTGTAATCATCCAAGTATCTTCGCAAAGTACGAATATATTCATTATCCAACCAATCACTTCTTTCCCAACCATTAAAACGAATATCGTTTAGCGATTTGTTCCTTTTAAAAGAATCTGTAGTTTGTAAAGCTGTATCAATGCCCTCAGAAATTTGTGAAATAGTTGATTTTTTTTGTTGGCTACAAACTGACAAGGTCGTTATAACTGCAAAAATTAGAAGAATAGTTTTCATTTGTTGTTTCTTTGAAATTGATTTTCTATTCCTTTATAAATTGTATAGGTGCACTTTCTTTTATAAAAACCAGTTCTGGCGTTTTTTTAGATTTTTCTTAATTGTAAAATTTCTTGTTTTCGTAAATGGCTATTACTTTCATTTTCCATTTCTATTTAAAGAACGCATCTCCACATGTAAAACACAACGTATCACTCTAGTAGTAATTAAAGTATCCTCCCCAATAAGGGGAGGGAACTTTGGCATATTAATAATTCTCTAATTTCAATGGAACAATATTCAACTTATGCTTTAATTCAGGATTAGGACAATTTCTTGGAGCAAATATATCATCTCTATGATATTCAAGCATATATTTGCCAAATTCATCAAGATTTGTATTTTCAACTTCTATAAGGACGTTCCACGCCACTTTTATCTTTTTATAAGTTTTATATATATCTATATTTAATTTCTGGCATATGTTTTTGACCTTATTAGAATTATAATATTCTGTGTAGTCCAAAAGTTGTGCGTTCCTTGAATTTAATCCAAATACTAAAAAATCATATATCCTATATGTTGGATTTCTCACTACATTCATAAAAAAGTCATATTCTTTTTCATATTGAATGCTTTTGGGTTGTGCATAAATGTTTTGTATCAATAGCATTGCAACTATCATTACAAATAATGTCCTAATTTTTAGTGTCATATTTAAGATAATTTATTCATTATAGTTATAGTTCCATGGATATGCTTCATAAAAAGGTATCATGTGTTCCATTTCAAAGTAGAAAAAACTTGCAAATTTTTTGACTTCTCCTCCATTTAAAGTGCAGACTTTTACACTTTCATGTGAATCATTATAGTTTCCATATTTATCTTTAAATTGTAAGGTCACATAAACATCATAATTTCCAGAATAATCTCTATCTCGGATTTCTTCAAATATCTCTTTCTCAATATCTTCTAACTCAAATCCATCATAACTTATTTTATTAATTCCTGCTATTCCAATTGAAGGACATTTCATTGTAACATAAATGGTTGTTGATTGAAAGGACACTTTGTAATTTTTTTCTTTACTACATGCAATTAATAAGATGCTTGAAAAAATAAGCATAAAATAAAAGAATCTATTCATAATCCTGTATGTTAATATGTTTTAAATTGAAAATGCAATCCCATATCCATCAAAAAATATATTGTAAGTCGTAGGTAAATCTTTATATGGTTCTATTTTTATAATAGCTGGATATTCGATTTTCTTAGATGGAAAGATATTGTCATCTTTCTGTGGAATAAAATTTCTACTGTTCCAATTATAAACCCATTGTTTTGTTGTTGATGGAGACTCATTGGTTAGCAAATAAAATTCGATAATTCCACTATATTCATAGAACAGGTTTTCTTTCCGTCTACGCTTCTTCTCTTTTTTATCTATATTATACCGAAAATTGTTTATTATTATTTTCACCATATAATTAGAAGGATGGTAGAAACTGTCGTATATTATGAAATTATCATAATTACCTTGAATATTCAATTGGTACGCAGGTTGATTCCATTCTCCCCAATAACCATCTATATAATTGCAAACTGACTTGACTACAGCTTGGGCATAAGATGTAGTATTTATTGTAAATAACATTAGAATTGCTATATTTAATCTTCGCAACATAATTAAACCTGCGTTCCTCATCCCCAATGGAACATTTTAATTATTATATGCGAAAAGCGTGAGGACTGTATCTTGCTCATCCACACTATCAGGCTTCTCGCATTGCCTACGCAAATGGATAAGCAACAGCCACTCACGCCATGCGAGTATATAGTTTTCCCTTTCGGGATAGTATATATCCGTAGCGTGAGCGTTGTTGCTACCCGACCTCTTTGCGTATTCAAATTTTGCGAGAATTTGATAGTAAAGGCGAGTTCAATAACGCTCTTCATTAATAATGCCTTTCAACTTCCTAACGCATTAGTTCGTTGAAATTGTTGCAAAATTATAGAAAAGTGTTTGTTTTAGCAATTTTATTCTATTTAAAGGTTTGTAACTTGTTGATTTTAACATAATATCCATCTATAAAGTCCGAACATTCCAGTAGTGGAAAAATTTAATGGGTTGCATATATTATCCCAACCATCCGATTTTTTCCACTATAAACAGGTAGGAAATCCAACTCTACCCATATAAGAGCAAAATTTTCAGATTTTCCACCTGCAATAAATTTAGAAGCTAAGACATTCGTAAGTATTCAAAAGTTCTTCCTGTCTTAGCCCCAAGTATCTTTTGGTAATGGCAACAGAGCTATGATTGAACAATTCCATCAGCTTTATTAAAGCCAACTCAGAATTATCATTGTTCATATTATAAACCTGTCTGCCAAAAGTCTTTCTAAGTGAATGACAAGAAAAGTTCTTAATCTTTAGCCTGTACTTACTCTTTACCTCTTTAAGAATAATATTTATTCTCTGGACTGAAAAGACTGTGCCTTTCTGACTAACTAAGATTGGTGCATTTATTCCAACAGGCTTTATATTCTTGTAGCATTCCTTTATGTGTTCCTGTAACTGTGGATTCAGCCTAATGGTTCTTTGCTTTCCTGTCTTTTTCTCAATTACAGTAAATTCGTCAGTATCTAATATCTGCTTCCATCTTAGAGATAGAATATCAGATATTCTCAATCCTGTAAAACAGCCAATGGCTATAAGAAGTGATATTTTGTAATTTCCATCTTTAGCTAGTTTCCTAACAAGGTTCATTGCATCAGACCAAACAAGATAGTCTGCTGTTGTGCTTGAATATCTGAGTGACATAATGTTCTGTTTTGTAAATAAGTGAATAAAAGTGAATATTTATTTTGAGCATGATTTACCAACTCTTTGATTGGTAAGTAAACATTCACTAATCTTCAAAGTGAATATTATATAAAGTTGGAACTTATTTAGGGCTAATCAGTCTTCAAATAAAAGGAAAGGACAACCAACAAGGCAGTTGTCCTTTTCCATCTGTCAATCAATAAACACTCAGCCCAGAAACCAAGCGTATTTCGTATCACCGTGTAGCGCATTATTTATTCCTGTTGCCACTTCCGTTGCATTCACTGCCCTTTGCAAGTATGTATCTATGTAGCTACTCTTATTTGATTCTGTAAGCAGATTATGAAAATCAAACAATGATATGGTGTTGTCCTTTGCTCCAAAATCAGGATTAGTATAATAGTCACGGCAGACATTGTTTATCTGACTGTCTGTAATCAGAAGTTTGGGGATTCTACGTTGATAGCCATTGGGTAGTGCCTGATATAATCTCATTCTTCCAACAATTTGCGCAAACTGTGTTTCCGTCAGATAAGATTGCGACAGCGTCTGCATAAGGTGTATTTCCTTTGCAGGATTGAAGTTGTAAAACATTTCTAGTGCATTCTTGTACAGGTCATTTAGATTCATCACTTCAAGCGACAGTCTTACACCATCTCCAGTAAGAACCTGATTACTGCACACATTAACTCTCCATCCTATAAAAATAGAGAATTTTTCTACACCTTTATTAGCCCTGTAAAGGTTCAGGTCAGAATAATTGCGTACACCACCTATGCAAAGTTCAAGTTTCTGACCGCTCACATTTTCATGGATGCTTGGAATGGTGAAAGCAAAAGCCAGCCTTTGGTAAAACTGCGTCTTTTCTGATTCCAATAACTCGCTTGCTTTCTTTCCAAGTGCAGACGGTACACGACCGCGTACAATATGCGACACTCGTATTTCAGGTTTTCGTACAGTCTCACCAGCAAACATATTGCAGGTAGCTTCGTGTATCGTATTTATGAAGTCTTGATGCGATATGGTAAGTTCTTGATTAGCCCAAGTAGGGACTACACATTTTTCTGAAAGTTCCTCAATGGTGATTGCAGAAGTGTTGGCCTCAAGGAAATTCACATTTGAAGATGAAACTTTCACCTCTTCAAAAGGAACGTATTTGTCCATCAGATAGCCTTTTTGTTCTTTTACTGTTAATAAAGTTGTTTCCATAATTTAATTGGGATTAAGTGTTATTGATTTACAAGGACAATGATTTTCATTGTCAAATAATTACGGAAGTTTATTACAGGCTATGTTGTTTTTATTTCTATTTATGGGGAGGGGGTTTGTAATGGGTGTAGCCTTTCGTGTGTAATAAATAAAATTTTATGAAATGGGATATAAAATCTTATTCTGATATTTATGATTCTTTGTTTTGACTTGATTTTGAGTAAATGTTTCTGTATTCTCAAAATATTTTCAATCAGGATTAATGTTGAGTTTGGCTATATTCACTGTAATAGTGATGCTTATTGCTGTTTCTATTGAATATATAGAAATCATGATTTATGGTTGTGTACTTATATGTATGAAAAAGGGGTAACTTATTTCAAGTACCCCTGTTTTTTGGACTTTAGAATGATATAAAGTCTGTATTTTTCTAAAAGGTGACAAAATCAGAATCGGGACTATAAAAAGGTTTTCTTTAAAAAAATGTCACCCTATTTTAAAACTTACACTCTATGAGATAATATCCTCTCCCTTTCTTCGTTCTCTTTTCATTTGCATCAAAATAGTCTTTTATGGTGTGTGAGGTGACAGCTTTAGGTGGAGTAATATTCAGAATCTTAAATATTCGTTGTATTTCCGCTTTGATATAGTCTGCTCTGTACCACAGTCCTGCATGGAATGAGTTTTTAACCAGTTGAATAACCTCTGTTCCTGTACGCTTCTCATTGTGTTTAGTTAGTATGACAGCTTCCTTAATTTTCCGGTAGGCATAATGTAAACTCTCAATTTTTGCTTTTCCTATTGTATCATATGCTTCCACAATGAAAGAATCAGCTTGGGACAATTCCCTTTTAAACTCAAACTCCATTTCTGTCGTACATTTCCCCAACTGTTCCAATTGTAAAACAATAATCTTACGTTTTTCTTTAAGAGACAAAGACTTGTTCACCCTTTTCAACCTCTCACAATCTCCCAGTTTGTAAGAAAAGTCCTCACGGTGTATTCGGAAAGAATCACATTTTGAATAAGTCTGAATTAAAGTTTCAGGATTATTATAGCATGATTTCAACAATTCATTATCCATATAATTATCAATGGCAAAGTAGTTCTTATTTCCGTACTTATCTAACATCTTGTTGAATGGCAAGCAATCCAATGCAACTCTATATGCTTCTTTGACTGTCCTGTTTGGTGCGCTATTGTAAAATGTCTGCATAGTTTTATATATTTCTTCCGAACAATTTATGAATCCTTTGGTTTCTTCTTGGCTCTTAATCGGGTGATTAGGATTCGTGTTAGCTAGATGATATATGGCTGACACTCCATTTCTGAATCTGCCTATTATCTGTATAGCATCCGTATAAGGGTCTATCATTGTAAATTCAGACATGTAACAGTCGGTAAGCATTATAACTGCTGGAGATTCTTCCAATTCAATATCCAAAGCATTGTAGAATCTGCTTGTTAGCCAGTTGTATTTCTTCATTTTCTTTTTATCCCATTGTTCTGAAGCATTCTTGAATTTTAAGGCTTTCAGTTTATCTACACTTTTAGAGGAACAGAACACTTGTGATTCTTCCAACACATTTAATTGTTTCATTAACGCATAAATTGTATCTGTGGAATTGCAGAAAATAAACACATTGTTCCATATGATTCTTTTTAATGTTTCTCTCATTGTAGGAAGCACATTGTTGGTAATAAACAAGTTCAAGTTTTTAGCATATTCAAAAGTAGGATTGACTGTTATTGTCTGAAACTTCTGCTCCTCAAAACGTGGGTCTGTGAATTTAATAGGTGTTGCAGACACCAAAGCCTTATTCTCACACTCAAAAAAGAAATCCATAGGCAGGATTATGTTCGACCTGTAATCAACATCTTTCACTATCTTATGGCACTCGTCAAACAACAGAAAACATTCATAACGTATATCTATTTCCATTGTTTCAAACGCATCTTGTACTTTAGGGAAACTTTCGGGGGTTGTAAGAATCTTGATATATTTCTTATGCTTTATGCTTTTCTCAATGTAATCTATAATCTTATCAGTATAGACATTTTCATAAACTCCGAACAAATTGTCCTTTTTATGCTTATGGTCACCACACTTACCAGAAATTACGGGTCTATTGGGTTCTACTATAATAGAGTTCCGTTTACTCTTTAGTTCTCCATAGGTAGCACCTAACCCTGTCAATTTTTTATAGAGAATTGTATTAGTTGGAATTTCGGGAAGAATCTCAGTCAGATATTGAATTTTGCCATCAATTTTATTGATAGCCAGGTTTATATTTTTCATAACTTAATCGGTTTAAAATGAAGTGGGGAATGTTTCACCCCACCTCATATTGATTAATCATTAGATAGTTTGATTGTTCTCACGCAGATAATCAAGCAGTTCATTTGTTCTTTCCACACGGAAGAATATTTTGCCTTTGTATAATGGCAAGTTTGCGCTCACATATCCATTTGATTCGCGGAACAGTGGGACATATTGTATTTTCCATCCACCCTCAATAAACATTTTTAAAATGTTTAGCTGAAAATCCTCTTGTGGATTTGACTGTGTTTCCACGTTCATAGGGTCTGTATCGAAGTCTGTAACTTCTCCTTTTGCAAGGTATTTCAACAGTCCTTTGAACGATTCACTTTTTAATTGGTACTTGAATCCTGCCACTCCTTTTGATTCTATCCATGCACAAGGATAACTCTGCTTGTCCGTGAAGAACTTCACGTTAATAACTTCATTGCGATTCATCATGTCCTGCAAGGTTTGGTACGCGCCTTTGTTGTCATAGGCATTGGTTGAGCTTAAAAGTTCGTTAAGGTCAAAATATAAATCTGCCATATAAATATAAATTTAAAATAAGACCTCACTTTATCTGTGGAGGTGATAACAGGCAATCAGATAAAGGTGCGCACCGTTTGTTTTTCGATTACGATGCAAAGTTACAAGGCTTTGAGATTTGTTATAAGGAATAAAATTTTGTGTTTTTTTATTCCCCTAACTCTTGCTTAGACCTTGTCATTTGACCATGCAAAGATGAAAATAATATTGACAGGCTATCAGGAATAAAAAATCCCGTTATCCTATTCCTCTTAATGTAGAATAATGGATAGCGGGATTGTTGATATATTTTTAACTTGGCTTTATATCAGCAGAAACGGGTATATGCTACTTATGTTATTGGGATATTTGTAGTTCTTGTATTGATTTAAATAGCCTTTAAGAGTTTCATTCTCAATATCAAGCCAACTTTCGTTAGTTGATATTCTAAGAAGATATATGAGGTTGGAAATAAGTTCCATTTCTTTTTTGGAATATTTTGCTCCTTTCTTTCTTAAATCCTTAATTGATGGTTGAGTTGTAAGAAAATGAAGAAGTATTTTGGCAAAGAAAGCTACAAATGGAGATTCTTTTAACATAATGGTCTCTTTATTTTTTTCTCTCTTATGTAAACTTGTAAAATAGTCTTTGTCAATTTCGTTTTTGTAATTGGATATTATTTCTGCTAATGTTTTAATGGTTATTGGATTATCAACTACGATTTTCTGTTTGCCTGTCTTTAAAGTTAAAGTCATTGGCATATCTTCTGATTTAGTAATAACTTCACAAAGTTCTATCAGTTGTTCAATAGGTGACATATTCATGGTTGTGCCATTATAGAATGTTGTATCACAGTAATCATAAACGAAAAGAACAAGCAACCAGAATTTATCAGGATTTAAGTTGAAAGAATTGATAATATTCTGAATATTCTTATCGCTGATGAATTTAGGGTAAAATGTTTTAGGACGGATTTTGTTATCATTGTACCTATCTTTAAAGATTACCATGCACTCTGTTGCATTTAATGGTATTTCTGATTTTATAAGTTCTTCTTTACTACCTTCTGTAAATCCTGTAATGTTATATCTGTATTCACTGTTTTCTAAGTCAGATAGTAATAAGCTCTCTACAATTTCAATGTAACCCATTTTATCAACAGCATAATCTTTCCAATCTAAATGTGTTATCATATCCTTTAATAATTTTTGCTTTAAAGATAAAAATAAAATCCCACTCACAATGTCTGCAAGTGGGATAATCCATTTTATCAAAGTAGTTTCTTCATTGCATTGTTTATCTGCTCATTATCAAAGCTATCTAAATAAATTTGTGTTACCCTTTCTGAGCTATGTCCTAAAGATTCACTGATAATGGCGGTAGAAACTCCTGTACGCTTTAGAACAGTTGCATATGAGTGACGTGCAACATAGGTTGTGAGCGGAATAGGCAACTTCAACCTTTCCCCTATTTCCTTTAGGTGCTTGTTTATTTTGGCAAGTATCTTATGAAGTCTATTTGCAATCTGCACATCTGTCTGATGGAATGGCGACAGGATTGGGAATATATATGGTGATTCATCATTTTTGTACTTGGTGATTATCTCTATAGCTTCTGCTTGCAGTGGTATGCTTATCAGTTTCTTTGTCTTTTCTCTGTTATAGGTAAGGCGTTTATCTGTTATGTTGGAATATTTCAGTTTGGCAATGTCTATGAAGTTGATTCCTGCACTGAGATAGGAGAATATAAAAATGTCAATAGCAAGTCGCTCCATAGTGCTTTTTCCTTGGTATCGCATCACTCTCAGTATGTCCCGTTTGCTCAATGCTCTTTTGGCAGTCTGTCTGTTTAATTTTGAAACCTTGTAGGAGTGGAACGGATAGCAATCGCTTTGAATGGAGTGTTCCATTATTGCCAAATTAAAGACGGCTCTTAAATGTCTGATTCTTGTGCTTATAGTGCTTGTCGAAAGATTTTGTTCTTTCATCCACATTTCATATCGTTTTAACCAAGTGACATCTATATCAGAGAATGGAATATCAAGATGCTTGTTGAACTTTATAAAAGAAGAGTAGGATACCTCAAACATTCCTGCATATCTGATTCTTTTCTCTGCTTTCAAATTTTGAATGTATGTTAGATAGTATTCACCCACCGTTTTATTTGTTGTGTTTTTGGTAGTGGACTCAATAAGAGTTGTAGCCGTAAAATCCTTACCTGCTATTCGTTTATCCAGAGCCACTTTCTGTATCTCGTTAATCTTCTCGCTAATAAGAAGAATGATTCTTTCACGGTTGGGACATTTGGCTTTAGGCTGATTTGTTTTAAAATCCCATTGCTCTGCTTTAATGGATAGTCCAAGGCTTTGAAACTTCCTTTTACGGTCTTTGCAGACACATAGCATCAGAGGATGTTCTCCATTACTAAGAGTTTTTGATTTGTAACACAGTACTTTAATTGTTTCGCTCATTTGTTTTTTCGGTTTACACACTGGTTTACACAAATGTGGCAAAACGTAGTATATATAAAGAAAAAAAGCGACTATCTTATTAAGATAATCGCTTCTTTCTTAAGTGATTCGCTTG
>OGHV01001952.1_pt1 | contig 10435 bp, 8 predicted proteins | sample 1571551 | NCBI WGS metagenome assembly OGHV01 (sample SAMEA2581960, study PRJEB24529) | metagenome | biome: Human gut stool | place: China | collected 2011 | reverse complement strand
CACACTCACTCCGCCGGAAGCCGTCATTACCTTCCAAGGGAAAGTACCTGCACTTGCAGAACTACAACAGCTGATTGATGAAAAAGCCGGTGATTATACACTGAAAGAAAAAAGCTGATTAAAAGCGCTTTACCCAATCTCAGTACTTTCTTGGAAGTACTGCAGTACTGGCGGCGAAGTACTACAGTACTGCCGTGAAAGTACTGGAGTACTGCAAAGGAAGTACTCAGACTTTTCAAAGAATGTTATCCTATCTCCAGAAATCCCATCAGGAAGGCGTCCGGAAAGATGAATTTCTTTTCTCCGATGATAAATCTGACATACAGATATTTCTCATTACTGTTGAATTTCACAACTTCTCCCTTGCCGAATTTCTTGTGGGTTACGGTACTTCCCGTCTGTAATCTGTCAAGCAGTATTCTTACATCTGTTTCAGTTTGCCCCTGTTGGGGTACTGTTTCAGATGAGGGTGCTGATGACGGCTCTGTCTTCATGGGTTCTGTCTGCTCGGGCTCTATGATTATAGACGCACCGGAAATGGATACTTCATCTTTAAAGTATGAGTCATAATTTTCAGAAAGCATGGATGACTGCTGATTGTAAAACAGCTTTTCATATTGCGCTTTCCTTATAGTAGTGTCCCATCCGCCCACTTCGTCGGCAACGTGTCTGTTTATCCCTGTATATGTCAGACTGGCATCTTCATAACGTTTGAACTTGAATATGGCATCATTCATCAGGCGGAAGCGGCAGAATGGTAGTCAAAAGAGAAAGATTCAGTCATAGATAGGCTGCGAAAGCAGATAAGTTTGCTCGACCGCAAAGCCAATCCCCAACGTTACAGCCTCTCGTCCGGTGCCGAGCTTGTACGTGCCAATGTCTCAAACTACCGGAATCCGTCGCTCCACATCTGGACACGGGTCGGTGATGAACTTTTTGAGAACATCAAATTCCAGATAGACTATGATGTGGCCCAAAGCCATTTCAACGAACAGGTTACGGACGAGGAATTTGTCAATGCCGTCTTCGAGCCGCAGGAGCAAGTGAACGAGATACAGACACAGTTGCTTGGGACGGCATTCATGCTTGCTTCCGGTAGGCCGGCAGAGGTTCATGTTGGTACTGGATCTGGTGGATCATCGTCTGACCTTCCGTGAAATGATAACGTAGCAAAGAAGCATACTTCGGTAAAACGAAGATAGTTGATTGATAGTAAATATATTTATTGTAAATTTATATCTATACATACAAGTGTTTGCTATATTTTTGTACTTTTGTAGTCGAAAACTGACAATTCTTAAACGAAAAAGTCAACACAGGAACAAAGATCATTTAGTTTACAAAAATAGTATTGATATTTTGTAATGGGAGGACTTTTAACATTCAGAGTCGGAAACTTTGACACAACAGCAGAACGTGAGCAGTTTCGGTTTCTCTGTGAGCAACTCAAAGCTCACTATGAGGATTCGAATGAATTCTGTGTGTTCGCAGGCAACTATAATATTGGATGTGAATTAGATGCGTTGTTTATCAAGAAGGATGCTATCATCTCAATCGAATTTAAGAATTATGGTGGCAAAGTTGTTGCCAATGAAAACGGAGAATGGACTTGCGATGGAAAAACCATCAAGGGAGGCTCAAGAAAAACAGCCCTCCAACAAGCACGAATAAACCATTCGACAGTTAAGAAAGAACTTAAAGTCTTGGGGATTGAAAAGAATCAAATCAAGGATGTCCCCCATCTTATTATATTTCATCAACCCATTGAATTGGAAAACAATTTAAGTGCCACCAACAGGTCTTGGCTTCACATTACTGATAGCGAACATTTCATTGAAAAGTTGGATGACATCACTTGTCCTCACACCGACCTTGACCCACTCGGAATCGTTAAACTTGCGGAAACTCTCAACCTAAATCCCTTCTATCTGACGGAATTCAGCAATGCCTCTTATGAATCACAGGCACCCAAGGAGAACAAGAAAGAGATCTTTGAGGGCATAAAAAAAGATGCCCAAAAGCTATCTAAAGATGCGTTCAGCGAAGTACCTGATACATTGTACCAAGAAGAAAGCTTGTCCGAATTGTCACAATCCAAAGATGTCATAGATTCAAAAGAAATAGAGAGTCAAAGTGTAGCGGATGAGGTAAATGTGTTACACTCAAGCGCAGATTTGATTCCCTTGAAGGAGTATGCACATCAAATTATCAATGCTGTTTTGGGGGTGAACGACATAGAGGTTTTTGCCCTTACTCCAATTGATTTTGGAAGAGCGTATCCTTCCTTTATGAAGCACATAGATCATGAGTTTGTCGTGCTCTTAAAAGGACGGATTGCACCTGACCAAGAAAAACGTCTGTACAGGTTCTTGCAAAAAGACATGGCAAGGATGTCGGATAATATTTTGTACTGGCAGACTGGAGAACGTATTGTATCTCAAATAGAAGAGGGAAATAATCCCGACATAGAAGAATCCGCCAGCATTCATTCTGATGGCACACTTGCAGATGTAGATCTTCCCAATTGGTTGGACAGATATTTGTTTTTTGACCTTGGTGCGAAATACTCTCCCAACCATTCCAGGTTTGAGTACAATCTGAATTTGAACACAGGCGAGATTAAAGTATACCTCGGCACATACTTCCCGAGAAGTTTTGTCGAAGTAAAATCAATCTTTGAAGAATTCAGCCAAAACAGCAATTATCTTTCTTTAGTCGGGGAACGGACTTCTGTCAGTATCCTTGATTTAGGATGTGGCACTGGTGGCGATCTCTTTGGACTTCTATCTTTTCTCGAGAAGTACGAATCATCATTAGAATCCGTCAAACTGTTAGCAATAGACGGAAACCAAATGGCCTTAAGGTTCTTTGAGAAGATTATGGCTGAGTTCAAGAAACACAGCAGACTCAAGATTGATTACCGAATAGGCCCAGTCTTCATTGAAAGCGAGAACGATTTAAACCTCGTATCAGATGTTTTATCAGACAAATATGATTTGATTCTATCATGCAAGGCAATCTGCGAGATGCTAGCAAAAAAGCGCATTGAAAATAAGGCCTACAAACAAACGGCAAGCATGCTGTCTTCTAAATTAACAGACAAAGGCATTATGCTGATAGAAGATGTAACCATAAAAAGTCCGGCAACGAAAAAATTCATTCCGTACATGCTTAATGCAGAATTGAATGAATTCGTAGCTGAAAACGATGATTTCGCAACAATATACCCGACTGCATGCAAGGACAAAGAGTCCAAATGTATAAACGGATGCTTTTTCAAGAAGGAGATAAGAGTAACTCATTCTGCAAAGAACAACGATATAAGCAAAATTATCTACCGGATAATTGGGAAGAAACCGTTTGCCGAGAATGTCGTTGTGTCATCCAATGGGGAAACCGAATATAACTCATGTACTATCAAATAAATTAAAAAATTATGGCAGACTTCGATTCTGAATTCTTCATTGACTATTCAAGTCTAGATGATTTCCAGAGGCAGCTGATAGACAGAAAGAATAACAAGTCTATGGTTGTCTCCGGCAGTGCAGGAAGCGGCAAATCGCTTATTGCCCTTCATAAGGCTAAACAAATTGCAGCTCTCGGTGAAAGTTACACAATTATCGTATATACCAAGTCTTTGAGAAAGTATTTTGAGGATGGTTTGAAAAAGCTGGGACTTAGAAATGTATATCATTACCATCAATGGCGCCATAATCAAAGAAGAGTAAAATACCTCATAGTTGATGAATGCCAGGATTTTACAAGGGAAGAAATTAATGAAATGAAACAGTATGGAGAGTATTGCTTGTTCTTTGGCGATACTGCTCAATCTATTATGGGCTTTGGCGATAGAGGGCAAACCCAAACTATTGAATGCACGGCTTCGGATATGGGCATTGCTCCGGATCCTCTATATTTCAACTACAGACTGACTCAAGAAGTCGCAGCTCTTGGCGAGAAGGTAGGAAATGTAGAGGACTTGGTTCTCAAGTGTAAGCGTCAAGGTGAGAAACCCAATCTTATCTCTGCAAATAGTTATGATGGACAACTGGATAAAATCGCGGACATCATAAAAAACAGATCCTTAACGAATGTCGGAATCCTATTGCCATTCAATACGGATGACAAGGGCGAATGGTCTGTAGAGTATGTCAAGGATTATCTGATGAGAAAAGGCATCACGTGCGAATTCAAGTATAATGCCAACCAAGATACTGAAATGGACTTGGATTTCCATTCCTCTAACCCCAAAATTATGACTTGGTGGTGTGCAAAAGGACTCCAATTCAAGGATGTCTTTATCCCTGGATGTGAGAAGAATACTGATAAGCGTGCAGCACTTTATGTGGCTATGACAAGGTGTAGTGAACGTCTTTATTTAGGATACACATCATCTTTGTCTCCACTCTTCCCTAAGAAGGACAATCCTGTATACAACAACAACGAAGAAATTGATATTATTTAATCACTGACTGTAATGAAATTATTTATAGCAACATCTTCACTTAATATAGACAACATTCTATCTACAGAATGTATTGCGCCATTATCGTTCTACAATGCTAGGAACTATGGATATAATACATTCTACGGATTGGATCTCATTCCGTTCAAGAATGTTTTGATATTGTTTTCGAAAATCCCTTATTTCGAGATAAGGGATAACGAACACGATAGTCGTCCTATCGTTCTTGAAGTTGATATAGACGAAAAGACAACACCGTTAACTCATATTTTCGAAAATGATAGAATTCATGTGTATTCTCTGGACAATGTTTTGAATCTTTCCCCCTTCAACACGAGAATATTATTTTACAATGTCAAGGATTTAAATCATTCTAGACTTAGTTGTTCTGATAGTTTGACAAACAAACTTGGAGATTACTTTAAGTTTGACCTTTGCAAAGGAGATTTCAATTTGGCTTATTTATCAGGATTGAATATTCATGTAGAGGATACATGCAAGAATTATGATGCAAAAGTTCTCCAGAACAACAAATTGAATGTCGTTAAAGGGTTCATTTTGGGATTTTATCTCGGCATATCCAAATCTGTATCCTCTGATACTGCAGTCTTACTCAAAATTCAGAAAAGAATCTACGATATTGTCGCAACTCTCAAAAATAATGGAGGCTTCGGTAATAGTTCTTTCTACCAAGAACTAAAACAGTTAGATACAGACTTTCGAAAGTTTGACCCTTCCATGAGAAGATGTAAGGAAATGTGGGATAATACCCTCACAGAACTTGCAATTCCTTCGGATGCACTCAATAAGTTGTTAAAATTATATGATGAGGAGAATGTTCTCAAAACGAATTTTATGAAAAAGAACGGTCTGCGCTCTTACGTCTCACTAAGCCAATATGGGTATGATAACATAGAAGCGTATCGCGATAGTTTAAAGTCCTATACTTCTCAGATTGTGAAAGAGAATCAAATAAAACAAGTTTCCGAATTTAATGTGGCAAACACTTTTGATTTGGATCCTACATACGAAACATGCATGCTTACAAAGGACTCTCAGGAAACAATGCTATTCAATAAGTTTATTGATACTATATTATGGCATGGTACTGCGCCGACTTCTGATACCCTGCGTACAGACAGATTCAATATTGCGACTCAAATTACTATCTCCGCAAAAAACATATGGGAATCATTAAATTGGCAATGGCAAGGCAGCCCTGCTCAACAGTTCATGAATGATTTGAGACAGAACATCAAGAGCTTTACTCCGCTTGATGTAAAAAAGCAAGACAACCCCATCCTTAAGGCCTTAGCAGCTTTTATTCTTAAGGGAGAAGACTTTGATGCTATTGTGCAGTTTTGCGAAGATAATTCATACTCTGACTACAGTTACTCACTTGCATTGTGGGGGGCTACAATAGGATACGTAAAAATTCCGAAACCGATAATCGCATCCATTACAAATCTTCCATCATTTGGTGAGAATTACAGAGCAATCTGTACACTTCTCTATAATACAGAGTCAAAAGGAGAATGGCCTTTTATACAACAACCTGTTGAAATCAAATCAAATGGCGTTGGTGCGCCTGTAGTGAACACAGATCTTCGTGAGAATGTCCAATCTGTTATAAACACGTTGCCCCATGGACAGAAGAGAGCCAACGAGTCCTGCATAGAATCCGAATTGCAACTAGAGGCCGCCCAGGGCAAATTCGAGGCATATCTGTACATATTAAAAAATTTAATAAGTACCAGAACAAATCTCTACAAGGAGATGAAACGTGTCTTAAGCTTGCCCGAATCACGACCCCAGGAACTCTCTGATGTGGTAAAGAGCGTATTGAAGGACTTTACAACGAAGAGCGCAAAGGATTATCATGACAAAGCGTTAGTAGCCCTTGAACTAGAAAATAAGGTTGGTGACCCCGTCTCATTCCGTTACATGCTTGACGACTTGAATATTTCCAAGGAAATACGAGATAATTTAGTTGCTTACTTCAATATTCAGGCAGAAGAGTCTGGTATAATGAGTCCTATAAAAAAAATAGGAAATTTCTTTGGTAATTTGCTCTCTGGTCAAAACTCAAGTACCAATGTAGAGCAAGCAACCAAGAAGCCAGGGGTGGGTAAATTGCCATTCAAAATACAGAATGTCGACGCAATAGCTGCGTTTATAAGGGAAATCAATCCTGGGCTTAAGGATTTTGCATACAAACAAATAATCAATGATTTGAATTGGGTATTTGACCCTCAGTATGCCGCTGAGAAGACAGAACATGAGCTTTTAGAGGAATTCCATGCTAAACTTGTTTCAGGCCAGCGTGATCCAGTTAGCAGAAATGGAAAAGATATGAAATGGAAAAACGATGCCTATAGGCCCATCGATATAGAGAAAACAATCTCTGCTCTTAAACAACTTCTTTAATACAGTTATGAACGACAAAATTCATATCACAATTGAAAATGGTGATTCCGTAGAGGCGACAGCTCCTATAATCATATCAGCAAGCCGTTCAACTGACATACCAGCATTTTACGCCAAGTGGTTTTTCAACCGCTTGGCTAAAGGGTATTGTGCATGGTATAACCCTTTCAACCAGCAGAAAATGTATATTTCTTTCAAGAACTGCAAGGTAGTGATTTTTTGGACAAAGAACCCAAAGCCGATTCTCCCATACCTTCATGAGCTTGACGAAAAAGGAATACACTACTACTTTCAGGTTACACTCAATGATTATGTAAAAGAAGGTTTTGAGCCTAATGTTTCGTCTGTCGAAAACAGAATTGAGACATTCAAGAAACTTTCTGATATGATTGGTAAGGAGAAAGTAATCTGGCGTTTTGATCCTTTAATAATTACGCCAAACATCGCTCCTCATGACCTCTTGACGCGCATTTGGCACATTGGAAATAAACTGAAAGGTTACACAAATAAGCTTGTATTCAGTTTCGTTGATGTAAAAGCTTATCGCAAGGTTCAAAACAACCTTGTTAAGGAAACTATGCTTTTTACAAAGGAGAATGTGGAGAATGCCGAAGCCAACCTTGCTCAACGCATAGAAATCGTAGAAGGACTTCAAAAGATTCGTGAAGTTTGGCACAAAGATGGTTGGGATGTTGAAATCGCCACTTGTGCGGAAGATATTGACCTCGAAAAATACGGGATAGAACACAATCGTTGTATTGATGGTGAATTGATGAAACGCATTTTTGCTGACGATAAGGAACTTGTCTATTATCTACATACATTGAAATTACCAGAAAAAGACTTGTTTGGTAATTTGCCACCAATACCAGAGAAGGTACGTAATGTAAAGGATACAGGGCAACGTAAGGTATGTGGATGTATGATCAGCAAAGACATCGGCATGTATAATACTTGTCGTCATTTCTGTGTCTACTGCTATGCCAATACAAGTAAAGAATGCGTCATCAGAAATGCTGAGAAACATAATGATGAAAGTGAAAGTATAATTGGATAATTATGCAAGAGTCAGAACTACAACAATATCTCCTTCGCAACTATCCACAAGAGAATGCTTGTTGCGAATGGAAGGAATTTAAGAATTTGAAGAACTCGTTCTGTGGGGATGAGAAAAACGATGTTATCTCATATGTGTCGGCTATTGCCAATATGGAAGGAGGACATTTAGTGATAGGGGTACATGACAGTTCTTTGGAAATTGTCGGGACGAATACCTATAATTATGACCGGCAAAAGGCAATTCTTCGTTTAACAGAACGATGTGTTAATCTTTCGACAGAAGGTCTCGATATTGAAGAGTTTGTTACCGATGACACTAACAAGAAAGTTTGGGTAGTCCATATTCCCAAGCATCGTCCCAAATTGCCTGTTTACGCTCATAACAAAGCATGGCAGCGAATTGAAGATTCTCTTGTAGAGTTGACCACTGAACGCATGAATGTCATTCTTGATGAGCCAATATTTGGTGAAACGGATTGGTCTGCACAGATTGTTCCTGATGCAACGATAGATGACCTTGACGAAGTTGCTATAGCTAAAGCCCGCAAAATGTTTAAGAAGGTACATAGCCGTATTCCCGAATCCGAGGTAAATGCTTGGGATATTCAGACATTTCTTGGCAAATGCGGACTGACAAGAAATGGATGCATCACTCGTGCCGCTATTATATTGTTAGGCAAATACGAATCAGCCTTTAAACTGCGTCCTGTCGTCGTTCAGGTAACTTGGACACGCAGGGATGCAAACCAAGATGTGGTTGACTACGAACATTTCACTGTTCCATTCATACTGACAGTAGATGAAATTCTCTCAAAGATTGAAAATCTGACTTTGCGTGAAATGCCTGGTGGTACGCTTTTCCCAGACACAATGAAGCAGTATGATGACTACACTATACGCGAAGCACTTCATAACTGTATTGCTCATCAAGATTATACGATGCAACAGCGTATCAATTTCGTTGAGAATCCCGGCTATCTATATTATTCCAACGCCGGAACTTTCATCCCCGGAACTTTGGAAAATGCTTTAAGAAATGAGGAATCTCAGACCTATTTCCGCAATGAGTGCCTATGCAAGGCAATGGTGGACTTCAATATGATTGATACCGTAAGTCGTGGTATCAAGAAAATGTTTAACGAACAATGGCGCAGACACTTTCCGATGCCGGACTACGAGATTGATGCGAAAAAAAAGAAGGTTGTAGTACGCATATATGGTAACGAGATTAATAAGCGATATACGGATTTATTGAAGACTGACAACACTCTGTCATTATGGGATTGCATATCTCTCGATGCTGTGCAGAAAGGCAGATTCATACATGAAGATGTTGCAAAAGACTTGCTGAACAGGGGACTTATTGAGGGAGATGCTCCCAATTATACAATTTCTTTAGGAGTTGCTAAAGCCACTCGTCAATTGCAAGGTTACACCAAGCAAAAAGGACTTGATAAGGACAAAATTAAACAGATGGTTTTGCAATATCTTAAGAATGCTGGATCAGATGGAGCCAAACGTGATGGCATCTACGAATACATCAAAGATGTAATGCCTAGCAATAAGACTGAAGAGCAAAAACTACGCAGCCTGGGTGATCTATTGAAAGTTATGAAAACCGAGGAATTGATTAGAACAGATGGACGAAATTGGTTTATATTATAGTCAATCCGTCGAATTTCGACGAAAAGATACAGCCCATTCCGTCGAAAATGTTTAAATCCGTCGAATTTCGACGAAACACATGCTGAACTCAAAAGAATAAAGACTATGTTATTAGGAGACAAGATAAAAGAGTTGAGAGAAGAACACGGTGTGCTACAAAGGCAATTGGCAGCTTTGCTTGAAATAGACACTCCAATGTTTAGCAAAATAGAGCGTGGCGATAGATATGCTAAACGGACACAAGTAATACAATTAGCTGAGTATTTCAAGATTGATAAAAATGAACTTCTTACACTATGGTTGGCAGACAAAGTATTGGATGCTATAGAAGGTGAAGACGAATTAAAGCGGAAAGCCATTGAGGTTGCACAAGAAAGAATAGGCTAATCCTCACAAATATCGGGAACTATATGGTATCATTACCATACAATTTCCGATATTAATATTTGATAGGGATATTCAGTAAATGTCCCTAAAAAGTAAGAGGCATATAAAGTCGATAGAGTATAATCACTTTATATGCCATTATTATTGCTCTTTTTCTGTGTTTTTTCACATAATCCTATCTGTTGGACATGACGTTTCGGAAGAAGTCTGATGACCTCTTCTGCTCCTGTCTGTAAATTCATGTCATGCCGCTTTATCCGATCGGTTTCTGATTTTGTCTATCATCAGTATGGCATTTGCTGTAGAAGAAAATCCAAAGGATTTCAGTCTTCCTATTCCGTGCCTTTACTTTGGAGAGCGAGTAATGCTGCTTTTGAGTGCCGAAGCTTCCTTCAAGCCGGGTGGCCCTTTCTTTGGAGAGTTCACTTCTGA
>OGHV01001945.1_pt1 | contig 10461 bp, 9 predicted proteins | sample 1571551 | NCBI WGS metagenome assembly OGHV01 (sample SAMEA2581960, study PRJEB24529) | metagenome | biome: Human gut stool | place: China | collected 2011 | reverse complement strand
TTTTAAGTAATGGAGGTATGAGATTGAAAAAAGACATAAGTATTAAAAATGTTACTAAAAGCTATGATGGAGTTCAAGTATTGAAAAACATCAACTTGGATATAAAAGATGGAGAAATTTTTTCTATTTTGGGACCTTCGGGGTGTGGTAAAACCACCTTGCTTAGAATGATAGCAGGATTTACAGAGCCAGATGGGGGAGTTATCTATTTAGGAGATGAGGATATTACAAAACTTCCACCTAATAAAAGAAATGTAAATACAATATTTCAAAAATATGCACTATTTCCACATTTGACTGTATATGAAAATATAGCTTTTCCTTTGAGATTAAAGAAAATAGATGATGCAACTATAGATAGTGAAGTTAAAAAATTTGTAAAATTAGTGGGACTTTCTGAGCATATTAATAAGATGCCTAATCAGCTTTCTGGAGGACAACAACAAAGGGTATCTATAGCTAGAGCTTTGATTAATAAGCCAGGACTCCTATTATTAGATGAACCTCTTTCAGCACTAGATGCCAAGTTAAGACAAAATCTATTGATTGAATTGGACTTGATACATGAAGAGGTAGGAATTACATTTATATTTATAACACATGACCAGCAAGAAGCTCTATCAATATCAGATAGAATAGCTGTAATGAATAAAGGGGAGATTTTACAAGTAGGAACTCCAGCAGAGGTATATGAATCTCCAGCTGACTCTTTTGTTGCTGACTTTATAGGAGAGAATAACTTCTTTGAAGGAACAGTTACAGAGATTATGGATAAAGAGTTTGCAAAACTTTATAATGAGAAATTAGGAAGTCTAGTTTTTGAAATGGACAAACCTGTAAAAGTTGGAGATAGAGTTAAGGTATCTATTAGACCAGAGAAGATTAAATTATCTAAAACTATGCCAAAGGCTGTAAATGAAAATGAAAAAATAAATGTTTTAAAAGTATATGTAAATGAATTAATTTATTCTGGATTCCAAAGTAAATACTTCGTTTTCTTAAATAATGATAAAGAGTTAACTTTTAAAGTATTTAAGCAACATGCTGTGTATTTTGATGATAATGATGAGGGAGCTATCTGGTGGGACGAAGAAGCATATATAGCTTGGGACGCTGATGATGGTTTCTTAGTAGAGGTGATATCTGGTGAAGAAAAGTAAACTTGGTACATACTACACTCTTCCAATAGCACTTTGGTTGATAGTTTTCTTTGCTATCCCAATGGTTATTGTATTAGCATATGCCTTTTTGAAAAAGGGAACTTATGGTGGAGTAGAGATGGAACTTTCACTAGCTAGTTTCTATATATTTACAGACAAGGTTTTTTTGACAATTCTGTTTAAAACAGTTTATATATCTATTATGGTAACTATATTTACAGTACTATTATCAATACCTACTGCTTATTATATAGCTAGGCCTAAATATAAAAAAGAATTACTGTTTTTAGTAATTATTCCTTTCTGGACAAATTTTTTAATTAGAATCTATGCTTGGATAGCGGTATTGGGAAATAATGGATTTTTAAATAATGTATTATTGAAATTAGGAATAATAGATGCTCCATTACAACTATTGTACAATACAGGAGCTGTTATACTTATCTCTGTATATACTAGCTTACCATTTGCTATACTTCCTCTATATGCTGTAATAGAGAAGTTTGATTTCTCTCTTATAGAGGCAGCTAGAGATTTAGGGGCTACTAATAGAGAAGCTTTTTTCAAAGTTTTTATTCCTAATATAAAACCGGGAATTATAACTGCTGTACTGTTTACATTTATTCCAGCTCTAGGTTCATATGCTGTACCGAAGTTAGTAGGAGGAACACAGGCTACAATGTTAGGAAATATAATTGCTCAACATCTTACTGTTACTAGAAACTGGCCTCTAGCTTCTACAATTTCAGCAGCTCTTATAATAGTAACTTCAATAGCTATACTATTATTTATGAAGCTTAGCAATAAAGAAACAAAACTAGAGGTGGTGGCTGAAGATGAATAAAAGAAGAACTTCATTATTCTTTTTTATACTTTCAATGTTATTTTTCTATATTCCCTTAGTTATATTGATAGTATATTCATTTAATGATGGAAAATCTATGGTATGGAAAGGATTTTCATTAAAATGGTATAGAGAGTTATTTATGTATTCAGATAATATTTGGAAAGCTTTTAGATATAGTGTAGGAATAGCTATTGTATCTGGGCTTACTTCTACAATTATTGGAACTCTTGGAGCTATTGGACTTCAATGGTATGACTTTAAAGGAAAAAAATATTTACAAACACTTACTTATGTTCCTTTAGTTATTCCAGAGATAATTTTAGGGGTTTCTCTTCTTATTTTATTTGCTACAATAAAGTTTGAATTGGGACTTACTACTATATTTATAGCTCATACAACATTTAACATTCCTTTTGTACTATTTATAATACTATCCAGACTAGAGGAATTTGATTATTCCATAGTAGAGGCTGCTTATGACCTTGGAGCAACAGAGTGGCAAGCTCTTACAAAGGTAATTATTCCTGCCATACTTCCAGGGATAATATCTGGATTTTTAATAGCTGTAACTCTATCTTTTGATGATTTTGTTACTACATTCTTTGTGGCAGGACCAGGTTCATCAACACTTCCACTTAGAATCTATTCTATGATAAGATTAGGAGTTTCTCCTGTTATCAATGCACTATCAGTTTTACTAATTGGTATATCTATAATTTTAACTCTATCTACTAAGAGTCTACAAAAATATTTGATAAAATAATCTCTTGGAAAATAGAGAAAATTATAGTATAATCTAGTAAAGAAAACTTTGGGAGGACTTAACAATGAAGAAACTATTAAAATTTTTACTAACTTTAATACTTGTACTTACTGCTTTTTCTTGTACTAGTCTAAGAGATATAGCTAGAAGAGAGGAAGCTGCTAAATATAATGACATCAGAGCAACTTTTATTACAACACAGGGAGATATTACTTTTTATCTTTATCCAGAAGCTGCTCCTATAACAGTGGCAAACTTTATAAACCTTGCTCAAAGAGGTTACTATAACAATACTAAAATACATAGAGCTGTTGAAAACTTTGTTGTTCAAGGGGGAGATCCTACAGGAACTGGTACAGGAGGACCTGGATACTCTATTCCAGATGAATTTGTAAACTGGTTAGACTTTTTCCAACAAGGTATGTTAGCTATGGCAAATGCTGGACCTGGTACAGGAGGTTCACAATTTTTTATGACTCTATATCCTGCTGATTGGTTAAATGGTAAACATACTATATTTGGAGAGTATGTAAGTGATGTAGATTTTGAAAGAATTAAAAAGTTAGAAGTAGGAGATATAATTAAAGAGATTAGATTTAGTGGAGATATTGATTTCTTCTTATCACTTCACAAAGAGCAAATAGATGAGTGGAATAAAATATTAGATACTACTTACCCAGGATTAAAAGAGTATCCTGTAAAACCAATAGAGGAGTATCAAGGGGAAGCTCTTGCTTATAAAGAGGAGTTAACTAGAATATATACAAGACAAGAAGAGAAAAAAGAGGATAAAGAGTGGCCTATTCCTAGATTTATCAGAGCTGTTGAGAAAAAAATCAAGGGAGAAGAGGCAACATCTTCTTATGAGTTTTAATTATTAGATATTAATTAAAAAGTAACTTTGTTTAAAGAGTAAGGAGCAAGTACGGCTTAGCTTACTAAAAACACAAATTTTAAATTTATAGTTGTGTTTTTAATGTTCGCTTTTGCTGACTTGCTCTATTTATTCTCTTTATTATTTAATTTAAGAAGGAGCTGAAATGGGAATAAGATATAATAAAATAAAAGATAAGCATCAGAGAGAGATAGTTTTATTAAAAAGTTTTCCATGTAAATATGGAAAGTGTAGTTTCTGTAACTATATAGAGGATAATTCTTTAAATGAAGAGGAGATAGATAGAGTAAATTTTGAAGTATTAAAAGAGATAACAGGAGAATATGGAGTTTTAGAGGTAATCAATTCTGGCTCTGTGTTTGAGTTAACTCCAAAAACTTTAGCTGAAATCAAAAGAATAGTAATAGAAAAAAATATTAAAACTCTATATTTTGAAATTTATTATGGATATATCAAAAGGCTTAAGGAGATAAGAGATTATTTCAAAGGAATAGAAATTAGATTTAGAATGGGACTAGAAACTTTTGATAATGAGTATAGAATAAAAGGGTATAATAAAAATTTTTCTTTAAATGAGGAGCAACTTTTAGAAATAGGAAAAGAGGTTTATTCTGTATGTTTACTTATCTGTACTAAAGGACAGAGTAAAGAGATGATCAAAAGAGATATTGAGTTAGGGCTAAAATATTTTAAAGCAATCACTATTAATATCTTTATAGATAATGGAACTATTGTAAAAAGAGATAATGAATTAGTTAAATGGTTCGTTGAAAATTACTCCTATTTAGCTGATGATGATAGAGTAGAGCTTTTGATAGATAATAAAGACTTAGGAGTTTTTGAGCAATAATTGAATTTATAAAGTAAATATGATATAATTTAAAAAAGTTGCTCTAGTAGCTCACTAGGCAGAGCACTTGCATGGTAAGCAAGAGGCAGGTGGTTCGAATCCACTCTGGAGCACCATTTTATTTTAGAGGGTGAAGACTATGAATTTAGGAAAATCTAATTTAAAAGTTCCAAGAGTAGCTATTGGTTGTATGAGAATTAATAGTATGAATATTGAAGAACTTGCAGAGTATATAAAGTTTTGTGTAGATAATGGATTAAATTTTTTTGACCATGCTGATATCTATGGAAGAGGAGAGTGTGAAAGACTTTTTGGCAAAGCTTTAAAACTCTCTGGAATAAAAAGAGAGGATATAGTCATACAATCAAAATGTGGAATAGTTCCAGGAAAGATGTATGATTTTTCTAAAGAGTATATTATAAAATCTGTTGATGAAATTTTAGAGCGTTTAGATATAGATTATTTAGATATTTTAGTACTACATAGACCAGATGTTTTAGTAGAGCCTGAAGAGGTAGCAGAAGCTTTTGAAATTTTACATTCTAGTGGTAAAGTAAGATATTTTGGAGTATCTAATCATAAACCTTCACAGATAGAGTTATTAAAAAAATATTTAAAGCAAGATTTATTAGTAAATCAATTGCAATTTAGTCTTCCTTTTTCTAATATGATAGCTAGTGGAATGGAAGTAAATATGCTTACTGATGGTAGTTTTGATAGAGATGGAAGTGTTCTTGATTATTGCCGTCTACATGATATGACAATACAAGCTTGGTCACCTTTTCAATATGGATTTTTTGAAGGGGTATTTATAGGAAGTGAAAAATACCCAGAGTTAAATAAAAATTTAGAAGAGTTAGCTAAAAAATATGGGATAACACCTACTGGAATAGCAACAGCTTGGATATTAAGACACCCAGCTAAGATACAGATGATAGCTGGTACGACAAAAATTTCAAGACTACAAGAGATAATAGATGGAAGTAAGGTAACTCTTAGTAGAGAAGAATGGTATAAACTATATCTAAGTGCTGGACATATTTTACCATAATATTTGTTTAAAACTTATTGAAATTTAAAGGGAGTCTCAATATAAATTTGAAAACTCCCTTTATTATTTTATAAAAATTCTGATCTATTGCTCAATATTATTTATTAAAATGATTTCCGTGGATATCATCATAGTTATCAGTAGCATACTCTTTTTCTTGGATTTTTTTCATATCATATTTGATTTGCTCAGCAATGATAGAAACATATTTAGCTAAAGTTTCTTGTTTTTCTAATAAAAGTTTCTTTTGTTCAGCGTCAGTAGAAGTTTCAAACTCTTCACTTTTAATAAAATTATTAAGTCTTTCTAGTCTTGCAACTTCTGCATCATACTCATCTCTGATGTATTTCATATTTCTTTCGATACTCATAATTGTTCCTCCTATTAGTTTAATATAATATTTGTTCTATGCTCATATTATACTACTTTTATAGAAATTTACAAGAAAAATTTAAATTAATTGTGGAGCTAAATTTTCATATTCCTTCATAGAAGTTCTAGCATATTTTCCTAGAGCTAAAAGAGCTATAAGATTAGGAAGTACCATCATTCCATTAAACATATCAGCCATTTCCCAAACTAAGCTAACCTTTAAAGTTGAACCAACAATAATCATCAACATAACAACAACTCTATAAATATTTATTGAAATATTATTTTTGAAAAGGTATCTAATATTAGCTTCTCCAAAAAAGTACCAACCAACAATAGTAGAGAAAGCAAAGAAAAATAAGCATATAGCTATAAAACTATCACCAAAACTTCCAAGAGTATTGATAAAAGCGTTTTGAGTAAGAATAATACCCTCTCCCTCTTTAACTCCAGATGTAAGAATAACAAGAGCTGTTCCAGTAAGAACAACGAATGTGTCTATGAATACTGTAATCATAGCTACTATTCCTTGCTCTCCACAGTGTTCAACCTTAGCAATAGCATGTGCATGAGGAGTAGAACCCATACCAGCTTCATTAGAGAAAAGTCCTCTAGCAACTCCATATCTAATAGCTTTTTTTACACTGATTCCCATTGCTCCTCCAAGAGCTGCTTCTGGATTAAAAGCAGAATAGAATATAGAGATGATAGCTGGAATAATCTCTTTATAATTTAAGAATATAATTATGATACAAGCTAATATATATAGTCCAGCCATTATAGGTACGATTTTTTCTGTAACTGAGGCTATTCTTTTTATTCCTCCAAAGAATACAAATCCAGCTAAAATTGATATTATTACTCCGACAAATAGAGGAGATACTCTAAAGGCGTTATTGAAAGCTACAGATATAGAGTTAGCTTGTACAGCGTTTCCCATAAGACCAAGAGCTAAGATACAAGCTACTGAGAAGAAAATAGCTAACCCTTTAGAAAGCCATCTATTTTTTAAAGAGTTTTCTATATAGTAAGCTGGACCTCCTGTAATATGCCCATCTACTCTTCTTTTAAATACTTGTCCTAATATAGCCTCTACATATACAGTTGCCATACCAAAGAAAGCACTTATCCACATCCAAAATATAGCTCCTGGACCTCCTGAAGCTATTGCTGTAGCAGCTCCAGCTAGGTTTCCTGTTCCTACTTGAGCAGCAACAGCTGTGGCTAAAGCTTGGAAAGAAGACATTCCATTTTTATCAGCTTTTTTACCATTTAGATTTACAGAACCAGTTACCTGTTTTAAACCTTCTCCAAATTTTCTGATTTGAATAAAGTTAAGCTTTAATGTAAAATAAACTCCAGTTCCCATTAATAAAATAATAAGAAAGTTTCCCCATAAAAATTCATTGACTTTTGTTACAATCTCCTGCATTGTAATTCCTCCTGTTTTCCATTTTTTAAATTGAATAAAAAAAGAAGGTAGAGTCTACCTTCTGGGAATCAAAAAAGAATTATACAAAAAAATAAATATATATTGCATAATTCCTCTGTCCTTTTACCTGAGAGTTTAGTCCAATTACTTGGGTTTGCTCCTTCGGTGCTCTACGAGTCTCTCCAGAGGTTCGTCCAATATAGGTCCATTTGCCTGAAAGATTTACTTCGTCGGCGGTTAGATTAAACTAACTCTCTCCCTATATCTTCATCCGAGTTTTTATTCAATTTTCTTATAGCATTAATGATAAAATATTTTTTATATTTTGTCAACAGAAATTTTGAAATAAAATTTTAAAATGAAAATCTATTCAAAAAATAAATAAAAGGAGCTATTTTTGTATAACTCCTTTAATCTTTTAAATCTTTTAAATATTGTAACTTAATAGAACTCTCTTTTATATAGTAATTTAAATATCTAGTATCTAAATCTTTATTTTTCTCTTTGTAATCTTTCATACCTTGAAAAAAGTTAGAGAAATCTTTTTCAAGACTAGCCCGTTTTTTTTCATTTATCTCGTCGTCCATAAGGTAGTCTAAATTTTTAGATAGTTTTAAATATCTAGCATTTACTTTTTCTGGTGTATATGAGGTACAACTACTTAAAATTAGAGTTAAAAATAAAATAGTAGTTAGATAAAGTTTCATTGATACCCCCTATAAAAAATGGCGACCCCGATGTGGTTTGAACACACAACCTATTCCTTAGGAGGGAATTGCTCTATCCAATTGAGCTACGGGGTCTTTACCAAACTATTATACACTATAATTTAAAATTTGAAAAGACTTTTTTTCAATTAAGTTAAACTTTTAATCATATAGAATAGATGTTTTTGTCCAATTCCACTTAAACTTCCAATTTTATATAGATAATCTATTACCTTTTCACTCCTATTTAAATCCATATTTGAATATTTATAAAAAGAAACAATCTCCCTTAAAATGTGAGCATCACTTCCAAATGTAGCTGTAAGATTATATTTTTCTCTAAGTTCTCCAGCTAGTAGATTTCTTACCATAGGAAGAGCATGGTTGTGTGTTTCTAATGAATCTACTTTAGTAATAACATCATAGATATATTTTTTATTGTTTATAAAATTTTTTTGTACAACTCCATAGATATGTGGAATTGATTTATGACACTCCCATTGATTCAGCACATCAAGATATTCATAAATATTTCTATGAGTTTTAGCCATTCTCTTAATATTTCTATATTGTTCTACCTCTTTTCTATAAAACTCCTCTAAGTCCTCTATTTTTTTAAAGTAAACTAATAGTTCAAAACCATCTTCACAACCGACTTCTATACCAGGAATATTATTAATTCCAAGCTCTTTTAACTTGATAGCTCCTCTAATTTCATTGTGGTCAGTTACAGAGATTAAATATCTCTTATCCTCTAGAAAGCTTTTTAAAAATTCAGGTTGAATAAAACTATCTGAAGCAGTGGTGTGAATATGTAAGTCATAATAAAAATTTCCAGCATATTTAAAATCACTTTCTATAAATGGGAAGAAAAAATCAGAAAGTTTTTGAAATTCTATCATAGTATATCACTCTTCTTTCAATTACATAATAGGAGCAAGTAATCTACATACTGACTCCTTAAATTTAATATAGTAACTTCTTTTACTGTATTCACTTCTTAATAATCTAGTACTATGCTTGATATCATTAAAGAAAATCTTTCTAAATGATTGAGCTATATCTTTTTCGTAGATATTGACATTGATTTCAAAATTTTGATAGAAACTTCTATAATCAAAATTAGCTGTACCAGTTGAAACAACTTCATCATCTACTACAATTAATTTACTGTGTATAAAACCTTTATTATATTTATAAACCTCTACTCCTAAATCTAATAACTCTCCTACAAAATATTGATTTATCCAATAGATGAAGAAATGGTCTGGCTTATCAGGTATCATAATTTTTATTTTTACTCCAGATAGTGAAGCTATCTTAAGAGCTTCTAGAACACTGTCATCAGGAACAAAGTATGGAGTTTGAATGTATATATATTTTTGAGCTTCCATAATAAGTTTTAGTGCATTATCTCTTATTGTTCTAAACTGATAATTAGGTCCACTACTAACTACTTGAATATGACCACTATGACATCCTCTCGTTTCAATTAATTTTTCTAGCACCTCTCTATTGTATTTGTACTCTCTATCCAATATAATTTTCTCTTTTTTTACTATATTCCAAGAGAAGAAAAACTCTTGCTCTAATTCCAAGCAAGCTTCACCTAATATTTTAAGTCCTGTATCTCTCCAATAACCTAGTTTTCCTTCTCCTAGATACTCATCTCCTATATTGAAACCTCCAATATATCCAAACTTCTTATCTATTAAACAAAGCTTTCTATGGTCTCTATAATTAGCTCTTAAGTTAGCTATTTTAAAAAAGGGGAAGTGTGAAGGAAAAAATACTCCTGTTTCCACGCCATACTTATTTAATTTCTTTAACATCTTTTTGCTGTATCCACCAGCACCATCAACTATGACTCTAACCTTTACTCCTTCTTGAGCTTTCTCTTTTAAAATATCAGCTATTTTACTACCAAGGTTATCATTTCTAAAAATGTAGTATTCCATAGCTATACTCTCTTTGGCACTTTTTAAGTCTTTCATTATAGAATTAAAAAAATCATTTCCATCAGTAAAAATCTCACTTATATTAAGAGAAGTCAATCTATTTTTAGAGGAAACTTCTACATATGAGATAAGTTGCTCCCATTTACGAAGTTCTTTATGTTCTGAGAATCCCATAATTTCTTTACTAATTAAAAATTTCCACTTATAGTATTCATTGACCACTCTTTTTTTACGAAAGCTAAGTCCAAAGAAAAGGTAGGCAATAAATCCAACATACGGTGCAAGCGTTAAAAGAACTATCCAAAATAGTGTAAACAATGGATTTCTTCTTTCTAATAATACTATGATTAGCATAAAAATTATATTTGTAAAAACAATATAATAGATAGACATATGTGTTCTGGAAAGCTGCGAACAGGGATTCGA
>OGHV01001922.1_pt1 | contig 10549 bp, 13 predicted proteins | sample 1571551 | NCBI WGS metagenome assembly OGHV01 (sample SAMEA2581960, study PRJEB24529) | metagenome | biome: Human gut stool | place: China | collected 2011 | reverse complement strand
CTTCCCGTTATCCCCGGTGTATTTCCCATCCAGGAACTGGGAGATGACAGAAGTAGAAAGCCCGGTCTCTTTGCTGACCTGTTTCTGTGACTTCCCTGTCTGCTTCATAAACTGGGAAAATTCTTCCCGAAATTCTTTCTTTTCCATGTGTTCCTCCTCACTGGTTGCTTTCTTCCATAAGTTTTCCTAAAAGGTTCTCCTCGCGGCTCGTGCGTCTCTGCTTTGTTGATTCCTCCAGGATCTTGCTGTTTTCTGAAAGAACAGGGTTAATGTTCTCAATAGTCTTTGTATGTTCGCCTTCTGTGAACTGCTTTTCTACAAGCTGGTTGCGGGCAACGATTGCCATAACGTCCAGCTCCCTGGTCGGTGCATACTGTTCGACCAGCTTTCTGGCATTCTTTTTTTCTTTCATTGCTTCCCGGATCTGTTCCTGGGTAGTGTGACGGAACGGGGTTCTTACCTTTGCGGCTGCCTTGCAGATCGCACGCATGTTTTCATCAAAAACATTTAATTCATCCATGTTGGACGGGTCATAATTGATGATAACTTTCTCTCCCTGGTGGGCGATAAGATCCGTATGGTAGTAAAATCTTCCCTGGTACTGTACGCCGTTTTTCTGTACGGTTCTTTCGTCAAAGGTTCCGCAGAGGATCCGCAGGATTGACTTGTCATGGACTTCATTCTTTACGGCCAGGTTTTCAAAATATACCTGATCCGGACATTTTCCGTCCATGTCGATTCCGCCAGATGGTGTATTATTGTACTTGTTCATGTGTTTCCCAAGCAGATCTGTGAACTGCTCCATGGTAGGACATTTATCTTTCAGCTTCTCAAAGGTTACCCGCATATCCTCCGGTCGTTTCTTCGCGTCTTTTCCCAGATAGGTGGGGAAAAACTTACAGAAACGGTCTTCCAGGGTTTCCCAGAACCGCTCGATGGGCTTTGCCTGTCCATGGTATGGTGTCGCGTAAATCTGATTGATTCCCAACTGTTTGGTAAGGGAAAGAGGGAAATCTTTATTGAATGATTTCTCGCGGTAATCTTTTCCGTTATCGAAATAAAGTTCTTTAGGAACTCCAAATTCTTCCATTCCTTTCCGGAGGCACTGCTTTATCACGGTTGCGTCTGCGGATTTATCCCGGATAATGAAAGCAATAACCTTGTTGGAACGCGCATCAAAGAAAGCAGTGAGCCATGGGCGGAACACCCGGCCGCGATTGTTTAAAACTGCTACATCCATTAAATGGTGGTCAGAAAACCAGATGTCATTGGAGTGGATGTCTTCCTTGCTTCGTTCCATACATACAAGGGAATCATTGAACGCTTTTTCGCCTTCCCTGTAAAAGATGATTACGGGTTCCGGAATTGTTTTGACTTTTCGTTCAAAGGCCGATACGGAAGGAATCTCTGGATATTCCGTTTTTGTATATTCCCAGCAAATTTCAATACTGCGTTTTTGTAAGGTCATGTACAGGCTATAGAAAAATTCCCATGCATCCTGTGGAATATCCGTCTTACCCCTGTTATGTCCGCCGCGCATGTCAACCAATACAGCAATATCCCCGTTTTTTGTTCTAAACATTGTTGTGCTGCGATTGCGAGAACCAAATCCTTTTAAGCAGATATAGTCAGCATCGCCAGACACCTGAGCATCGCCATATACCCAAGCATTGCCAAATACCCGAGCATCGTCATACACCCGAGCATTGCCAGACACCCAAGCATTGCCAAATACCCAAGCAGTGTCAACCTGTGACAGGTTTTCTTCTTTTTCTACGTATCCGCCAAGTTTTCCAGCCTTAACAGCTCCGAAGTTAATCAAAGATTTTATCCGGTACAGCTTTACTCCGTTCACATCAATGCTTTCGGTCGTCAATTCAAATTTTTTCATTTTCAAATGTTCCATTCAAAAATATTTTTTTACCCTTACGGGCAGTGGGTCGGGGTACGCTCCCGACGGGCGTTGTTAGTATCAGGCAAAGAATGAGGTATTGCCAATGACTGCGATGCTGCCACATCGCCCCCGTGTTGCCGATAGGTCAGCACAGGCTTATTTGTTGTCCATCTCTTCGATTTTTATCGCTGTGAAAAATTCAGCGTGTACCTGTTTGATTGCAACAGTATTCTCTTGCCCAAGAATTTTTCTAATTTTTTCTTCAAATTCTTTGCGTTCATTTTCGCATCGTTGAACTTCAGCTTCATACTCTTCATGGCTGCCGAAGAACGGTTCGTCTGACTCTGATGGAACATCGCTTGCTGCCCAATTCCGTAAAGCTTCCATACTTACGTGAATGTTCCATATTGTAACAAGGAAATTCTTGTTTTCAGCAGAATAATCGTCTACAAATTCGGACTTTGAAATGATTTCAATTTCAAAACGTTCATTTGAAAGTTTCATTTTCGTTCCCTTTCTCCCCGTGTTGCCGATAGGTCAGCAGAATTTTAGTCATGTCGGAATAACTGGTTTACAGAAACATCCGAAAAGAATGTTTCCTGAATACGGATTGCTTCATCCAGTGAAAAACGCAGGTTTCCATTCAGTTTCTGTGCTGGAATAGCACTTCGATCGGCGTTTCTGGAAACCACGTCTTCTGAATAAAGATCGCTTGCTCCACAGTGAACGAGCGTTTTCCGCACGTTTTGTGCCAGAGCGTCCCCTCGTCCACGCCGAGTGCCTGTGCCATTGCCTTTTTCTTAATGCCTTTGCGTTTGATCTCGTATTCGAGAAATGGGTAATTATAACTCTTTTGTTTCATTTGTTTTCCCTCTGTCTTATTTGTACTTGACTTTTGTAATATTTTGTGGTATGCTATCAATATCATCTCTCACGGAAGGAGGTGAATAGAATGGCAACAAAAGCAATTATACGTTGTAAGAGATGCGGAGAGGAATTTCCTATCTATTGGAGTGATATGTCTCATGATTTGTTAATTCGCTGCAAGAATTGTTCTGCAACAATGGATGAATTTATGTCAGAACAGGTTTTTAATGCGTTTGCAACCGTAGTTGATGCAAATCACGAGTTGTATAAATCACACCTTGAAAACCATATGCCGCTTTTCGAGGTTGATTTTTCACATACTACTTATTACGTAGATGATGAAGATTAAGTTCTAATTCTGCAACCCGCAAAAAATCATGTAACAATCTTCTGGAGTAGTCAAGGTGGTTTTCTATCGCAACCGCCTTGAATTGCTCCAGAATTTTTCTTGTTTGCACTTCTCCAACTGCTACATTGAGACTTTTTAGCAAAATGCTACATTCATCTTCCATGTTCTCACCTCCTTTCCATTTCGTCTTTCAGTCAAATATTTCATCTTTCATCATCAAAGAAATTCTGCGAACAATATGCTTTCTATTGACAAATAAAATGGAACATGATACAATAAAGTAAAGCATGCTTGAAAATCGCTTCATTTCCCGTTTGACTGTGAAAATCAACCGGAAACCGTTCTTTTTTGTTTGGTATAGCGTGCTTTATCTTGACTGTGGTTTTATTATAGCACGGTTTACCGTGAATGTCAATCTAAAATAACTGTAAACCGTGCTTTTCTATCTTTTGCACAAAAAAGGAGATTATTTTTTATGTACAATTCACAAGAAACAGCTTACAGGATTAAAAGAAGAGCGAAAGAACAAGGGATAGCCGTGCTTGATTTACAATCTAAATGCGATTTAGGTAGAAACGCATTATCACAAGCCGCAAAAAGTCAAGATGGAATGAAAGCAAGAAATTTATTTGCGATTGCTGAAGTTTTAGATTGCTCCGTGGATTACCTGCTTGGCAGGACGGACAGTCCAGAGATTACATATAATAATCATGCTTTATCCGGAGATGGCGGTGTTGCTGTCGCTGGTGGGAATGCAAATATTACAATTTCCAACCAGCAGAAAGAAGATACAGAACTTTTAGACCTGATAAAAAGCCTTCCACTGAAAAAACGTGTAAAAATCATATCTATGATTTATGAGGAATTGGAAGAGGAAAAATAAAAATCTGCATCAAAACAGACGAACTGTTTCCATGCAGAAACTTAGGGGAGATTAAGCAATGAAAAAGAAAACAGGAATTGCTGGGGTATTGGCATTGTTATGCACATTCAGCATTTCTGGATGCAGTAATAAAGAAGAAATAAATAGCACAATCTCAACATCAATATTACCAGCGATTACAACAAATACTACTATAATCACTACTGAAACAACAACACAACTAACTGAACCGGAAAGCGAGCCAATTGTGTTTCCAACTGATTTGTCAATCATTACTGCTCCAGGGCATCCTACTTATTATGGAAGTATGAGCCAAGCACAAGAGATATGGGCGAATGTTGAAGATGGGAAAATAGATTTTGATGACCCGTATTTTTCATCTTCGAAATTAATACTATCCATAAAAAGATGCCCACCCCCAAATTTATATTCAAGAGAAAAATCAGATGTGATTGGGGAACTTAATATCTACTTTTCTAATTTTGAAGATTCTAATTATTTTTCTCTCAGCGATGCATTATCAATTATTTCTGATTATATACCATATGATATTATGAAACAATATTATGAATTTTATGAATCATACTGTCTTCAGCCAACGGAAAAATGTGCATCAGAAGAAACATACTATGTTATTAAGTATAATTTAAATGAGGAAGGAAAATCAATTTACGAAAAAGAACGCTCCTATTTTGGAAATGTAAGTATAATATGCGAAGTGAATCCTGATGGGGGCGTAAATCTCGGTAGAATTATGTTTGATACCCCAGGATGGATGCTGCACTATGAATTAAATTCTTTTGATTTACTTGAATGGCATTGCGATTTATTAGAAAGTAAATAGATAGAAGAAAAATTTCCGTGTTTCTCTGGATGAAATCGAAGCCGTAAGTCAGCGATTGAGAGAACAAGGTGGTAATATTAAATGAAAAAATCCCCATCAGAGCGGTGAACAGCCTGCTCCGGTGGGGGGTAATCTTATAATAGGAGGAATTTCATATGGCAGGGAAAGTGCTAACCCGTCATCGCAAAAATCGTGCTGGTGTGTATACATCATGGGAATATCGGTTTCAATCTGCCAGCGTTTCCGGACAGCGAAAATGGATTACACAAGCTGGATTTCAAACAAAACAAGAAGCATATCAAGCCGGAATGGCTGCTTATCAGGAATATCAAAATACAGGGGTTCATTTCACACCATCTGAACGAAGTGTTTCTGATTATATGCAGTATTGGATGGAAGAGTATTGTAAAACCAATCTAAAAGAAACAACCATTCTGAATTATCAGAAAAAAATAAAAAATCTCATTCTTCCAGCAATTGGGAAGTACAAATTGTGTTCTATTTCTACGATTACATTACAGCAATTCATCAATCAGCTTTTTCAATCTGGCTATGCACGAAATACTTTGGTGGTAGTAAAAGGCATCTTAACAAATGCATTTCGATACGCAAAGCAACAGAAATTGATACAAGAAAATCCGATGGTAGAAGTTGCTTTGCCACGAAGAAATGCAGTTTCAAAGAACCCAAGCCGAACGAAACAGCGGTTTTGTGTTCCGGCAGAGGCAATTCAGCAGATTTTTCGCCGATTCCCAGAAGGGCATCCTGTTCATATTCCATTGCTGTTCGGCTATCGCTGCGGTTTGCGGCATGGAGAGGCTTATGCAGTACAGTGGAAAGATATTGATTTTGAAGCAAAAGAATTGCATATACAGCGGCAAATACAATATAGAGAATCAGAAACAGATGAAAACGGAAATTCTATTCTATATTTTAGCACCCCAAAATATAATAGCTTTCGCACTGTGCAATTAGATGATGAAACCATTGCACTTTTAAAGCGGACAAAAGAGCAGCAAGAAAAGAATCGGGAAGCGTATGATTCTTATTATGTGCATTACTATGAAGAAGCACATACCAGAAATTTAAATACAGTTGGAAATGGAGAAGAGTTGTATTTTGTGAACTGCAATGCAGATGGTAGTTTCATTAAACCACGTACCATGCAGCATGCTTCTCGTGTGATTCATCAGGAATTAAATTGGTCATCATTTGATTATCATAGCTTACGGCATACGCATTGTACAGAGTTATTAGAATCCGGTGTTCCACCAAAAGTTGTACAGATGCGGCTTGGTCACAAAGATATTCGTACAACTTTGAATATTTACGAACATATAACAAAAAAGATGGAAGAGAACACACAGGAGATTTTGAATCAGATGTATGCTGTGTCCACATTGTGTCCACGTTCCAATCAGACACAAGAAGAATCGAAAAAAGATGTAGTAGAGTAGAAAAACGGGAAAAACAGCGGAAATGCATTGATTTTCATATGCTTTTAGAATAACAGGAAAATACATAGAATTGCAGCGTTGTAATGGGCAACAACCCGATGGTTGGTGCAACTGTAGCAGTTGCTGTATCTGTAGAAGAAGCAGCAAAGGCTGGCAAGTTCTAAGAAATATCGGCGTTTTTCTCATTTGATACAACGAAAAAGGGCGTTTTTGCAGCGATGCAGAAACGTCCTTTTTGCTTGGCGTGTCCACGTTGTGTCCACGTTCAAAGAAGAAGTGGACACAGCATAATATAAAAAAAGCCGCCCTATCGGATGTCGTCCGGTAAGGCGGTTTCACTATTTCTATTCTGGAAACGGTTCGGATTTACAGCTTTTCGTCTATGTTTGCCACGTGCTTCAGAATTTGTTGCAACGTGGATTCTTCGGTGTCCGGTTCGGGTGTTGGGGTTGGTTGAGTGGTTGTTGCATTTTTTGCAAATCCATTTAAACCTGCTTGTTTGATAATGGATGGATAATCGGTATAACAATAATCCATATCACATTCTCCGGAGACACCTGGAATACTTTTTTGCCCAATGATGTCATACTCTGCATTTCCAGCTACATTGTACTGCCAGATGCCGTATGGATTTTGATAGGTGCATTTGCTCGCATACTGGGCACACCAGATTGTGTACCGGCTTTTGATACTATCCGACAGGTAATTGTCTAAGTAGTACGTGCTGCAATACAATCCGGCAAAATATCCAGCCTGTTCCAGCGTGTTCAAAAATGCATCTACTATTGCAGAGCAAGCAGCTTTGCCTAATGCAAATTGTTTTTCGTTCTCCAAATCCATATAAACCGGATACTCAAACGACTTTCCTTTGATAGTCTGTAAAAATACCTGTGCTTCCCGTTTTGCTTCGTCCGCCGACATCGCGTAGCTAAACCAGTACGCCCCGCAGGGGATACCCAGACGCTTACAAGCGGCATAGTTACGGTTAAATTGTGTATCAACTTGGTTTGGCTCTCTACCATAACCAGCCCGTAAAATCGCAAAGTCAACCAGTTCAGATGCTTTTGCAGTGTCCCAGTCAACCTCGTTTTGACAGTATGACACATCAATCCCTTTTAAAACGCTTGTTGTTTCAGTGGTCTTTTTAATACCAAAATACTTGTAAAAATCCTCTGTAACTGTGCCGTTTCCCTTTGTTTCATCGCCTAACCAGCGGTATCCTGTGCGGACATCCAGATGCGTATACTGGTAAGCTGCTGTAATGTTAGCAATACCGCAGAAGCCTAAGTCTTGAGCATTGCAACACACCGTCTTGCTGCTGATCGGCTGCCCGTCCTGCCCGTAACAGCAGACATCTGCAGCCGTACCTTTGGTATGCTGACCGCTGCTTGTACCGCCTACAGCCTTGTCATGCTCTGGGCAGCGATAACCGCTTGTCACAATGATTTTGCTACAGTTTAGGGTGCTATAAAGCTGCTCCAGCTTGTCGACCAATTCGGATGAAATCAAAGTTTCGTGATTACCTCCGCACTGACACCGAAATTCTTTGACGTTGAAATGTGGGGAAAGCTGTGTGCTATCGTTGTAGTCATAATGATTGACTGACATCGTATCATCCTTTCATAATGCCGTCCGGCAGCCCTTCCGCTGTCGGGCGGTTTTTTCGACTGATTCGACTAATTCAAGGGACTTTTTCGACTGATTCGACTTCCTATTTTTCTTTCTTCTGGAGCAGTTCCACTGCATTCTTCAACGCTACTGGCAATGGCACGCCCAGCAGTCCTGCATTTTCAATAATGGAAAGTAATTCGTTGCAGCAAAACCCAATACAAACAGCATCTCTTACATACGATGTCCCCAGCATAACATCCAGTCGAACTGCCACAACAACCAGCAGCAGCACTACACCTTTCTTTAAAAGCCCCTTCCAGCCAACTTTGCTGGATAGTCCCCCCGTGCTGCTTTTAGGGGATTTTCCACACCATCCAACCGCCAACCCCGTGGCATAATCTACAATCATGAAAATCAGCAAGGTCATCATCGCCGCATCCCAGCCCCCAAACAGTCCGGCAATCAGACCGCCGACCGTTCCGGCTGCTGCACAAATCCATTCTTTCATTTGGTTTCCTCCGTTTTCGTTTCATAGTCACCGGAAAGCAATACCAGCATTTCAGGTGTTAGGTCGCCAGATGCAAAAATCTGATACTGTCCGTTTTCCAACTGCACGGCTTTAATTTTCGCATTACCCCATCCTGTCCTTTGGATGGCTTTTCCCTGCTTCAATGATTCTACAGCTTCAATAATATTCATTTGTAACGCTCTCCTTATAAAATTGTGATGGACTGGATCAGCGGCTTACTGTTATTGCTCCGTCCGACCCACACCAAATAATAAGTGCCTGCCGTTACGCCCTCGCAGGGAGTCAGCGTTGTGATATAGTCCGCACTATAGAGCCACTGCAAGGGCAAATCTGTATAACTGCCCTCTGTTTGTGCCTTTGCGAGAATGTCCGCAGCCGTTCCGGTATCGGATTGTACTAAGCGTAAAACGCCGACCTCCGTACTTCCAGAAAGAAAGCGGATCGCAATTTGCGTGGATGCGGTCACGCTGATTGGCGTTGTGGAACAGGTGTAACAGCTATAATCCCATCCAAAAACGGTTGTTCCATAGTTCAGAGCGTAGTTGTTCTTCGCACTGCAAAAATCTGCATGCAGGGCGGTAAAGTCTGCCACGCTGTAAATCGTACCGTTGTAAAGCAAAGATACCTTGTCCCGATGGGTTGCATCATATAACACGGTTGTGGTGGGAGATTCACCGCCGGAAATCGCAAGAACCTTCGGCACAAGGGTATTAAATTTTTCTGTGGCGGTTGCCGTCACGCCCTTTGTGGTCAGATTCGCTGCAAGCTGCTGCCGCAGTTGGTTTAGTTTTGTCAGCTGTTCTGCAATTGTCACCGCCATGTTACACCTCCACCATCGTTGCAAGGGCTGTGGATAGATCGCCAACGCTGTCCTCTAAAGCTTTGATACGGGTTGCAAGGTTGTTATCTGCCGCTTCTCGTTCTGACGTTACTTTCGAGTACGTGCTATGCAGATAGGTTTCAATTCCATCCAAAAAATCTTTATTGTCGTGCGTATGGGCAGATGCTTTGAGTGCATCCACATCCGGCGACAAATCTGGCACAAACAACCCGTCTGGTACAATGTCCAGAGCGTTGTGAGATACCGTGCTGATGGACGGCAATACCTGCCATGTTTGCTTGCCTGTTACTGTAACCAGCTTTGCGGTGCAGTATTTCGCTGGTTCACCCTCTTCACATCCCGGCGTATAATCGCCCCAAGAGGCAGCCTCTCCGCTTGTTCCATTTTTGATGGTTGCTGTCGTTGTTCCGTTTTTATCGGTAATAGAGATAACAGCCCCAGCGTCTGTTTCTGTAACGTTTGCTGTTGGAGAGAAACCATTTGCCCCATCTCTTCCATCCGTTCCATTCATGCCATCTTTTCCGGCTGCTCCAGTATCGCCTTTCTCGCCCTGAATGCCTTGGATACCTTGCTCTCCGGCGTCTCCCTTCTCGCCCTTCAAGCTTGACAGCCATTCGGCTTCCGTGCCAGTATAACCGTTCTCAACAGCGATTTCATAGGCGGATGCTCCGTCCGCCCCATCGTGTACCGAAGCAATCTTTTCATCAATTTTTGCAATCAATTGCTGATACAAGTCCGGCGTTGGTGGGACAACTTCAGAACCAGAACTGCTGAATCCAGATTGCTCAATCCGCAGCTTAATAGGAGCTGTCGTTGCTCGCAGAGCCGTTTCATCGTCTGGAACATAGCCAAACAGGCTCATTTCTGCACAGCCGGCTTGCAATTCTGACGGCATTTTGCAGGAATAGCCGTCTACACCAAGCGAGATATTATAGGTATTTTCATCCTGCATAAATTGTACAACCTTATACAAGCCTTCCCATTCATTGTCAAACACGAATCGAAAGGATACAAAGGCAATCTGCCCATCTGCCAATTTGTCCCGCTCGATGCAATCAATCTGCTGCTTTTTTACCAAGAATTTCATCATCCGTTTTTCACCTCGTTCCACACATTATTTTCAGGATCATATTCCAAATAGCCGTCTACACACTGGATCTTTTTCAGATAATTGTTGTAGGAATGTTCTCCAGAGGACATCCAGTTGACCGGTTTGGTAATGGCGTTCCACTGAGCGATCGTTCCTTCATATGTGATGGCTGTTAGACTTTCAC
>OGHV01001914.1_pt1 | contig 10589 bp, 6 predicted proteins | sample 1571551 | NCBI WGS metagenome assembly OGHV01 (sample SAMEA2581960, study PRJEB24529) | metagenome | biome: Human gut stool | place: China | collected 2011 | reverse complement strand
TTCTTTTTTTATTATATTATAATCTCTTATATGAACATAAATCGTGAAGTATAGTTTTGGAGGTAGCGTAAATGAAGAGAGCATTAATTACAGGAGTTACAGGGCAGGATGGTTCTTATCTGGCTGAATTATTGTTGGAAAAGGGATATGAAGTATATGGTATGATCCGTCGATCTTCCGTGGATTATAGAGAACGTATTGCGCATTTGGAAGGAACCCCTAATTTCCATTTGAAATTTGGCGATCTGGGAGACTCGATTAGCCTGGTAAAATTAATTGGTGAAGTAAGACCGGATGAAATCTATAATCTGGCAGCACAGTCTCATGTGCAGGTAAGCTTTGATGTGCCGGAATTTACAGCAGATATTGATGCTACGGGCGTATTGAGAGTATTGGAAGCAGTAAGAGTATGTGGACTGGAGAAGACGTGCCGTATTTATCAGGCATCTACTTCAGAACTTTATGGAAAGGTAGAAGAAGTTCCGCAGAGAGAGACGACTCCTTTTCATCCTTACAGTCCGTATGCAGTTGCCAAGCAGTATGGTTATTGGATTGTAAAGGAATACAGAGAAGCTTATAATATGTTCTGTTGTTCCGGTATTTTGTTTAATCATGAGAGTGAGAGGAGAGGCGAGACCTTCGTTACGAGAAAGATAACACTGGCGGCTGCAAGAATCGCACAGGGTAAGCAGGATAAGTTGTACCTGGGCAATCTGGATTCTCTCCGTGACTGGGGATATGCGAAGGACTATGTAGAGTGTATGTGGCTGATCCTTCAGAATGAAAAGCCGGAGGACTTTGTAATCGCCACCGGAGTACAGCATTCTGTTCGTGAATTTGCAACACTTGCATTCCATTATGCAGGCATCGAAGTGGAATGGCAGGGAGAAGGACTGAACGAGAAAGGAATAAATAAGGCCAATGGACGGATTATCGTGGAAGTAAGTCCTGATTTTTACCGTCCGACAGACGTAGTCAATCTTTGGGGAGATCCTACCAAGGCTAAGACCGAATTAGGCTGGAATCCTATGAAGACAAGTTTTGAAGAACTTGTAGAGCTTATGACAAAACACGATATGGAAAAGGTTGCTGTAGAGAGAGCGGAGGAGCATATCCGTACCAATCTGGAAGAATACTTGGAAAAAGGCGTAGTAAAGTAAATTAAGAAGGTAAAAGAAAAATGATGGAAAAAAATGCTAAGATTTATGTTGCTGGTCACAGAGGAATGGTAGGGTCAGCGATTGTACGCGAATTGAATCGTCAGGGATATACGAATATTATTACCCGCACACATCAGGAACTGGATCTGACCCGCCAGGCTGACGTGGAAGAGTTCTTTGCGGCGGAGAAGCCGGAATATGTATTTCTGGCAGCTGCCAAAGTAGGTGGAATTATTGCAAACCAGAATGCACTGGCTGATTTTATGTGGTTTAATATGACATTGGAAATGAATGTTATCAACTCAGCATGGAAGAATGGTTGCAAAAAGCTGGAATTCCTTGGCAGCTCCTGTATCTATCCCCGCATGGCACCACAGCCTATGAAAGAAGATTGCCTGTTGACCTCTGAACTTGAGAAGACAAACGAAGCATATGCGCTGGCTAAGATTTCAGGATTGAAATATTGTGAATTTTTGAATAAACAGTATGGAACCGACTATATCTCTGTTATGCCGACTAACCTGTATGGACCTAATGATAATTATCATCCGACGCATTCTCATGTGTTACCGGCGCTGATCCGCCGTTTCCATGAGGCTAAGGTGGAGGGCAAGACAGAAGTAACCTGTTGGGGAGACGGATCACCGCTTCGTGAATTCTTATATGTAGACGACCTTGCAAATCTGTGCGTCTTTTTGATGAATAACTACAGTGGTAATGAGACGGTGAATGCCGGTACAGGCAAGGAACTGACTATTAAGGAATTAACAGAGCTGGTTGCAAAAGTTGTGGGCTACAACGGGGAAATCAAATGGGATAACACAAAACCGAGATCTACACTCTTTCCCTACACGACGCTCTTCCGATCTCCGAGAAAACTGTTAGATGTCAGCAAGGCAGAGAAATTGGGCTGGCATTATATGACAGAACTGGAGGATGGTATCCGGTTGGCTTATGAAGATTTTTTGAATAATCCTATGAGAGCGGAGAGATAAGTATGAACATTGTGTTATTATCCGGCGGATCAGGGAAACGTCTTTGGCCGCTGTCCAATGATATTAGAAGCAAGCAGTTTATCAAGATTTTTAAACAGGAAGATGGATCTTATGAATCCATGGTGCAGAGAGTTTATCATCAGATTAAGAAGGTAGATGCCGAGGCAACGGTTACGATTGCTACAAGCAAGACCCAGGTCTCTGCAATTCATAATCAGTTGGGAGAAGATGTAGGAATTTCTGTAGAGCCTTGCAGAAGAGATACGTTCCCGGCGATTGCATTGGCGACGGCCTACCTGGTAGACATAATGAAAGTGTCTCCGGAGGAGTCGGTCGTAGTATGTCCCGTAGACCCTTACGTGGAAGAGGACTATTTTGAGGCCTTGAAGCAACTGTCGATTCAGGCAGATAAGGGAGAAGCTAATCTGGTATTGATGGGAATCGAACCCACGTATCCCAGTGAAAAATACGGATACATTATTCCGGTATCTTCGGATCAGACTTCAATGGTAGCTACTTTCAAAGAGAAACCGACAATGGAAGTGGCGAAGGAGTATATTGCACAGGGAGCTTTGTGGAATGGTGGAGTATTTGCATACAAATTGAAGTATGTCATGGAGATCGCCCACAAATTGATTGATTTTACGGATTATCACGACCTGTTTGCTAAATATGCGACATTACCAAAGATTTCTTTTGATTATGCGGTAGTTGAGAAAGAAGATAAGATTCAGGTACAGCGCTTCGCCGGACAATGGAAGGATCTCGGTACGTGGAATACTCTGACAGAAGCAATGAAGGATTCGGTTATCGGAAAGGGAGTATTGAATGATAACTGCTCCAACGTGCACATTGTGAATGAGATGGATGTTCCGGTGCTGGCCATGGGACTTCATGATGTAGTAATATCTGCATCCCCGGAGGGAATTTTAGTTTCAGATAAAGAACAGAGCTCATATATCAAACCGTTTGTAGATAAGTTCGAACAGCAGATCATGTTTGCTGAGAAGAGCTGGGGAAGCTTCCGGGTGTTGGACGTGGAAGCAGGATCCATGACAATTAAGGTGACGCTCAATGAGGGACACTCTATGAATTATCATAATCATAAGCACCGCAATGAAGTGTGGATAGTGATCTCCGGTGAGGGGAGAACAGTTATAGATGGCGTAGAGCAGTCCGTGAAAGTGGGTGATGTAGTGACAATGCCCGCAGGATGCTGCCATACAGTTATGGCACAGACCGAACTGAAACTGATCGAGGTACAGATCGGGAAAGATATCAGCGTACAGGATAAAGAAAAGGTTGAGAGATAAATGCAGGCCTCTACCGGGGTTCTGAGAGAAAAGAATGAAAAGAATAAATTACTATTTGGCAATGCTTATTTTTATAGTTGGATTTTTTCTAAATGACACTCTTATATGCCGGGCGGCTGCAGCAGTGCCGGAAGAAAGCAACTTTACGAACTTAATTGTGTTTGTCAGATTTGCAGGAGAAGATGAATTTATCGATAAGGAATATGAGGGGACGAGCGTCCGCAAAATTACCGACAATTCCTACAATACAGCATACTACAATGTAGCAGACTATTTTCAGACAGTATCCTCCGGCAAATTGAGAATGAACAGTGTGTATCTCTTCGATGGAGGAAATTCTTTAACGCTGTCCCACTCACGAGGGTATTATGCGGAGTATAGTGAGGCCAATCAGGAAGGATATCCGGATAAAAGTGAGAAATATAGTCGCATGTATGATCTGAAGGAAGATTGGTCGAATGCAGTTATGGCTGCCATAGACGCAGGTAATCCCATATCCGGTTATGATGGAACAACACAATATAGCTATGAAGATCTTGACAAAAATGGTGATGGAATCATTGATGCGATAACGATCATATATAAGAACACAACGCAGACGAATATTTCCGTACAGTGGGGTGATCCATTATGGGACTATCAGGACTATACCGGTTTAGTAACTATAAATACAGGTGCGAGGACGCTGAATAGTGGGGAATACGCACAGTTGACGAATGGCTATGAGAAGGCTCCCGGAGATTCCAATGGCTATCTGTATAAGGATGCCAATGGAAATGCTATTGTATCATTGGGAAAAGTGGTGCATGAGACAGCTCATATTTTTGGATTAGGGGATTTATATAATCCGAAAAGTCAGTCACCGGTATATTTTATGTCGGTTATGGGAAAACCGTTATCTCCGGTGCCACAGCTTATATCTGTGAAGGAACAGGAAGCTCTTGGCTGGTTAGGAGATGAAAATATCCCCACACTTCGAGCCGATGGAGAGTATACGCTGACGGCTTTGGGAAGCGGGGATAGCTCGGCAATTGTTGGTTATAAAATGGATATTCCGGAGAAGAACAAGACACTTTATCTGGAGTACAGAGATTTTACGGGAAATGGGAATCCATATGATTCACAGACCAAAAAACTGTATAAAGCGGATGACTCGCAAGTCGATGGTATAAATTTGCAATCAGGTCTGGTGTGCTATCTTGTAGATACTGGTACGAGATTCCCCAGCAACATGAATTATTCAGGACCAAAGTGGAATTATGAAGTGCTGGGAGGAACCTATGACACGAAATCGGATGCAGCAGTAACAGTCGATAAAGAAATATGGATTACGGGCCAGATAAGCATTTCCGTCACGGAAATTGAGAATCATGAATTAACATTTCGTATTACCGGAATATCGGGAGAACATGTACATACGGGAGGAGAAGCCACATGTTCTGCAAAAGCAATTTGCACTGTATGTCATCAGGAATATGGTGAATACAATCCGGGAAATCATAAGAATACTGAATTACGTGGTGTAAAAGAAGCGACTAGCACAGAGACCGGGTACACCGGGGATTTATATTGTAAGGACTGCGGAGAGAAATTGCAGACAGGAACTGTCATCCAGAAAATGACACCAAGTATAATCGACGGAAAAGATGCCAGAATTGATGTGACGGCGAATGAATCTGCAGTATTTCGCTCCAATGCAGCTCTTGTGGATTTTGTGCGTGTGGAATTGGATGGGAAAGAGTTAACCCGGGATACAGACTATACAGTGAAAGAAGGAAGCACGATCATCAGCTTGACACCGCAATTCCTTAAAACATTAACGGCTGGAACACACACAATAGGAATAGTATCGTGCCACTGGCACTGCAGAAACAGATTTTACTGTAATAAGCAAGACAACACCGGCACCGACACCGTCGCCCAGCCATACGGCTACCCCGGCTGCGACAGCTACTCCGACGCCGGACATACCGGCCGTTCCGACACCGACGCAACAGCCGGCGACAACCCCATCTTCATTACCTTCGACATCAACAAAGGAGCCGACTGGAACGACAGGTTCCTCTTCGCCGGAAAAACTGATGGAGGCAGTAGTGACTACTCCGGTTCCCACAGCTGCTCCGCAGCCAAAGACACCGGCTTTAGTCGTAACGTCGGATGCAGATGCATCACAAACCACATCTGAAACGCCGGACCAGACAGTAAAACTTCAGCCGACAGAACTTCCGGAGAGTATGGCGAATGATCCGAAGGAACCCGGACAGACGGAAGAAAAGGAAGAAGCCGGAGAAGAAAATACAGGCTGGATCATCGTCGTGATTGTTCTGGGCGGTGGAGTGATTGCCAGAGCGATAGCATGGATGCTGTGGAAGAAATCTAGGTAGGGGCTGCCGACAATATAGTGTTGAACAGTATCCGGATTGGGACAATGAATGGGAGTGAATGAATATTCTTGTGCGGCTCTGCCGCACAAGAATATTTAAAGACTTTTATTCACACACGCAGCCAAGGTGTAGGATTTGACGCTTACATTCAAACGTATGAAAATATTGACATTCCTCATGCAGTAAATTTTTACTTTTTCAAGTTCTTCAAACAGTAATCTATTACAAATTGCTTTAGCATTACTGCTACCCCCATTTTTCTTTTTTAGTGAAAAATAAAACCTAAAAATAAAATAAATTTAGACAAGATGAGATATAGTGTATTCCCCTGTTCTTACCGATACATATATTACTACAAAAATACAGAAAGAGAAAACAAAATGAATAACAAAAGAATAATAAAGACAACTTCTGCAATAGCCCTGTTACTATCTCTGTCATTAACTGCCTGCGGAACGCAGGACACTCAGCTATTGACAGCAACAGAGGAATCTATGCAGGAGACTGCTACACAGGAAACAGAAGCAAATACTGAGACTGCGACAGACACTGAAAGTCCTTTGGCACAGCGGGATGCCCTGGAGTGGGAGCAGCGTCTGGACTACAGTTCTGAGAGACAGGCGCAGCTGGCAGAGATCACGGTGGATCTGACACAGGATACAGATGAAGTACAGAGTAAGGCGCAGGTACTGTTGGAAGCCATGGCTGGAGGTGACGCAGAGACAGCAGTAGACAGTATTCTGACGGAAGACTGGTATACAGTAATGCTGTCAGATCTTCTGATCGGGCAGAGAAACTATACAGGAGCAGCGGACAACGGTGAGTGGAGAATGACGATTCTGGCGGATGAACTGGGACAGCATTGCACAGCGATTGAGTATCCGCTGGCAGATGGCAGACAATTCTATGTGCAAGTAACGGATCCCGAAATTCGGTATTATGTATGCGCGGCAGAGCGGACAGGCTCTTTTGTCAGTGAAAGCATGAATCTGACGGATGGCACTTACGTAGGATACGAGGGAACTTTGTCTTCGAATAACCGTCCGGAGGGAGCATTTACGGTACATATGGGCACCGCAGACCTGAGTAGCGGAGCAGCAGATGCTTTCCGTAACCGTAGCGCTCAGGCAGTCAGCTACGACGGAGATTTTACTGCGGAAGGAAGGCCCGAGACAGCAACCCCGGAATATCTGAGTAAAGAAGGACAGATGGCATATGCTTCCAGACAGGAAGGGAAAAATATCTATTACCTGACTATGACTGCAGAAGATGGCAATGATGCATTTGCACCGGTCCGGATGGGAATCTCTAATATCTGGGAATAGGCACAGGGATATGTTTTTCAACAGGAGTTATTTATGACACATATGAAAAAAAGTTTATTGAGTATAGCATTATTTGTATGCGGCCTGCTGCTGTGGAAGCCTGTTCAGGCGGAGGCAGCAACACAGGTTGATAATCTGGTACTTATGGTGAATTTCAGCGAGGACGGTGCTAATACCTTCCAGACTAATTTTAGCAGATATCAGGAAATGTACACCGGTCCGGAATCAGAACCGAACCGGTCCTTGAGTCAATATATTTCAACCATATCGGATGGACAGGTGACGGTAAATACCTATTTCCCACAGGTGGTGAATAATGTATTCCTGCCGGTCACCATTCAAGGGTCGGCATCGGACTATCCGGATGCATCCGTTGGTGAGCAATTTGTCCAGCAGGTGATTACAGCGGCACAAAATATGAGTGAACTGTCTTTCCCGTCGAAGCTGGACAGTATGCGTGGTGACGGTTATATCGATAATCTGACGATTATTGTCCAGGTAGACGGGGACAATACCGGCGGTGCGTTTGGTTCCCGAAAAGCAGACTGGGGAGATAACCAGACACTGTTGCATGGCTGGCATGTGGGTGCTTATAATGTTCTTCCGACCAGTATGCTTCGCTTGGGATCTTATAATGATCAGGGATATGCCTTGGCTTCGCACGAATTTTTGCATACGCTGGGAGCACCGGATCTGTATCGTACTGCGGGAGAGAATGGATACCCGGTAGGACGCTGGTGGGATCTTATGGCAGGAGCCAACCTTACTGCAAGTTATCCATTGGTGTATACACGCAGTAAGCTTGGTTGGATGCAGATCGAAACGTTGAAAGACAGTGGTACATATACCTTGTGGCCGGCGGAAGGAGCATCCGGTTCCCGTGCGTATATTCTGAAGACATCCCGCAGCGATTCAGAGTTTTTTGTAGTGGAATACCGCAAAAAGCCGGAAAACAGGCAGGACTATGATTACTACATTCCAGAGAGCGGATTGATCGTCTATCGGGTTAACAATGCGGTCGATTATCATACAAATAAAGAAGGAAACAACTATATTTATGTGTTCCGTAAGGACACAAAGGATCCGGCTAAGGCACAAGAGGATGAATCTAAGGCTACAGTGGGCGGACAGTATCGTAAATCGCTGGGAAGTAGTGATCTGAATGCTCATTATACATCGGATACTATTTTTTATTCTGATGGCAGCAACAGTGGAATTGTGATTGACAATGTTGTTACTAAGGAAGACGGCAGCGTATCCTTTGATGTAGAGTTTCCGGTACTTTCGGCCGACAGTTACTGGCTGCCGAAGGGGGAGAGCATCAATGGGCTCTCTTCTCCGGCTATTACCGGGGATACGACAGGAAACAGCCTGTATCTGGCTGGCATTGTGAATGAAAATGGAAAAAATCAGTTGAAAATATATTCTTTGGGGGCTTCCGACAGCAGCTGGAAAGTAATGCAGGCTGCAGCAGATGTTGGCAGGGGATCCCAGGTGGATATTCTGAGTGTGGCTGGCAAGGTCTATGTGGCTTATACGGATGCTTCGGGTTATCTGTGTGTGCTGCAGGTCTCTGCAGAAAATGTGCAGCCGATATACCGCTCTCAGACAGCAATCGATCCTCCGAGAATGGAATTGCTGTATGAGCAGGACATCCTGTGGATAAGCTATGCAGTAGGAAATACGTTAGAGCTGATAAATGTATGGCAGCCGGATGATGGTTCACTTCCGCCATTGACAGTGTCGGGGAACTACATCTCCGGAACTAAACATTTCTTTTATGACAATAAGTGGTATGCGGTTTATTGTGATTATTTTGCACAGGGAACAGATGGTAATGGTTGTATTGCAGTGTTGCAAGATGGATACTGGCAGAAGCTTTATACGATGGACCGACTCGGAAAAGCCAGCTCTGTCGATGCATGTGTAGCAGGTGGCAAATTATATCTGGCAGCAGCGAACAATAGCAATGCCGCGACAGCAATGCTTACATATGATGGACAGCAATGGAATGAAAATATACTGACGGATATTCAGAGCAAGGATGTTCTAAGACTTGTGGTAAAGGACAGGATACCATATGTCTTCTGGACGTCAGGAAATGAGAAGACACTGCAGGCAGCATATCTGAAGGATGACAGCTGGCAGAAGCTTGCGTCCACTATAGGGACAGATATCAATGGCTTTGACATTTTTTGCGGAGACAATACGTTGTATGCGGTCGGAGCTACAACCAATGGTATTGCTTCTGTGAAGACAATGAAGACGGTGGAAGGAATCCCGGATCCGCCTGTGACCGAGCCTGAAGTGGGAAATGGTAATGTTGTCCTGGCTCTTCCGTCAGGTTATGACAGTAGTGCTAAGATTTATATTGATGGAGTGGAGGCTGCCAGCACAGCATGGCAGAATGACGAAGCCAGGCGGCTGGTGGCAATAAACGGCATTGTCCAGCCGGGAACAACGGCAAAGACCGCAGCCGCATATCAATATAATGCATCCGGTATACCGACAGGCATGTATGTCTGGAGACTTTCCTATAACGGAAGCTGTTATACGGCAACAGAAGTCCCGGAGTTCGAGAATCTGTTTTCCTATCATGGATTTTCCGTACGTTATACAGGAAATACCGGTTTACGGTGTACCTTCGGTATTGATACGGCGAAAAAGTCACAATTGATCAGCGGCTCCGGCTTGGCAGGGTATCGTATCACAGAGATGGGAACGCTGATCATGCGCCCTGATCTTCATGCACAATATCCGATGGTCTATGGAAGCAACAAATTGGGAGGCGGAAAAACATACGGTGTAATAAACGGCAAATTCAGTGATAAAGTGATCCGGAGAGTGAATGGGAGAGACCAGTTCGCAAACGTTCTGACAAAACTTCCTCCGGAACGCTATAACACGTCGTACATCTTCCGGGCCTATGCGGTGATGGAAAAGGATGGCAGCAGTGTGGTGATCTATGGACCGGAAATGTCCCGTAGTATGTATACTGTCTGCAAACAGATCCTGAACCGCGGAGATTTTAAACCGGGAACATCCGGATATAAATTTTTGAAAAATATTGTAGACAGCGTGGAAAAGTAAAGATAGGAGCTATTCTGGATGAAAAGTAAAAATAAGAAAAACACAGTGTGGATAGTATTCACATGCATTTTTGCATTGACAACTGTAGTGTTGGCAATGGCGTTGTATCGTTCCCACAGTACTCTGGAAGCTATGCGGGTACAGCTTGCAGAGGGACAGACCAATACGATAACCGCAGAAACGAATCAGAGCCGGCAACAACTTGCAGGTGCACACAATATGCAGGCGGTTCGTGTTATGAACGGCATACTTCAGCAACAGGATGAAAACGAACAGTGGGTGGATGTGGCACCTGTAGCGGATCTGCAGCAGGCAGATCCGG
>OGHV01001909.1_pt1 | contig 10598 bp, 8 predicted proteins | sample 1571551 | NCBI WGS metagenome assembly OGHV01 (sample SAMEA2581960, study PRJEB24529) | metagenome | biome: Human gut stool | place: China | collected 2011 | reverse complement strand
GGCGACCACCGAGATCTACACTCTTTCCCTACACGACGCTCTTCCGATCTGGATAAGAACGTCAAACGCCGCGTTCACCTCTGTTAAACACTAGTCGGACTATGGATTCGAAGATTATCCATTTTTCATGCCCGATTTCGGATGTTCCTGCGATACTTTTGGATAGGAGCCGAAAAACAACAAACACGACACCCGGTTTAGTATCCCAGGTACGGCCGGGATCCGGGCGATGCTGAAGAAAGGCCTGACGTGTCGCAAACTCTGCTCTGCTAGTTAGAGAGAGTTAGCGGAGGTTCGGCGCTTTGTGACACGAGGAGCGGCGGAGGACGGGTCGAAGAACAGGTCGGAGCGGCGTCGAAAGACCTCTTTCGACGACAAGGGGAACGTCGAAAGGCTCATGCGCCGCCCTCTTCGACCTTCTTCCGCTCCCCTGCTCCGGAGAAACCGTCCGGGGCCGCCCGAACCACGGGCGGCCTCATCGGCCTCATCGACTCATCGCCTCATCGGCTCAGCGCCGCGGATTCAAAGAAGCCCCTCCTGCTTCATCCAGATCCCGACGGCGTCGCGGTCCCGCAGACCGCCCCAACCGTAGAAGGCGACGCCGCGGAAGGGCACGCCCGGGAGCAGCGCCCGCATGTCCTCGTCCGTGTCGCCCAAGCCGGAGCCCCCGTGCATGGCGTAGTGGAGGACGCGCCTGCCCCTGAACTCTTCGGCATGCTCCCGCAGGAACGTGAAGAGCGGCCGCGGGAGGTTGCCGCCCCAGACCGGATGCCCGATCACCTCCACGTCGAAGTCCTTGGGCGAAACGGGCGTGGGCCTCAGCTCAGGGAACTCGGCCGCGGCCTTCTCGCGCTTCGCTTCTTCCGTGGTCGGTGTGTACTCCTCCGGATAGGGTTTCGCCCGCTCGATGCGGGTGACGGTGACGGAGGGGTTGAGCCGCTTCATCTCGGACGCGACCTCCCCGCCGCTTCCCGCCCAGGTGAAGCAGAAGACGCCGATCCGGGACTTCGCAGAAGAAGCGCCGAACGGTGCGCCGAAGGGACCGGAAGGCGCATCCGCCGCGCGGACCGTGCGGATGCTGCGGACCGCGGCGGTCCCGAGCGCCGCGAGCGTGAGGAGTTCCGCGCCGCGCGCGAAGGCGGAGCGGCGGGTGAGACCGGGATTGAGGGTGAACGCGGAAAGGCTGACGGGCTTGAGGGCGTACTTGGGGGCGGTCATGGCGGGCTCCAATGCTTCAAAAGAATCGGGAACGGCTTCTCGGAACCGTCCCCATCATCCTATCGGGCGGGCCTTCCCGGCCCTTCCCCGATGCCGCTCAAGGCTTGCTCAAAAGCGCCGAGGGCGCCGACGCGGGCGTTGAAACGGGCAATCCGGGCCGTGAGCGTCGGAGCCCTTCACGCGGCTCGAAAAGGCGTCACACCGCCTCGCCCGGCTTCGGGCTACCCGGTTCATCCGACCCCTCCGTCCGCTCGCGCCCGTCGATCATGTCGGCCGACGACGCCCCCACGCCCGCGGCCGTCTCCCAGAGAAGGCACTCGCAGACGCAGGCGTCGACGTAGAGTTCCGTCAACTCGACGCGGTGCGCGTCGTCGGGCAGCGCGGCCGCGAGCCTGTCCGCGAGGTCGACCGCCAGCCGCACCGTCTCCGAATACTCGGGCGTCCCGTAGGCGCCCACCCATTCCGCATACGGATTCCCTTCCAAGACGCGGATCCGGGCGACGTGCCAGCCGATCACCTCGTACATCGTGAAACACGGCAGCATCGCCGCCATCCCGTAAGCCGCGCCCCGCTCGACGTTCCGGCGCTCGTGCGCGGCGTAGTCGAGCACGACGTCGTCGGGCTCGCGCCAGGGCGAATCCGCCCAGTCGTGCCCGGAAAGCCGCTTGTAGTAGTCGAGCGTCCACGTGCGCGTCTCTTCCGTCTCCCGGATCCATCGGTCCGCGAGGTCGCGGTCCTCGTTCGGGAGGGTTTCCTTCAGGATCCGGAAGCTCTCCGCGTAGTGCTCGAGGTACGTCACGTTCTGCGCGATGTACCAGAGGAACTGGTCCTTCGGCAACGTGCCTTTGGCGAGCCCCGCGATCACCGGGTCCTGCGCGAGACGCGCGATCTCGGCATCCGACGCCCGGAAGGCCTCGGCCGACCACGTCCCCGCCCTGGGGTTCAGCGCCTCTGGGAGATCCGGCTCGATCGGCGCATCCTCGGCGCGGGCCGACGGGACGAGTTTCGAGAGCCCTGGGACCGGCGCGAGGAACGGCACCGCGGCCAACGTCGCGGCGGAGAGGAAGGCGCGGCGGCGCGTGAGCGGCTGCGTGAGAGGATTCAAGAGCAGACGGGAGAGCATGGGCGTACTTCCGTGTGGGTGGAGGCGGTTGGATGGAATGCCTCGATTCTGCATGAGGTACCGGAGGACTCGGGACGGGGGCGGAGGTCGAACTGTCGCAAGATGCAAGCCGGGCGGTGGTGGAGGTCCCCTTCTCTTTTCTTGTCGAACCGCGGTCCGATCCGATACCCCGGTCGGACAGCCGTCAGGTCCACGCGGTCACTTTGAACGTTCGTTTTCGCTATCGAAAACCCTCCCTCGATGGAAACTTCTCCCGACACCTGTTTTCGGTACCACCCCAAAGACGCCCGTAAACCGGCCTCTTTGCCGATCTTCGCCAAATCTATCGGGGAGATTGGATTTCCGTCTATGGGCCTCATTAAAAAACAATACTTCTGTCGTAGGGACTAGTCCTATTAGACTACGCCCGTCGATAGGCGAAAGCGATTCCGATCTAGTTCTTCGGGACAACCCGAGACCCCAGGGAACCGCACCGCCCCTTCGACGCCCCGCCCGACCAAGCCGCCGGGAAGCGCCCTCCACGACGAGGCGCTTCGACCCTCCGGCGTTTCCGGGCCAGACCGTTTCTCTAGGACCATCTTATGAAGACCCCTGTCCTCACCGCGCTCGCCCTCGCCGCCGCCATGGCCGCGGCCGCTCCCGCCTTCTCGGCCGAACCCGTTGATCCGATCGAACCCGTCAAGGTCGACAACCCCGCGCTCGTCGAATTGGGCAAGATGCTCTTCTTCGAACCGCGTCTCTCCCGCTCGGGCTTCATCTCCTGCAACTCCTGCCACAACCTCGCGACGGGCGGCGTCGACAACCTGAAGACCTCGATCGGCGACTACTGGCAGCAGGGTCCGATCAATTCGCCGACGGTTCTGAATTCCTACGGCCAGATCGCCCAGTTCTGGGACGGCCGCGCGAAGACCCTCGCCGAGCAGGCCGCGGGCCCGATCGCGAACCCGCTTGAAATGGCGTCGACCCACGAACACGCCGTGGCGGTCATCAGCTCGATCCCGGGCTACGGCGCCTACTTCAAGGCGGCGTTCGGCGACAGCAAGGTCGACATCCAGCGCATCACGGACGCGATCGCCGAGTTCGAACGCACGCTCGTGACGCCCAACGACCGGTTCGATCAATGGTTGAAGGGCGACAAGAAGGCGATCACCGAAGAGGAACTCGCCGGCTACCAGCTCTTCAAGCAGTCGGGCTGCACGATCTGCCACAACGGCGCGCAGCTGGGCGGCCAGTCCTTCCAGAAGATGGGTGTGGTCCGTCCCTACGAAACGACCAACACCGCCGAAGGCGTCAAGGCCGTCTCCGGCCGCGACCAGGACCGCATGAAGTTCAAGGTGCCGGTGCTGCGCAACGTCGAACTCACCTATCCGTACTTCCATGACGGCGCGGCGCAGACCCTTGAGGAAGCCGTCGAGGTGATGGGCGACGTCCAGCTCGGGAAGCGGTACACGAAGGAAGAAACCGCGAAGATCGTCGCGTTCCTGAAGACGTTGACGGGCGAACAGCCCAAGATCGTCTACCCGATCCTCCCGCCCAACGGCCCGGACACGCCGAAGTTCGAACCGTGGAAGGCGAAGGAAGAAGCCAAGAAGTGACTTCCGGTTGAGCCGTGAGCTTCCGATCCTTCACGGCTCACCGAAATCCGCCGCCCGGAGGCCCGAGAGGGACCCCGGGCGGTTTCGTTTTGGGGCGCGATCATTGAGTTCTCAGCTTTCCCTGAAACATCCGGTTTCTCATGAAACACTCAGACCCGGCCAGCTCAATTCACCAACCTTCGCGGTATTACCTGCGCGTCTAAGGAAAAGTGATCAGACGCCTTGCCGGACCCTCTGCAAGAATGAAATCACCGGGATTCGCCCTGTGACCGTTCCGATCGCCCCCTTTGAAGCGGCGACCGGAAGCCCCCCAGAACCCTCAACCCCGCGGGCGCGGATCCCACCTTCATCCCGAACTTCACCACTTCATTCTTGGAGACAGAACCATGGAACGACGCACTCTCGTACGAGCCCTCGCCCTCGGCGCCTTCACCCTGACGAGCGTCCCGGCGATGATGCTCGCAGGCTGCTCCAAGTCGGAGCCGGCCGCGACGGGTGCGCCCGCGGTCTTCCGCGTGGGCGTGACGGCGGGGCCGCACGCCGACATCGTGACCGAGGCCGTCAAGGTCGCGAAGACCAAAGGTCTCACCGTCGAGGTGGTGGAGTTCACGGACTACATCACGCCGGACACGGCGTTGAACGACAAGAAGCTCGATGCCGCGGTCTACCAGCACGAGCCGTTCTTGAACGCCTTCAACCGCGAACAAGGCCCCAAGCTCGTCAAGGTCGCCGACGCCGTCGTGCAGCCGATGGGCTTCTACTCGAAGAAGTACAAGTCGGTGGAAGACATCCCCGAGGGCGCCACCTTCGCGATCCCGAACGATCCCTCGAACGGCGGGCGCGGGCTCCTTCTCATTGAAGCCGCGGGCCTGATCAAATTGAAGGCCGACCGCGGCGCGGAAGCCACGCTGGCCGACATCGTCGAGAACCCGAAGAAGCTCCGCATCCAGGAACTCGAAGCCGCGCAGCTTCCCCGCTCGATCGACGACCTCGACGTCGCCTGCGTCCCGATGAACTACGTCATCAGCTCCGGGCTCTCGCCCGAAAAGGACGGATTCTTCTTCGAAGACCGGAACGCCCCCTATGCGCTCATCATCATCGCCGCCCGCGAGGACAACAAGGACGCCGCGGCCGTGAAGACCTTTGTCGAGAGCTACCAGTCGCCCGACGTGCGCGCCTTCATCGAGAAGACCTTCCAGGGTCAGGTGCGCCCGGCGTGGTGAGTCTGATTCCACCTGCATGAGCGGCCCCCGACGGCCGCCGGATCCGAACGAGAGGCCGGTCTTCCGGAAGGAGGCCGGCCTCAATGCATGTAAAGAGAGAAGAGAGAAACAGAAAAGACGAAGGGCGCAGATCCGCCCAGGGATCAGCGCCCTCCTTCGTGCCGGGCGGCCGGGGCAGCCCGCCCCGGCCCGCCGTCACCCCATCACTTGCGGATGACGAGCACCGGCTGCGTCGTGTTCGCGGCGACCTTCATCGCCACCGACCCCAACACCGCGGCGGAGAAGTTACCGCGGCCGTGCGAGCCCATGACGATCATGTCGAGGTTGTCGGCGGCGTACTTCGCGATCTGGTCGGCGGCCGTGCCCACCATGCTCACCTTCTTCACGGGAACGCCCGCGTCCGCGAAGATCTTTTCAACCGGCGCGAAGACTTCGTCGTTCAGTTCATCCGCGATCGTGCGCTGGATGCCGGTCACCGACACCGCGCCGTCCATTTCGGGCGCGACGTTCAGCAGCGTCGACGGACCTTCCGCGACGTGGAGGATCTCGAACGTGGCATCGTCGCCGAAGAGCTCGCGGTTGGCGAGGACGTAGTTCACCGCGGCTTCGCCGTAGGCGCTGCCGTCGATCGCGACGCCGACGCGCATGGCCTTCGGGGGCACGACGGAGCCTTCACGCAGAATCAGAACCGGGGTCTTCACCTGCGAGAGGACCGCGTTCGTGAAGGACCCGAGGAAGAACCCGCGGATGGGGTTCAGCCCGCGCGAGCCCATGACGATCAGATCCGCGCCCGAGGCTTCCGCCTCCTTCGCGACGCCCGCACCGGCTTCGCCGATCTTCACGACTTCCTTCGGGGTGATGCCGGCGGCTTCGATGTCCTCGCGTAGCGCATCGAAGACCTTGCGGCCCTCTTCCTGGTAGACGGCGTTGACGGCCTCAAGGCCGAACACGCGCGAGAGCCCTTCGCTCGGGCCCGTCTGGACGTTCAGAAGCTCGATCTCGGGCGAAGCCCCGAGAAGCGTCTCGCGGGTGCCCAAGAAACGGATGAGTCGGCGGCTCTCTTCGCTGCCGTCGACGGGAACCAAAATGCGCATGGCGTGTCCTCCTGGTCGGGGGCGGGCCCGGGGGTTGGGCCGCGCCGGGTGCCGCGGGGTCATTGCCCGGCTCATGAGCCGGATCGCCTCCCCGGGCACGAATGGTTGTTCGGTCCGAAAACGCGTCGGCCGCGCACCCGGTTTTTGACCGCCGGGAGTGCGCGCACGATCCGTTTTCTTGCTTCGATTGTCGCCCGACCCCGCATATTTGTCCATGCCGAAGTTCCTTATTCGGCTTGACGCACACGGGAGTGAAGGCGCAGGCGCGTTGTCCCGGGCGGCCCCCGGCGGCTTCAGGGCGTCCCGTTGAGCCCGCTCTCGACCACCCTCCCCCGATTCATGCAGGAACCGACTCATCTTCCATGCGTGAAACGCATGAATCGGGCGATTCCCTTGCCCGATCTCATGCGGTGCTTGACCGATCTTCTCAAGATGGATGCCGAGGCCTTCCGATCCTCTCCGCGCGCGGGAGAATCGAAACGGACAAGAGCGTTCGGGAGCGCGGCGCGCGGCCCCTCAGAAGGATCCCCCAGGCGTGATTTCCGCCGTGATTTCCGCCGCACGCACCCGACACCCCCGATACGCCCAACACGCCCAACACGGACAACCAAGGATCAAGACCATGAGCGACAACCACCAAGTCCCCGTCTCCGTTTTCGAGCAAGGCGGCCCCAATCCCTACGGGAAGTTCTTCACGGGCGAGACGCTCCTCTCGATGCTCGTGGAACCGAACGACGGCGTCTTCAACTGCCCGATCGGAAACGTCACCTTCACGCCGGGCGCCCGCACGAACTGGCACAAGCATTCGGGCGGGCAGATCCTGCTCGTTCTCGCAGGGCTCGGCCGCTACTGCGAACGCGGCGGCAGGATCCGCATCCTCCGCCCGGGCGACGTCGTGAAGATCCCGCCCGAAGTCGAACACTGGCACGGCGCGGACGAGAGGATCGGGATGGTGCACATCTCGATCGAAACCAACGTCCCGAACAACAAGGCCGAGTGGCTTGAACCCGTAACGGACGAAGAGTATCAGGCCTTCTGAGCCGAAGGCCCGACGCCCCGACGAACCCAAGTCCGAACGACCGAAGAACCCCTGAACCCAAGAACCCACCGATTTCCCAAGGACCCGTCATGATGCGCAGAACCTTCCTCAACACCGCCGCCCTCTCCACCGCCGCCGCTGCCGTGGGCGCGGGTCTCTCCGTTTCGGCCCAAGCCGCCGTCCCCAAGACCGAGGGCGACGCCGCCAAGGCCTGGGCCTTCCTCTCGGGCGAAGAACAGGCGAAGCACGTGAAGTCTCTCCCCGTGCGCATGCAGCGCCTCGCCGCCGTCTCGGCGCTCACCGCGATCGGCGACGACCTCACCTTGGCGGACGTCATCCGGCAGGCGCTCACTGAAAAGGTCGAGCCGCTCGCCCTCCGCGAAGCGATCTTGCAGGTGATGCCCTACGCGGGCGTGCCGGTCGCACGCCGTGCGGAAGACCTCCTCCTCGCGATTCTGGAAGAACAGAAGCTCCCGCTCCCGCAACCCGCTCCGGCGCCCGAGGGCGGACGGTTCGATGCCGGCCTCAAGATCCAGAAGGGAATCTTCGGGCCCGCGATCGACCAGATGCACCGGAACGCCAAGGCAGACGAGCGTCCGTTGATGGTGGACATGCTGACCAGCTTCTGCTTTGCGGACGGCTACGCCCGTCCGGGATTGACGCTGCAGGAGCGCGAACTCCTCACCTTCGCGGTGATCTCGGCTTTGGGCGGGTGCGAACCCCAGGTGAAGGCCCACGCGGGCGGGAACATCTCGGTCGGCAACACCCGTCAGATGCTCCTCGACACGCTCGTGGTGCTGAACCCCATCATCGGCTTCCCGAAAACCCTGAACGCCCTCGGCATGGTGAACGAGGCGGCGCCGGCGAAGTAAGGGGTCATGGATCCGCTCTCCCCGGCGTGCATGGTGCCGGGGACTCTCCGCGCCGCGTCGGTCTCACCACGCGCGGCGCGGGCGAAGCGGGGGGGGTCGGACGGGAAGTCCGGCCGCCCCCGCAGCCATTTGGGGCGGACCGGGGCGTGCGGGTGGTGACGGCGGGTGACGGACGCCGCGCGGATGCCGGAGGGCGCCCCTCGGGAGTACCCGCAGAAGCCCCGCGAAAAAGAGAACGCCCGCCCGACGCGCCGAAACCACAGAGATCCCCGTCTTTCAATGAATTGAAACGCAAAAGGACGCCCTTTCGCCGTTCTCCCGGCGTCCCCTCATCGGCTTTGCGCTATGCTCCACGGCATCAGCCCGTCCGCGGCCGGATGTTGAGCTTTTTTCAAACACCGTCGAGCGCTTCCAAAGCGCCCGCCGTGCCTTCTTCTCCAACCGGCCGCCGGGACGGATTTCCGCCACCCCACATTGGACAAACGTTCTCCCTCATGCCCGAACAGAACACCACCGACGCGCCTGAAACTGCCGAAGCCTCTGAACCGGCCGACGCCCCCGCGTCCCGTCCCCTCACGCAGCGCGGTCTCGACCGCCGCCGCGCGCTCCTCATGCACTCCGCCGACCTCTTCATCGAGGTGGGCTACGAGCGCACCTCGATCCGCGAGATCATCGCGCGCGCCGGGGGCTCGCGAAGCCTCATCTACCAGTGCTTCAAGAACAAGCACGGACTCTTTCTCGCCTGCCTTCAGATGACGGTGGACGACGTCTATTCGAGCTACGTGCAGGAAGGCCGCAAGGGCTTGACGCTCGACGAAGAGCTCCTCACCTTCGGGCGCATCTTCCTCGAACACATGACGAACCGCCGGGCGCTGGGGCTTCTTCGCCTCATCTTCTCGGAGACGACGCGATTCCATGAAATCGGCGAATGGTACTGGCGCGAAGGCGTCATGCAAAGTTGGGTGTGCTTCGCGCGCGTGATGCGCGACTACGTCGATCTTCCCGACGAGGAACTGATCGACGCCGCCCGCTCCTACATCAACCTCCTGAAGGGCGGGCTCGTCGAAGAGTGCCTCGCCAACCCCTCGCTCGTCCCCACGGAAGCGCGCATCCGCGCCGAAGTGGAGCGCGCCGCGGGGTGGATCGCCGACGCCCTGGTCGTGCGCCAGGCGCGCTTTGAGCGCGCGCTCCTTCGCGCCCTCAAGGACCGCGTGGCGCAGCCCGCGGCCGGGTACGACTTCTCGGCTCTGGACTTCGACGCGTTGGGGAAGCTCACCGGTGTTGCGGATGCGGCTGATGCCGTTGCTGCGGAGACCGAAGCCAAGCCCGCCCGCACCCGCAAGACCCGCACGAAGAAGGCTGCGGAGACTGTTGACGCCGTTGATGCCGATGAGGTCTTCCGCGAGGCGGAGGCCCTCTCCGCCGCGGTCGCCGCGGCCCGCGGGATTGAGTCCGACGTGACGGAGGCCGCCCGCGCGGCGGTGCGTCTGGAAGACGTCCTTCCCAAGGTGGCCGCTGTTGAAGAGACGGCGGAAGAACCTGAAGTCAAGATCGAAACGAAGGCCGAGGAGAAGGCTGAAGACGCCGCGCCTGAAGCGGTGACGGCTGAGGAGGCTGCGGAGCCTGCCGAACCGGCCGAGGCCCCCAAGAGGAAGCGCACCCCGAAGTCCTGCGTCACGAAGATCGCCCCCAAGGCGAACGCCGAGGGCGCCTTCGCCAAGCCCCTGGGGAGCGAACTCCGCGCGCAGGAATACCGCGCGAAGAAGGAGGCGGCGAAGGCCGCCGCCGAAGCCGGTGAAGCGGCTGAAACGGCTGAGACGGGAGAATCCGGGGAAGCCGCGCCGAAGCCCAAGCGCTCCCGCAAGACCCGCGCGTCGCTCATCGGTGCCGGAAAGACCGCGAAGAAGGAGAGCGAGCAATGACCGAACGCGACGATGACGACGAAGTGACCCTTCCCGGTCTTCCGCCCAACACGAAGAACTACATGACGCCGCCCTGCTACCGGCGGCTCCTTGACGAGCGCGAGCACCTCGTCAACGTCGAGCGCCCCGAGGTGGTGAACGTCGTCTCCTGGGCGGCGAGCAACGGGGACCGCTCGGAAAACGGGGACTACCAGTACGGCAAAAGGCGTCTGCGCGAGATCGACCGTCGCATCCGGTTTCTGAACAAGCGGATCGAGTCGGCGGAAGTCGTCGACCCGGGCTCGCGCCCCGCGACCGACCAGATCTTCTTCGGCGCGACGGTGCTCTACTGCGACCAGAGGGGCGACGAACACAAGATCCGCATCGTGGGGATCGACGAGGCGGACGTCTCGAAGGGCGACGTGAGCTGGGTGAGCCCCATCGCGCGCGTGTTTCTGAAGCACCGCGAGGGGGACGAGGTGCGCCTCCCCACCCCCGCCACCGCGACGAAGCCGGCCGGCGTCGACGAACTC
>OGHV01001901.1_pt1 | contig 10638 bp, 8 predicted proteins | sample 1571551 | NCBI WGS metagenome assembly OGHV01 (sample SAMEA2581960, study PRJEB24529) | metagenome | biome: Human gut stool | place: China | collected 2011 | reverse complement strand
GTTGTGAGAAAAGAAATAGTGTGATAATTTTGGGATATAAAAGCAATGTGTGCGAGAAACGAAAGATAATAGGTTAGTTAAGAGATAATAATAGGACGGAAGATGAGTCAGAAAGGGAGCAGCTTATGAAGAAATTAACATTAATAGCAGATGTATTATTAATAAGCTTATCAGCAGGTTTATTTTTGCCAAATTCTACAATAAATATGGCAAAGTATCAAAGTGATAATAATATGAGCTTGATAACAGAGAAAGATAATATTATACCAGGGGAAGTTATGGATAATCAGATACCGGATAAGCTTTATGATGTAGGTAATGAAGACCAATGGTATATAAGTCAGGCTGTTCGTAGAGCAGTTGATAAAGAAGAAGCAGATAATAATGCAGAATTATTTAGAAAAGATGATACATCAATAGTAAATTGCAGAGAGATAAAAGATAAAGAAGATAATATATTAAGATACATATATGAATACAGTGATGGTGGATATTGTATTAGCGGCAGTGATATAGGGTACAGGAGTGCATTATATACGCAGCTTAAATATGAATATTATATTCCAACACAATATGGAATTAAGATGAATGATGAAAGCTGGTATCAGTTAGATGAACTTGATGATTTATCAAAGGAAGATTGTTTGGCAGATGTTAGTAATATTCTCGCAGAATTAGAAATTGAAGTATGCGATGAGCCAGATGTATATGTTATAGATGCTGATAGTCAAAAGAAAGTTAAAGATAAATTACAATTGACAAGTGAATTAGATGATTGGACTAAAGAAGATGAATGTTATTGTATGATATTTAAAAGAAAGCTTGATAACCAGGCAATGTCAGATGTGGCATTTGATAATATTTTAAAGAGTGGTGTACCAACACAGGTTAAAGTTATATATGGAAAGCAGGGACTTATCTATCTTGATACATCTTATCAATATGATTTTATTACAAAGGAAGATGTTAAGGATAAAGTTATAAGTTATGATATTGCTGTAAATATAGTAATGACAAAGTATGATTATGTGTCAGAACAGAATATTATTCGGGCAGAATTACAATATATACCTCAGGTAACAGGTAGCGATGGCATAGATTACAATACCAGATATGAGATAGCTCCATATTGGGCGATTGTTATTGAAATACCATCTGTTATAGGAGAAAATGCAACAAAGAACGAAATTATATTCGTTAATGCGGTAGATAAAACCATGTATAAGGATACATTTTCAAATGTTATAAGGTGATGTATAAGAGGAATGTTTATACCATATTGTCATATCTAGTTAGAAATGCAGTTGCAGTTGTAGTTGCATTAGGGGTAATTGGAACAATTCCAGTATTTGCAGAAAGTTATGATATGGAAGATGGACACGCTTATAATAATGCGACAAGTTCAGGGGAAGCAAGAGATAGAGTTGAATTATCCTCTTGCTGGTAATTAAATGAAAATATGACTTAGCTTCAATAAATAATATATTGAAGCTAAGTTATATCCATATAAGGGAGGGGTGGAGCTTATGAAAAAAGTATATATTATATTACTGCTTCTGGTAATGATGATAAGTGCTGGTTGTGGAACAGAAACAACATCATCTCATAATACAGAGTCAGATATAGAATTAGATAAGCCAAGTGTAACAATAACGGAAAATAATACATTGGGTAAAGATGTATCTGATATTGAGAGCGAAAAGAATTCATCAGGCAACAGTGATGACAGGATTATAGATAGTGGATTTTGGGTAAATGAGTTAAAGACAGATAATGGAGTGGTGTGGAAATATACTCCATTAATTAATCCCAAAGTTGCTGGGGTATTTGATTGTGAAGATGATGCTAAATTTGTATTTTCATATGAATATTCTGGATATAATCGTCCAGATGGCACAAAGACAGCAACATTAAAGAGCTATGGATGTCAATTTATATATGTGAGCAATCCAATGTTGGGATATAATGCTGATGAAGAGGTATATCCAACACAGGAAAAGCAGATTAAAGAAACCTTTTCATTAACAACAAATAATGGAATTAACAAATTGGGTATATATGATGTGGGATGTATAACTTTTGCGTTGTATAAAGATTTATATCCTGAATATCCAGAGATGAAACTGCAAGTGTATGGAATACCTAATAATCTGATAGAGCAGAGGTTTGATGATATAACTAAATGTGATGGAAGAGCATATAAGGATTTTTTGGTGAAAGACTGTCCAAATGAAGATTTTGTAAGTTGTGTATATTTAGGGGAAAAAGATATAACAGATACAAGTATATTTTATATAGATTATAAAAAGATGGCAGAGGAGAATGATTGCGGTCAGTTTTTACTTGTGTTAAAAGTGTCTAAAACAACAGGCTTTGCTTACCTTATGAATGGTGATAATTGCTACAATATATCTGATAATGAAAAGTATCAGGTGTGGAAACAGGAACATATAGGGCAGTTCATAGGGGAGTGAGAAATATGAGAATTAGATATATATTAAAGCTTATGCTTGATGACATTTTTCAAAAAAAGATAATGATTATACTGCTTTTTGCTATGAGTTCAATATCTATATATATGACTGATGTTATAGCAACAAGATATTTTTCTAATCAGTATAGAATTAATTCAATGAGTTCGATGTTTGCGGTAAATCCGGATAAAGTTAATTATGTAAAATATCTTAATCTAATGAGTCCTGAATATACTCCTCAGATAGGTGATGAGCTTATACAATATATTCGTAATTATAAAGGTGTTGTTGCTTGTGGAAGATTTAATAACAATAAAATGATACTTAATGGTGAACTTGTAAAGACACTTGTTATAGAAAAAGATATTGCTAATATGGGTAATCTGCTGTTGGATAGCGATAATCTGCAAAGTATAAAAAATGGTAGTGAGAATGTAGTATATGTGGGCTATAGTTATAGGAATGAGTATAAAACAGGAATTCAATTTAATTATTATGAGGAAAACGAGAAATCAAGTTGCGAGATTGCAGGTTATTTAAAAAAGGGAGCATCGTGGCCTTTAAAGGGAAAGTTATTTGGCGGTGTTAGTGATATAGACTCATACAATCTTGATAATACGATTGTTGTAATAACTCCAAATTATGAATATTTTGACAATATAGGAGGTATGCCGGATACACCATATTATATAGTTGATGATGAGACAGTGGCAGATAAACTTAAGATGGATATTGTTGAATGGGCGGCAGAGCGTAATCTTGGGGTAAGTGTGCTTAATGAGGCAGATGAAATAGCAAATGAAAAAGAGTTAAGAAATATAACAGCGGACAGCTCATTTAGTGCAGAAGTTTTGCTGTTTCTGCTTGCATTAATATCAATGTCTTCTGCGGCAATAGTTTCGTGTCTTTTGAATAGACAACATATGGGAATTATGGTTGCTTGTGGAGTTAGCAAGCGAAGTATTATGGTAATTAATTATATGGAAAATGTCTTTGTAGTGTTAATTCCAGAAATAATTATATGGCTTATATGTCAGAAAAATATATTTGGAAAAGTATTTATGAATAACATTTCAGAGCTGGATATGATTAAATATGGTGACTGGTTTAGTCATTGTATCGCTGTTCCAATAATGTATCTGGCAGAACTTGTAATTGTTACTGTTATAGCTGGTATTGTGCCTATGTTTATAATATCACGAATGAAAGTGGCAGAAGTTATCAAACCAGTAGATTAATTATAGAAAATACCAGGTGTGCAGATTGATGGTGAAAGCTGTTAAATCAGTAGGTTAGTGACAGAGGTTTTCCAAATATAAGATTAGCGGTGGAGAAGTTATTGAACAGCATATTCAGGGGGCATTTGAATGAGAAAAATATTTAATAAAATATTCAGATACAGGCTTGTTTCGATATATTTCATATTAAGTCAGCTTGTTATTTTAACAGCAATATTTGGAGTGCTTAATACGATTAATAAAGCTTATGCAAAAGAAAATGACAGGCTTAAGGCTCTGGCTAAGAATAGAATAGAGCTGAATATAGATACATTTGCAAAGAAAGATATATTATCATATGCGGCAGTAAATGTAGATGTAGGAAATGTGTTAGCACAAGGACGTATGTCGGTAGAAGTGGCACAAATTGGAAGTACGAACCGTTGTGAAGTGCTTTTGGCAGTTAATGAGTCAACCCCTTATCCTATGATTAGAGGACATATACCCGATAAAGAAACGGATAATGGCAGAAATTGTGTAGCATTAGGACGTGATAAATACAGATATGTATATAATAGGGATGGCAAGGATTATATAACACTTGGTCAGGAGGAATATGAGGTTGTAGGTGTTATAGGAAGTCAGGTATCTGATTATTGGGACTATAAGATTGTACTTAATATAGATTGTATGAGTGATAGTCTTAAGCAGTCATTTAGTTCACTGTCTAATATATCTTTGACAGTATATAGTAATAAGCAAGATATAATGGAAATTTATAATAAAGTATATTCAAATGTAGTCAATGTTGATAATACCTGTAATATAGTGTCATATAGCAAGAAAGATACGGGCGAAAGCACAGTGAGTGATACTCTTCAGAAAGAAAATATTAAAACTAATGTTATGGTATATGCTTTTTGCCTTATTAACAGCATAATTATATCAATATTCTGGACGGTACAGAGAAAGAAAGAGCTTGCAATAAAACGTGTATTTGGATTTAGCAATATAAGAATGATAGCGGATATTGCAGTTAATCTGTTACTGCTAATGATAATTACTGTAATAATGTATTTTGTAGGATATGTGTTATATAGCTTTATAAGGTATTCAACAATTCAGGGTATGGGATTGTGGAGTGTCAAATTAATATTATTAGCAGTTGGTTTATTTCTGATAACACTTGTTATTGCGATGATATATCCAGTTGTAGATATATATAGGGGGCAGGCATATGATAAGATTAGATAAAATAACAAAAATATATGATGCAAAGGTTGAAAATAAAAAAGTGTTAGATGAGGTATCATTAACTATAGATAATGGGGAGTTTGTAGCTATTATGGGACCATCAGGGAGTGGTAAAAGTACACTTCTTAACATAATAGGCTGTATGGATAGTGTTACAGACGGAAGTTATTATGTTGATGACATAGAAGTGTCACGATTGAATAAATCGGACATACATAGATTTAGAAAGAAGAATATAGGATTTGTATTTCAGCATTTTGCATTAATGGATTATTATACAGCTTATGAGAATATTGAGCTGCCTTTGCTGGCTAACAATATAAGACGAAAAGATAGAAAAAGAATAATTAATGAACAATTGAAAAAGTTGAATATTGTGGAAGAAAAAGATAAATTGCCAAAGAAAATGTCGGGAGGACAGCAACAGCGCGTGGCAATAGCACGCGCACTTGTAACTAATGCAGATATTATTCTTGCTGATGAACCGACTGGTGCATTAGACCAGAGCACCGGACAAGAAGTCATTAATATTTTAAGAGAAATTAATAATCAGGGGAAAACAGTTGTTCTTGTTACGCACGATATAAATATCGCCAGCAACACTAACAGAATTATTAATATATGTGACGGAAAGATTATAAGTGATGAAATGGTATAATTAACTAAAGAGTTGCCTTGCAACTCTTTTTTATTTGTACAAAATGTGGTATTCTATTATTTATTAAGATAATTTATCAAATAAAATATGAATTTTAGCCGTAGAACATATGTAGTATTTTAAAGAAAGCTAGTACATATATTTATTCAATAATGGAAGGGAAAATGTTATGCCAGTAACAGAATATTTAATAAGAAATGCCGAGTTATACCCCGATGAAGTTGCCTTGGTTGAACTAAATCCAGATGAGAAAGATACAAGGAGAACAACTTGGAAAGAATTTGATTTAATACAGCCAAGTGCCAATATGCCATATAGGCGTGAGATTACATGGAGCGTATTTAATGAGAAGGCTAACAGGTTTGCGAATATGCTTATAAGCCGTGGAGTTAAGAAAGGGGATAAGGTTGCTATTCTTATGTATAACTGTCTGGAATGGCTGCCAATATATTTTGGTGTATTAAAGACAGGTGCAATAGCAGTGCCATTTAATTTCAGATATGACTCAGATGAGATATACTATTGTGCTGAGCTTGCACAGGTAGATGTAATTGTATTTGGTTTTGCGTTTATTGGAAGAATAGAGGTTAATGCTGAGAGATTATTAAGAGGAAGACTTCTTATATATGTAGGGGACAACTGTCCAAGCTTTGCAGAAAGCTATCACGAACTTGTGGCAGATTGTTCAAGTAAAGAGCCTGATGTTAAGATAACAGAAGATGATTATGGTGCGATATATTTTTCATCAGGAACAACAGGATTTCCCAAGGCGATACTTCATAAGCACCAGAGCCTTACACAGGCGGCTATTATGGAACAGAAGCACCATTCTACTGGCAGAGATGATACATTTTTATGTATACCACCACTTTATCATACAGGAGCAAAGTTCCACTGGATGGGAAGCCTTGTTGCAGGAAGTAAGGCGGTTCTTCTTAAAGGAACGAAGCCGGAACAGATATTGTCAGCAGTATCAAGTGAACACTGCACTATAGTATGGCTGTTAGTGCCTTGGGCGCAGGATATTCTTGATGCATTGGATTCAGGAAAGATTAAGTTATCAGATTACAATTTATCGCAGTGGCGTCTTATGCACATAGGTGCTCAGCCAGTGCCACCATCACTTATTAAGAGGTGGAAGGAATATTTTCCTAATCATCAATATGACACTAACTATGGTTTGTCAGAGTCAACAGGACCGGGCTGTGTTCATCTTGGTGTTGAGAACATACATAAAGTTGGAGCAATTGGAATTTCGGGTTATGGCTGGGAATGTAAGATTGTTGATGAAAATGATAACGAAGTCTGTCAAGGTGATGTAGGTGAGCTTTGTGTTAAAGGACCGGGAGTTATGACTTGTTACTATAGAAATGAAGCTGCTACAAAGGAAGTATTAAAGGACGGATGGCTGTATACAGGGGATATGGCTATGCAGGATGAAGATGGTTTCTATTTCCTTGTAGACCGAAAGAAAGATGTAATTGTGTCTGGTGGCGAGAATATTTACCCTGTGCAGATAGAAGATTTCTTAAGAAGATTTCACAAGATAAAGGATGCGGCGGTTATAGGACTTCCTGACAGGCGTCTGGGCGAGAAGACAGCAGCAATTATAGAGATTAAAGACGGAGTCAGCTGTACAGAGGAAGAAATCGAAAAGTTCTGTCTTGAGCTTCCACGTTATAAAAGACCTAAGCAGATAATATTTGCGGATATACCAAGAAATGCAACAGGTAAGATAGAGAAACCAAAGCTCCGTAAGATATATGGAGCTGATAAGCTTGTTGCAATGGAGAACAAAGCATAATCGTGATACAGGTATAATCTTGATTATAGATTAATATGTAATATAGATATTATTATAGATTAGTATGCAATATAGATATTATTATAGATGATGGAAGGAAAAGGTATGAAAGAGTTAATGTTAGGCAACAAAGCGGTTGCCAGAGGGTTATATGAAGCTGGTTGTAAGGTTATATCAAGTTATCCGGGAACTCCCAGCACTGAAATTACAGAGGAGGCAGCAGCTTATAAAGAGATATATTGTGAATGGGCACCTAATGAAAAGGTTGCATTAGAGGTGGCTCACGGAGCAACACTTGGTGGTGTAAGAGCGGCGTGTGCTATGAAGCACGTAGGCTTAAATGTTGCGGCAGACCCATTATTTACAATATCTTATCAGGGGCTTAATGCAGGACTTGTAGTGTGTGTTGCAGATGACCCGGGTATGCATTCATCACAGAATGAGCAGGATTCAAGGCATTATGCAATTGCGGCGAAGCTTCCAATGCTTGAGCCATCAGACTCAGAGGAGTCGAGAGTATTTGCTAAGAAAGCATTTGAAATGTCCGAAAAATTCAATACACCAGTGCTTTTAAAAATGGTTACAAGAGTAGCCCACTCACAGAGTGTAGTTGATACAGAAGAAAGAGTTGAGCCGGATAGAGTTCCTTATGTAAAAGACCCAGCTAAAGTAATGATGACACTTAACTCAAGAAATGCCCATATAAGGGTAGAGGAGAGAACTAAGGCATTGATAGAATATGCTGAAAGTACAGAACTTAACAGAGTTGAGATGGGTGAGGATACAAGCGTAGGAATTATCACAGACTCTACTTCATACCAGTATGCAAGGGAAGTATTAGGTGATAAAGCAAGCATATTAAAGCTTGGAATGATTAACCCGCTTCCAGAAAAGCTTATAAAAGATTTTGCACAGAAGGTAGATAAGGTTATTGTTCTTGAAGAGTTAGACCCTATAATTGAAAATCACTGCAAACAGCTTGGAATTAAGGTGGCTGGTAAGGATACATTTCCTATATGCGGCGAGTTTTCCCAGAACCTTGTAAGAAAATGTCTTGGTATGAAAGAACCAGAGCATATTACTATAGAAGAAAATGTTCCAGCACGTCCTCCAGTTATGTGTGCAGGCTGTCCACATAGAGGAATATTCTACATTTTAAAGAAGAAAAAATGTATGGTATATGGTGATATAGGCTGTTATACATTGGGTGCGGTTGCACCACTTAATGCAATGGATCTAAATGTCTGTATGGGAGCTTCCTGTTCAGGACTTCACGGCTTTAATAAAGCTATAGGTGAGGAAGCAGAGAGTAACAGCGTAGGTGTTATCGGAGATTCAACATTTATGCATTCAGGAATGACAGGTATAACAGATATTTCTTATAATATGAGTAATTCCACAGTCATTATTCTTGATAATTCTATTACAGGAATGACAGGACATCAGCAAAATCCAACTACAGGAAAGAACCTTCGTGGTGAACCAGCAGGAAAGGTTGATCTTGAAGCATTATGCAGGGCATTAGGCTTTAACAGAGTAAGGGTTGTAGATCCATATGACCTTAAGGCAGTTGAGGAAGCTGTTACAGAGGAGCTTGCAGCTAAAGAACCATCTATTATCATAAGCCGCAGACCTTGCGTTATGATTAAAGGAACAGTACATAAACCACCAATCAGTGTAGATGAAAGCAAATGTGTCGGCTGTAAACAATGTATGAGCATAGGCTGTCCAGCAATTGCAGTTAAAGATAAGAAAGCACATATTGACCCTACACTCTGCATAGGCTGTAAAGTATGTTCACAGATGTGTAAGTTCGAGGCAATATAATGTTGTAAGGCGATGTATATTAGGTGTTAATGGAATAGAAAAAAGTATTAGATGTCCGATTTGTTCAAATTAGATTTGCTTGATGTGAAATTAGGCAGGGCATCTGATAATGTCGGAAATGAGGAATATGTATGAGTAATTCAGTTAAGAATATTATGATTGTTGGTGTTGGCGGACAGGGAACACTTCTGGCAAGTAAACTGCTTGGTTATGTTCTTATGCAGCAGGGATATGATGTTAAAGTGTCAGAGGTACACGGAATGAGCCAGCGAGGCGGAAGTGTTGTTACTTATGTAAGATTTGGAGATAAGGTATATTCTCCGGTTATTGATAAAGGTGAGGCTGATTATATTCTTTCATTTGAGAAGCTTGAAGCGTTAAGATGGCTTGAATATTTAAAGACTGGCGGACAGATAATAACTAACACGCAGGAAGTTGACCCGATGCCGGTAATTACAGGTGCTATGCAGTATCCAGATAATATTATCGAGAAGCTTGAAGCAGCCGGTGCTAAGGTAGATGCTAAAGATTTCTTATCAATAGCAGAAGAAGCAGGGTCGGCCAAAGCGGTTAATATTGTACTTATGGGAAGATTATCAGATTATTTCAAAGACATTCCATATGAGGTGTGGGATAAAGCAATAGATGAGATAGTCCCAGAGAAATACAGAGAGCTTAATCATAAGGCATTGAAGCTTGGCAGAGGCTGAGTAAATGTAAAATAATAAAGGTAAAATGGATATACATTTGTGATATTATGGTATCATATGTATATCCATTTTGTAATATTAGTGGCAGGAGTTATTATATAGAATTAAAGAGGCTTATATGTTTAATCTAGAAGAAGAATTAAAGAAGCTCCCAGATAAGCCGGGAGTGTATATTATGCACGATAAACACGACACAATTATATATGTCGGCAAGGCTAAGATATTAAAAAATCGTGTAAGACAATATTTTCAGAGTAATAAAAATCATTCGGCAAAAGTTGTCCAGATGGTTTCACATATTGCATATTTTGAGTATATCGTGACAGATTCTGAGCTTGAAGCACTGGTGCTTGAATGTAATCTTATAAAGGAACACAGACCAAAATATAACACGATGTTAAAGGACGACAAGAGTTATCCTTTTATTAAGGTTACTATTGGAGAGGAATTTCCAAGAGTTTTATTCTCAAGAACAATGAAGCACGGAACTGGCAAATTCTTTGGACCATATACATCAGCAGGAGCTGTCAAGGAGACAATTGAACTGCTCTGTAAGCTTTACAAGGTAAGAACGTGCAATAGAAGGCTTCCTAAAGATATAGGAAAGGACAGACCCTGCCTTAATTATCATATCGGACAGTGCAATGCACCTTGTCAGGGTTATGTGAACAAAGATGAATATAAAAAAAATATA
>OGHV01001897.1_pt1 | contig 10669 bp, 6 predicted proteins | sample 1571551 | NCBI WGS metagenome assembly OGHV01 (sample SAMEA2581960, study PRJEB24529) | metagenome | biome: Human gut stool | place: China | collected 2011 | reverse complement strand
AGCTTCCGTGAATACAGCTTCAAAGACGATGAGTGATGACTGGCATATCCCTTCATTGCTGTATGCCGGACGTCTGACTTATATGCCCAAGGGGGTGATGCCTTCCACACAAGGTAATCCTAACCGTTTGAACGAGGATAAGATATTATTCGGTCTTTCGGGTTCTATCAATGTGGAGAGTGAAAATGAGAGTACCAATGATACCCGTGTGGGGTTGGAATTTGCCATGTTGAAGAACAAGCTCTATCTGGCGGCTGAAGCTTATTATATGAATGTAGGTTTCACCAAACGGCAAAAGATAAATGAATCGTATAGCTTTTTAGGCGGTTATGTGCAAGGTGGTTACTTTGTCGCTCCCCGCCTACAGCTTGCCGCACGCTACGATATCTTCAATCGTAACGGTACGGATGACGACGGTTTCCTGAATATGCCAGCTGTAGGTATGAATTACTTTTTCAGAGGATGCAACCTGAAATTGCAGGCAATGTATCAGTATGTAGCCCGTTGGGGACACGACACGCAGCTCGACCGTGATAATGATAATTTAGGTCTGGCCACTCACTCTGCCACGGTGATGCTTCAATATACATTCTAAATGAAGTCAGGAAAGGATTCGTCTATGAAAAAATACATTCTTTTCTTTTTTCTGCCCGTGCTTCTTATAGGTCTGCATGCATGCGATGAGGGGAGAATTTATGAGAATGCCGTAGTGGCCACGGGTGAAGGACGCACAGTGAAGATGACAGGCCGGATTAGTGGTGTGGATAAGTGGTCGGGCGACTATAGTGTGGTAGTGGCAGGATTTGATGATGAAAGCGATTATGCCATTGTTTCAAAGGTTGTTCCGGCATCCGAATCGGATAATGATGAAATCCAGTTGACAATGTCCGGCATAACGGATGAGGTGACAACTGTCGAGCTATGTGTAATCAATAAGTTGAGGAAGCGCATTGTCAGTTTGGTGGCAATGGAATGTACTGAAATCGCTGATACTATACTTATGGATGCAGGAACAGTTGATGCAAGTATGTACAATGCCATTCAACAAAAAATATTCAATGCCACTTGTACGGCTTGCCATGGTCTTAGCACCACTCCGGGTGGTGGCTTGAATCTGCTGGAAGGACATAGCCATGCTGATCTGGTCAACCGGGCTTCAACGACGGTGGACGGTAAAATGAGGGTTATGCCCGGCAATGCGTCAGAAAGTGTCTTGCATCTCATATTGGGTACGGACATCAGCTCGGATTGGCGTATAGACCATTCTCAGATGATAACCTCATCTGATATGCAGTCTTTGATTGGCAACTGGATTGACGATGGTGCACAGCCGTAATAATGATGGGCCTTACTGGTAATACCGGTACTTTTTTGAACAACAACGACTAATTGATATTTAATATGAAAAATAAACAACAACAAACTAATCAATTGGAGAATACCTTAACCGAAATCTTTAAATATGAGGTAGAAGCGGGTGTTTCGGAATATCATGTAATGATTCATGCCACCAGACCGGAAGCGACTTATGAAGAACAGCTGAATGCGGTGGTCGACACTTACTGCCAACTACGTGAAAGTGAGCTACAAGGTGCTGTTGCCATCTTTAAACGCTACTTTCTAAGTGACGCCGCCAATCAGGCAGATATGCTACTGGCGCTTTCGGCAGAATGTTCGGATTGTGCACTCTCCGTGGTAGAGCAGCCGCCGTTGAACGGTACAAAGATTGCACTGTGGGTCTATCTGCAGAAAGGTGTGGAAACACAGGTACTTCATAACGGATTGTTCGAAGTGAGACATGGCGCCTACCGTCACCTTTGGGGAGGCGGCTCTTTCAATCGTGCCGCCAATTCGGAATACCAGACCCGTCTGCTGTTGAATGACTATGTGATGCAGCTGATGGAACAGGGCTGCAAGCTGGCTGATAATTGCATACGTACCTGGTTCTTTGTACAGAACGTGGATGTGAATTATACCGGAGTGGTGAAGGCGCGTAATGAGGTGTTTGTTACCCAGGACTTGACGGAGAAGACTCATTATATTTCCAGTACCGGTATCGGTGGCCGTCATGCCGACCCAAAAGTGACGGTTCAGATGGATACTTATGCTGTAGATGGTTTGAAATCTGAACAAATTCACTACCTTTACGCACCGACACATCTGAATCCCACATACGAATACGGTGTGAGTTTCGAGCGAGGTACGTATGTGGATTATGGCGACCGTCGCCAGGTGTTTATTTCGGGTACTGCGAGCATCAATAATAAAGGTGAGGTGGTATATCCCGGAGACATTCGCAAGCAGACGGAACGTATGTGGGAGAATGTGGAGGCTTTGTTGAAAGAGGCTGGCTGTACGTTTGATGATTTAGGACAGATGATTGTTTATCTGCGGGATGTTGCTGACTATACCGTGGTCAAAGGAATGTATGACGAGCGTTTTCCGGATACTCCGAGAGTGTTTGTATATGCTCCCGTATGTCGTCCGGGTTGGCTGATAGAGATGGAATGTATGGGAGTCAAGTCTTTAGAAAACAAGGAGTTTGCTCCATATTGATTTTTTACTTTTAATTGATAGCTCTTAATTGAAAAAGTTTCTCATAGCTGTTTATGGTTGTTTGCTGCTCTTACTTGCTGCAACTACGTTTGTAGAGCAGACATACAGTACGGATTTTGTAGAAAAGCATGTTTATCATACGATTTGGTTCTGTTGTTTGTGGGGAGCCCTTGCTGCGATGACTGTTGTTGTGCTTGTAAGACAGCGGTTGTGGCGGCGTCTCCCGACGTTGTTGTTGCATGGCTCCTTCCTCGTGATTTTGGCGGGAGCCATGACTACGTTTCTTTGTGGCCGAAAAGGATATGTGCATCTTACTGTCGGCAGTGAGGTGAACTGCTTTTTGGAACAAGACGGCAGGCAGGTTGTAGAGTTACCGTTCACCTTACGTCTGGACAGTTTCCGGATTGAGTACTATCCGGGTACGGATGCTCCTGCAGATTATATCAGCTATATTCACGGTGAGACGCCCGTCTCCATGAACCGTATTCTTTCACGGCAGGGGTTTCGCTTTTATCAGTCTTCCTTTGATGAGGATATGCAGGGGAGCTGGCTGACAGTGAATTATGACCCGTGGGGGATAGGGATTACCTATAGTGGATACCTCTTGTTAGGTGTCTCCATGCTCTGGATGCTGGTCAGCCGGGGCGGAGAGTTCCGCAGGCTGCTGAGGCATCCGTTGTTGAAGAAGGGAGGAATGTTTGTTCTATTGTTGCTGTGTCTGGGAAGTGGGGTACATGCGCAGAAGAGAAGCCTTCCGGCACTGGCACGCAAGCAGGCGGATAGTCTTGCCCGTAAGCAGGTGATTTATAATGACCGTGTGGTTCCTTTCAATACCCTTGCGCGCGATTTTGTACTGAAACTGACGGGAAAATTGTCTTATGGAGGCATGACGCCGGAGCAGGTGATTGGCGGATGGCTTCTGCGTCCGGAGGTTTGGCAGAATGAGCCGATGATTTATATCAAAAACGAGGCACTCCGTCGCCTGCTTCATTTGGAGACACCCTATGCATGTCTGGCTGATTTGTTCGACGGTGAGAAGTATCGCTTGCAGAAGTTCTGGAAGGGGAAGCAAGACCATCATCAGAAAATGACTTCTCTGGAAAAGGCCATTGTAGAGGCGGATGAAAAGGTGGGACTGATTTTGATGCTCCAAAATGGTACATTGATTCGTCCTTTGCCGGAAGACGGGAGTGTGGAGCCTGTTTCCGATACTAAAATACAAGCCGAATTGCTGTATAACCGTATTCCTTTCAGCAAATTGCTGTTCATGTTCAACCTTACGGTGGGGATGCTGGCTTTCTTCCGTCTGCTGTATCGCGGCCTGCGCCGTTCGTCGGCATTGTCAGACTCTTCCGGTAGGATTGTAGCGCTCTCTTTCTCTTCGCGTTTGGCAGATACTTTTTTCCCGTTTTCTCTTTATGCGGCGTTTCTCTTTCAGCTCTTCGGGTATGGTCTGAGGTGGTACATCGGCGGGCGTATCCCGTTGGGTAATGGATACGAAACGATGCAGTTCATGGCATTGTGTGCGCTGTTCCTGGCTTGTCTGTTTCGGCGGCGCTTCCCGTTTATGGTGCCTTTCGGTTTTTTGCTGTCCGGTTTTGCCTTACTGGTGTCCTATTTGGGACAGATGAATCCCCAAATCACTCCCTTGATGCCCGTGCTCGTTTCTCCGTGGCTCAGTACGCATGTGTCGTTGATAATGATGTCTTATGCTTTGTTTGCCTTTATGATGCTGAACGGCATACTGGCATTGTGTCTTCGCCGTTCAGCCCGGATGTTGATGCTGCTCAGCCGATTGCTGCTTTATCCCGCCGTTTTCTTTTTGGGAGCCGGCATTTTTCTGGGTGCGGTTTGGGCCAATGCTTCTTGGGGGCGTTATTGGGCTTGGGACCCGAAGGAAGTATGGGCGCTGATTACCTTTATGGTTTATGGAGCGGCGTTCCATGCGCGCAGCCTGCGCATTTTCCGCAGTCCGTTATTCTTCCATATCTATATGATTGTTGCCTTTCTGACAGTCCTGATGACCTATTTCGGGGTGAACTACATCCTTGGAGGAATGCACAGCTATGCCAATGCCTGATTTGTGGGTGGTTCTACCTATTTATGATGACAGACTTGTTTTATTATACCTAATTTAAGTGATTGCGTACTGTCTGCCGATGCCTTATCTTTGCAACATCAGATTTGAATGAATTAGTTAGTCATAATTACGTAACCACTTTTATGAAGATAAAAGGATCCCCGCTTCCCGATGTGATATCGTGAAGCGGGGATTTGTGTATGGCGTGACGGATACTGTGGGTAAGGTTGGATAAGGATACTTGTGGGGCATAAAGAGTCATAGGATGGGGAGGGATGACATAGGGGATGAGCTTTGTCTTCAAGCACAAGATAAACCTTAATCAATAGGCAGAGGGCTTTTCCCGTATGGAGGAGCATACTTTTGCAAGGGATTCATCCGGTTTTTCCCTATAGGCCGCAGCGGGTAGGGAAACGGTTGCCGGAAGAATCTTATAGAGAGTCCTTGATGTCGCTCAATTCTACCAGCTTGTTGACAATAGCGTAGATGGTGAGCCCTGCCGGAGAATGTATCTGCAGTTTGCGTGCAATGTTACGGCGATGGGTAATGACGGTATGGATGGAGAGGTAGAGTTTGTCGGCGATGGCTTTGTTGGTCATGCCCTTCACAACGCAGGTGATGATTTCCTTTTCGCGCTGGCTCAGGGTTTCTTGTTCGCTGTCTTTTTCCTCTTCCTCCTCGGTGTGTAGCAAGTGGTTGATTTTGGAGGCGATGACATCTACGTCATCGCACATGGCGAAGTTCTCGTCATATTCCTTCAATATGTTGTTGTCGATGACGGAGCATACCATAGCAATGTACTTGATACCGGATTTTCCGTGTTCTGCCTTGAAGGCGGGCAGGTCGAACCAGCCACCGAAAGTGGGGTTGATGATGATAATGTCTGCCGGATGCATGTGAATGTAGTTCTGCAGCGATTCCGGAGAAGAAACCTCAATAGGGTGTGCATTCAAGTTGGGAATACGCTTCAAAACAGCCGTCAGGCCACTCCGGATGATGACCGAAGTTTCTGCAATGACAATCTTCAAAGAAGTATTATTGTTCATTTTTCAGTTTCCTTTCTATTTGCGCTACGGCGGGAACAAACATATAATCTTCTACCTGGCAGTGGGTGGCAAGGTCTTGTTCGCAGTTGAATATATCGAACAAGACCGCATTCAGGAGATTGTTGTTCTCCTTTTCCGGGTAGTATTTGATGATGATGTTCTTCAGCTCTTTCAGTTTGGTATCTATCTGATTATGTTTGCTGGCAAAAGTGGCAATGTTGTATTCATCCGATAGGTTGCCTTGGAGTAATTGCTCTACATAGGTGAATACGGCCTGGTTTTCATATTCCATGTGGCGGCGTACCTCCTTGGCATATTCATCGAAGAACTTCAGGATGAGGTAGGCTACATCGTTTGTACTGGAACAATCGATGGCTTCGATGAGTTTGCGGCGGATGGCCGGCAGGTTGAAGTCGAGGAAATATGTGTGGGCACGCTTCAGATAATCCATAAGGGCGGGAATGGAAAAATCACTTTCATTGCCGCTGTAAGAGTATTGTTCTTCGCTGATAAAGTTGGCTACGGCGAGGAATGTAGGGCAATCGACGCCTTGTGCTTCGCAGACGTCCTTCACGCTCTTGTCTCCGAATCCTAATGACAGTCCGAAGCGGCTCATCACCATTAATAAGGAGTAATTGTCACAGATGAGGTCGCTCATCTTGTCCGTGGAGCGGTACTTATGTTGCTCATTCATTGTATGTTATTGTTTTTAATTCTCTGATTCGTGCGCAAAGTAACGGCTTTTATCCGAGAACTGCAATCACTATTAGTAGGTATTTTGCTTGTCGGGAGACGGTTGGAGACTGGTGTTTGCCGAATAAACTAAAAGCTTTAGTTTTATTTAACGAGAGAAATTAGTTTTTGAACTAAATAATTTAGTTATTTGCGGAAAACAAAGAATGTTATGAAAGGATTGACTGCAAAAGAAGAAGAAATCATGGGCTTTTTCTGGGAAAAGGGACCCTTGTTTGTGAAGGAAATGCTGGCATTCTATGAAGAGCCGAAACCACATTTCAATACTTTGTCCACCATTGTGAGAGGATTGGAGGATAAGGGATTCCTGAGCCATCATACGTACGGCAACACGTATCAGTATTATGCGGTGGTCAGCGAGGAGGATTTCCGCAAGCGGACACTGAAGAACGTTATCAGCAAATATTTCAATAATTCCTATCTCAGCGCAGTGTCGTCTCTGGTGAAGGAAGAGGATATATCCCTGGAAGAACTGAAGCAGTTGATACAAGACGTGGAAAAGGGAAGGGACTGAGATTGTTGAGGCTCTAATAACTCTGGCTTATGAAAAACATCGGATTGGTTTGTTTGCTGCTGGTAAGTATTTGCTGCGGATTGCAGGCAAAGAAAATCGTAAAGGTACCCTATTTCATGGCATGCAATACGCGTAGCATTGAAGTGGAGCAAGTGACGCTTGGAAAAGATACGACCTGGCTGGCGGTGAGGCTTTATGGCATGCAGGGCGATAGGGTCAGGATTGATTCGACAGCTGTGTTGCGGGCATCCGGAAAGGATTACGGATATTTGGGAAATACCGGTTTTGCCAGGGATGAATGGACGCATATTCCCGCTTCCGGTGAAATGACTGCTGTTTTGAAGTTTAGTCCGCTTCCGATGGATACTGAGAGCTTTGATTTTGTAGAGACACCGGACAGTGATGAAGGATGGGTAATTTATGGTATACAGCTCAACGGAGAGAAACCTCGGGTGGATATTCCCGAACGTTTGCGGAATAAGAAACCGGATGAGGTTTTGCCATTGCCCGGACCGGAATTGAATATGGGAAAGACTGTCATAAAGGGGCAGATATTGGGGTATAAACCGGAGTATGGAGTGACGTTACGCTACTATGACTCGCCTTGGTTCTTCATGTATTTCACCGGTAAGGACTTGAAGATAGCGGAGGATGGCACGTTCCGTTATGAGACAGAGGTGCTGTTGCCGAGCGGTGCTACGCTGTGGATATCCCGTTCGAAAATAGAATTGTTTCTCGTTCCGGGTGGAGAACTGGATGTCACAATCAATCTGCCTGAAATATTCTATTCGCAAAGCCGTCTTTTAAGCCGGAAAAGGGATGGTGTAACGGACAACTGTGTTTGGTTTGAAGGAGACTATGCCGGTCTGAATACCGAGTTGCTGCGGTTCGGTGAAATGAAAAGCTTATCGGGAGCTGATGATTTTTATGCAGATATTTGTGGGATGACTCCGCAGGCATATAAAAAGTATCTGTTCAGGCATTATGAAGATATGCAAAAGAAACTTGTAAAAAACAAGGATATGAGCCAGGCTTGCCGTACTTATATCCGGGCAAATCTGGATATGAATCTGTTCAGCCTTATCTATAATTACAAGAGTAACCTTAGTTATGCCCCGATGCTTTCGGGCAGGAAGGGGGTGAAAAGGGCGGACATGACGGTGGACAGTACCTCATACTTCAAGGAAATACTGCAACTGGATATTCTGCATACCCCCGAACAGAAATATTACAATTATTATACGGACTTTGTGAAGACCGCTACCGGAAATTTCCGGGATAAGTTTGTGCAAGACCCTCTTTGGCCGGACATGCTTCTTGCCGGGCGTGCTTCCCGTAATCTGAGCAAGTACATGCCTTTGACTGAGGAAGAGCGTCGGACGGTGGACAGCATCGCTTCTCCCGACCTCAGGCAATTGTTCCTGATGAGAAACGGGAGGATTGAAGCCGAACTGAAATCAGAGTTGGAAGCTACTAAGGGAAAGACCGGATATAAGATTGTTGAGGTGGAAAAGGAGGTAGCGGCAGACAGTTTGTTGCAGGTCATTACTCGTCCTTATCGTGGCAAGATGGTACTGGTGGATATGTGGAACACCTGGTGTGGTCCTTGTATGCGGGCCATGAAAAGCCTGAAACCGTTGAAAGAGGAGCTGAAAGAGGTGGTTTATCTATATATTGTCGACGAAACATCTCCTGAAGGAAAATGGAAAGTAATGATACCGGATATACCCGGTATTCACTGTCGCATTAGCAATGAGCAAAGTACGGCATTGGCAAAGCTGTACGAATATCCGGGTATCCCGACCTATTTCGTCGTGAACCGTGAAGGAGATATTTCCTACAAAGCAACCGGATTTCCCGGAGTGGAGATGCTACGGAATGAACTGACCAAGTAACTGTAAATAGTAAATAGTAAATCGTAAATCCCTAAATAGTAAATAATTCCATGGGTCTGTTTTTTGTTTATATACTCAAATCTTCTGTTTGCCTGGCGATATTCTATTTGTTTTATCGCTTGTTGCTGGCACGCGAGACGTTTCATCGTTTCAACCGTTTTTCATTGTTGGGCATTTTGCTGTTGTCCTGCCTATTGCCTTTGGTAGAGGTAAGTGTGAAGCAGGAGACGGAAGTGCACCAGACGATGCTGACATTGGAGCAGTTGCTGATGATGGCAGATGCAGTGAATGCCACTGAGGCCGGAGCAAGGGCTGAAACGGCAACAGTCACCTGGATACAAGTGGCGCTGCTTGTCTATCTGGCAGGAATCGTTTTCTTTGCCTTCCGCAACGTATATTCGTTGGTACGGTTACTGATGTTGCTGAAATCGGGTAAAAAAGAGGATATTGGCAGCTACTTACCGGGCAGGAAAGAGCGCGTTACTTTGATTGTACACAACTGTGACATCGCTCCGTTCAGTTGGATGGGATATATTGTCATTTCACGGAAAGACTTGGAGGAGAACGGACGGGAAATCCTTATCCACGAGCTTGCCCATATCCATAACCGCCATTCCTGGGACTTGCTGGTGGCTGATGTCTGCATTTTCTTTCAGTGGTTCAATCCGGCATCATGGCTCCTGAAGCAGGAATTGCAGAATATCCATGAGTTTGAAGCGGATGAAACGGTGATAAAGGAGGGTGTGGATGCAAAACAGTATCAACTATTATTAATAAAAAAAGCTGTCGGCACAAGGCTCTACTCTATGGCCAACAGCTTTAATCACAGTAAACTTAAAAAACGTATCACTATGATGTTAAAAGAAAAATCAAGCCCGTGGGCACGTTTGAAGTATCTTTATGTACTTCCGGTAGCTGCCATTGCAGTGACAGCTTTTGCCCGTCCCGAAGTCTCCGATAAAGTGGAGAAGATTTCAAGCGTCAAAGTTAACGATTTGGCTGCAATTGTAGAAACAAAAGTGGCGGAAAGTGCAGGTGACACTACGAAGCCTGCCGATGTGAAGTATGTACCGGCGGAAGTCCGCAAGCGGTTGAAGGGAACTCTGGTCTTCGAGGTGGCAGAGGAGATGCCGGAATTTCCCGGCGGCGGAATGAGTGCTTTCATGGATTATATCAAGACGAATATGCGTTATCCGGCATCTGCCAAAGAGAAAGGTACGCAGGGACGCGTGACTGTCCAATTTGTGGTGGATAAAGATGGTAGTATCAAGGAGCCGAAGCTTCTCCGTTCTGTAGATAAGGATATGAATGCTGAAGCGTTGCGTTTGATAAGTAGTATGCCGAAGTGGAAACCAGGGAGACAGAAGGGGCAGCCGGTGGCAGTGAAATATACGGCTCCGGTGATGTTCAGGCTGGATAACGACAAACTTGAAAAAACTTCTTCTGCCAATGGTATTACAGTTGAAGGATATGCAGGTAATGGGAAAGAGCCATTGTATATTGTGGATGGAAAAGAGGTGACGCCATCTGTCATGAGTGCATTGAATCCTGATAAGATAGAACGTGTAACGGTTTTGAAAGATAAATCTGCCACGGAATTATATGGAGAAAAGGGAAAGAATGGTGTTCTTTTGATAACCCTGAAACAAGGAACTCCAGGTATAGTTATCCGTCGGGATAATGAGGTGACAGAGAACGCTAAAGTACAGCATAACGGTAGTCTTGATTTAATAAAGACTATCTATATTGATGGAGAAAAAGTTGATTTGAGTACTAAAACTATCGATGATTTAATACCTGCCGAGAATATTGAGGGTATTGAGGT
>OGHV01001896.1_pt1 | contig 10670 bp, 9 predicted proteins | sample 1571551 | NCBI WGS metagenome assembly OGHV01 (sample SAMEA2581960, study PRJEB24529) | metagenome | biome: Human gut stool | place: China | collected 2011 | reverse complement strand
CAATAATGCATCGTAACCTAACCGGGCAAAACGTTGTTTTTGTTCAGGTGTACCTGTTGCGGCGATATTGGCTGCACGGAGGGGAATACTGTCCAGTGAGGAACGGATATCCTTCCAGAATGCCAGGCGTTCATCGGCTTTCGAGAGACGGAAAAGATTACGCAGCGCGGTTGTTTCGCCGGAGAGGAAAGGTTCCATATAGGCTAATGCCTTGTCGGTCTGTCCTTGGGTATAGTAGATGTCAGCGATAGTCCCTAATGCGGAGACATACATCAAACCGTCTTCTCCCCATTGCAGGCGATAAGCGTCCAATTGTTCAAGATTCTCTTTCAATAGCCTGTTTAAAACCGCCATTCGTTGACGTTCGGCATCCTGTTCTGTCTGCCTGGCTACTGTCTCATTGCCCATCATGGTGTGGCAACGATTCAGACTGCTAAGTGCATCCTGATATTTTACATCACTGCCGGGAAGAATTTTGTAAATGTCTGCAGCCTGTTGGTAGTTTGCTGCTGCTTCTGCATATTGTTTTTGTCGGTATAAGATACTGCCTCTGGAACGCAGAATTTCCCCCATCTTATCTGACTTATCACCCGTCGGAAGCAGTTTTTCGGCTTTTGTGAGTATTTCGAGGGCTTTTCCGTCCTCCTTGGTGAATCCGTAGTTACGGCACAATGCAACGGACGCGTCTACATATTTGTCCAGTCTGTCCGGCAACATCTGTGCATAAACCGACAGTGCCTGGTTGAGCATACGATTGGAGGCCTCATACTTGGCGGCAATGCTATAATTGAGTCCGCCCAGATAAGATTCCAATGCAAATTTAGCCTGTTCGGCAGGATTGTTGCGAAGGATGTCTGCTGCCAGTTCGTAGTATTCGCCGGCAGATGCGTGATCTTGTATTCCGGAAAGAAATTGCGCATAGTTGTGGCGTACTTTAAAAACAATCTCCTTATCAGTATTCACATCGCATTTCTTTAAAGCATCCAGAAAATGTGCCCTTGCCTTATCATTGTTACCTATGCTGGCAAAATACTGGGCACGCTCGGTCAGGCAATCAGGTTCGTCGCAAGGCTTTTCCAATTCTTTTTTATTGTGAGCTTCTACCAATTTCATGTATTCTAATACTTTCGGCTGATTGTTCAGTTCCACGTAGATGGATGATATCCAATCGAGAAGTTGCTCGTATTCTTTTGAATCGTCAGGAAAGATGTTGAAGGCCTGCTCATAATAAGTGACTCCTACATCTTTACGTCCCGACAGGTAGTACAACGAACCTATCTGCTGGAGTTGACGGGCAACTGAAAGGGACTTTTCGCCATACATCTTTTTACTGATGGCTATTTCCTCTTCTACGATGGCACTTGCTTTGTCCATTTCTCCTAAAGCTATGTAGCAGCGGGCGAGATTGATATGAAACATGAATGCCTGTTCGGGACGGGGTTGAATGCGACTGCACAATTCCCATGTCTTGCTGTGAATTTCTGCTGCTTTAGGATAGTCTTTTGCAACAGTCAGGTAGTAGAGTCCTGTGTTGTTCAGGGAGGAAATGTATTTGATATTTGTTTCGCCCAGTATGGTCTTGCGCATATCTGCTGCCATTTGTGTATAGGTTAGTCCTTCGGGACGTTCCAGATTCAGATAACAACGGCCGAGAATGTGCAGGCAGGTAGCGCGTTCCGCACTCTGTGTCTTTCCCGTTTTGACATATAATTCGTCCGCTTGTTTCAGTTTGGTAATGGCGGTTGGGTAATCTTGTTTACTTTCTAGTTTTTGAGCTTCTTCAACCAGTAGGTCGGCTTGGCTTGCAGTCTGTGAGTAGGCTGTCAGACATAGACAGGCTAATAGAGATAGAATGAATTGTCGCATATAATAGAGATTTTAGTGGATTAAAATAAGATCAAGGCAAAGCTCCCGTCTCTCTTGCTTTTATTGGTGATCGAGACGATGATTTTATACCGTTCGTCCGAGCTAACCTTTTCTTTACGGAAAGGAAGACCTTTCCGGACACTGTCATTACATTTGTATTCCCGTTCACTTTTCGATTGATAACCGATTGTCTTTATTTTCCAACTGAAAGAGCGATTCACCTCTGCCACACAGCCTATCTGCGAGGTTCCCGAACAGCTCGGAATCTCGAAAGTACAGGTCTGACCGGCAGCCACCATTTTGGTATCTAATCTTACTTTGTTGGCGGAGTCCTTATCGCCTCTCGTCCTCGCTTCTGCTGCATACTTGTCCGCAATTTCATAGATTGTTTCATTATCAACGCAGGCTTGAATGAATTCGTAGTCAAATACCAGATGTCCTTTCAGGCTCAAGACATCGCCCTTGGTTTGTTTGACGGTTAATGGGATAGGGGCTGCATCACGCAGCGTTTTGCTTACTGCCAGCAGTTGTTCGCCACTGGCAAATCCGCCGTCCAATGCTTCACATGCTTTCTTACAGGCGTCGAACACCGTTTCAAAGGGTGTCGTTGTCTGTGCATTGGCACTCATTTGCCCTCCGATGGAAAAAAACAGGAGGATGAATACTCTGAAAATAGTTTTCCTGCTCATTTTTATTCTGCATTCATAGTGTTATTGAATAGGATTAAGTACCACACGAAATCCGATATGTGGTTCTGATGTATCGTAAGTCTGTACGCTACGATGGCGAATGTCCATATCACGTTCGTTGGCCAGGTAGCTGCCTCCTCTCACTATCTTTTTATGGTGTCCGGGATTCTCTGCCGGACCTTGGGGATCTGTGACCCGTGTATTTTCATACCGGCTCATCCGGTCTGTACACCATTCGGCGGCATTGCCTGACATGTCGTATAAATCGAATCCGTTTTCGCGTTTCTCGCCAACGGGATGCAGGCGTTCATTGGCATTGGAGGCATAGTAGGCTACATCACGAATGTTGTCTGAACCGGCATAAGGATAGCTTTCGCCTCCGGCGGCTGCATACTCCCATTGCGCCTCCGTAGGGAGGGAAAAAGGTAAACCGGTGAGCTTGTTCAGTTTCTTGGTGAAGGCCTCTGCATCATTCCACGTTATATGTGTCATAGGCAGCATACCTTCTTCCGTAACAATGGAGTCATTCATAATGGCATACCACAACGAACGTGTTACTTCGTATTTACACATATAATAATCGGAACTTAATACAACGGTGTGCTGCGGTGAGTCATATCCTTTTCCCATAGTTTTCCCCATGATGAATTCTTTGTTTTTGGCCGGAATCAGCAGCATATTATTCATCATGTCCACCAGGGAGCGGAGCTGGGGCAGTGTGATTGTGGGATTCCATTTTACGTCTACCCATTCTTTCTCTCTGTCTTTTATATCCCTGTTCCCGGTGTTGTTTACGGAAGCGCGTCCGTCATTCCGGAGTGCATTGAATTCATGCAGGATGGAGTCGCATGTAGATTTCAAAGGACTGTCCGGGTGTTTCTTTATGAAACTACTATAATCGTCATAAGTGCGGCAATCCTTGAATTCCAGTTTTTGTTCTGCCGTTCTTTGGATGGAAGTATAAGTTTTGCTTCCTACTACTATTAATGATAGAGCAATGAAAGTCATCACAAGCCATTTGGCAGATACATAAGAAGGTTTTGATAACATTTGTTTCAGGAGGTCACCCTTTATATCTTTGAATCGGGCTACTCGTGAGTTACTGTAAAATACAGCTTGAAAATCTTTTAATCCGCTAATGTCCGGTGGTAGTTGCAGGGTGGCGAAATCATAGCTTTCACTTTCCTGCGGAGCAATCGGAATGATATTTATCTGTTTGGGGTTTCTACTCCGGCGGTGTAACGCACGGCCTAATTCTATCCGGACAAAATCGATTTCTCCGGTATGGCTGATCTGCTTAATTTCCGTTTCAAACTCTTCATAGGTCAAGGATGCCATCCGTTCGTAGAAAGCCACTTCTTCCATGTCCCATGTTGCTTTTTCGCCTGTCTCGACCGCTTCTTCATTGAGCGGGCGGATCGTTGTAAACGTCTCCGGCACCATAAACATAATGAAGTCTTTACACTCATCAATACGGCGAATCAACTCAACATCAAACCGACCGTTTAAATTGTCTTTATCAAAGCTCACCCTTTTGCGGAATCCGGATTCTTCCAGCATCAGTTGTAGCATTTCAGGCTTGTCGCCCGAACATCTTTTACGGTAACTTATGAATATGTCGTAATTATGCTTGCTCATCAGCTGCTAAGATAATAAAAAGAAACAGATTTGTCAATCTTACTCGAAATTTATTTTTATCTTTGAAATCCATTATAAACAGAAAAAGAAATAGATATGAAAAAAGTAATTTGCAGTGAGAAAGCTCCGGGGGCTATCGGTCCTTATAGTCAGGCGATAGAAGCTAATGGTATGGTATTTGTGTCTGGTCAGTTGCCTATTGATGCCGCTACGGGACAGATGGCTGAAGGGATAGAAGGACAGGCTCGCCAGTCGTTGGAGAATATCAAACACATTCTTGAAGAAGCAGGATTGACAATGGGAAACATTGTCAAAACCACTGTATTTCTTCAGGATATGTCCCTGTTTGCAGGGATGAATGGCGTGTATGCCACGTATTTTGACGGAGCTTTTCCGGCACGTTCGGCGGTTGCCGTAAAAGCTCTGCCCAAGGATGCGTTAGTAGAGATTGAGTGTATCGCGGTTCGCTAACAAATCTGCGACAATGAAACTGCTGCCTCCTACAAAGATCAGATCTTTTGGGGGGCAGTTCTTTTTTGCCGCCTGTACAGCTTCTACAACAGTGGGGTAGGTGGTACCTTTCAATCCGGCTTCTTCTGCCAATGCTAGTAGTTCATTTTCCGGAAGCGCGCGTTTCACGCTTGCTTTGGTAAAATAATAGGTGGCATATTTCGGCAATGCTCGCAGAACTCCCCGGATGTCTTTGTCATTGACCATGCCGAATACAAAATGGATCTCCTGATCGAAGGTTTTGTGAATGGCATTGAGCTGTACATGGATATATTCGATTCCATCAACATTATGTCCCGTGTCACAGATAATATCCGGATAGCTGTGTACTTTCTGCCAACGCCCCATCAGACCGGTGAGCTGACATACGTTTGCAAGACCTGCGCGATAGTCTTGGGATCTGATGTTGTAGTTCAGACGGGTCAGTGTCGCAAGGGCTTTTAGGATGGTGAACATATTTTCGAATTGGTAAGCTCCGCTCAACTCTGTGAAAAGTCCGAAAGGAAACATCTCATTGTGGATTTTGATAGCATCTTTTCTTTTGTCGAGTATCCGGTCTAGCGCACGTAGACTGTCTGGCAGGTCTAACATGAGTAATGCTTGCCGCATCTGATTTGCCTCTTCTTCTGATTGTTCGTCTATTGCTTCGATCATTTCGTGCATGCTCTGAATTGTGTTGTCCATCATCGGTCTTATTTCTTGCAATTTCGAATAAGGAACTATTTCCATGTCCCAGTATCGGGTATTTTCACGGGCATATTCGATGGGCGCATTCTTTTCTTTAGCTTTCATGGTAAATACACGTTTCACCGCCCCTTGGGCTCTGCCGATAACGACTGGAACTCCTTCTTTGATAATTCCGGCTTTCTCTTTGGCAATCTTCGTCAGCGTGTCACCCAGATATTGGGTGTGGTCGAGGCCTATGTTGGTGATAACACACAAATCCGGATGGATGATATTCGTACAGTCCAATCTTCCGCCCATGCCTACTTCGATAACTGCTACATCTACTTTCTGGTCGGCAAAATAACGGAATGCCATAGCGGTGGTCAGTTCGAAGAATGAAGGATGCAGCGGCTCGAAGAAAGAGCGATGCTCTTCTACGAAATTGACTACATACTCTTCTGGTATCATCTCACCGTTGATACGGATACGTTCGCGGAAGTCGATTAAATGAGGGGAGGTGAATAGTCCTACCCGGTAACCGGCGCATTGCAATACGGCTGCGATGGTATGTGAACAGGATCCTTTTCCATTGGTTCCGGCGATATGTATCGTCTTGAATTGTTGATGAGGATGCCCAAAATGTTCGTCCAATTTGTGTGTGGTCTCTAAACCCGGCTTATATGCTTTGCTTCCTATTTGTTGAAACATTGGCGCACTCTCATATAAGTACTTTAAAGTGTTCTGATAGTCCATGTTTTATAATATTTAACTTCGGGCAATCTTTATTGCCCGCTAATTTGTTTATCTTTAGAACCGTCAATCTAACCGTAAATGCGGGGATTGGCGAATGAGATTGCAAATATCAACATTTAAATCTAAGAAATCATGGGAACTAAGAAAAATTTTGTGTTAGACACAAATGTTATTCTTCACGATTACAATTGCTTGAAGAATTTTCAGGAAAATGATATTTACCTCCCTCTTGTTGTACTCGAAGAACTGGATAAGTTCAAAAAAGGAAACGAGCAGATTAATTTCAATGCTCGTGAGTTCGTACGCGAATTGGATGTATTGACTAGCGACGAGCTTTTCTCCGAAGGGGTGAAACTTGGCGAAGGATTGGGACGTTTATTTGTCGTGACAAGCAATGTGCCGGCTACCAAAGTGTGGGAATCGTTTCCAATAAAGAAACCCGACCATCTGATTTTGGCGGCAACCGAATATCTGGCCGATAAGTATCCGAATGTGAAATCTATCTTAGTGACCAAGGATGTGAATCTGCGTATGAAAGCTCGTTCAATCGGTCTGCTTTGCGAAGATTATATTACGGATAAGGTGGTCAATGTAGATGTGTTCGAGAAGTCGAATGAGATTTTCGAAAATGTAGATCCTGCATTGATCGACCGCATTTATTCTTCCAAAGAAGGTATTGACTTGAGTGAATTCGACTTTAAAGATTTGGTTCATCCCAATGAATGTTTTGTGTTGAAGAGTGACCGGAACAGTGTACTGGCACGCTACAATCCTTTCACACATTCTATTATCCGCGTGCTGAAAGGGAAAAATTATGGAATCGAACCCCGGAATGCGGAACAGAGTTTTGCTTTTGAGATCCTGAATGATCCGAATATCAAACTGGTAGCTCTGACAGGAAAAGCAGGAACAGGTAAGACTTTGCTGGCTTTGGCTGCTGCGTTGGGTAAACTGACCGATTACAAACAGATTTTGCTGGCACGTCCTGTTGTAGCGCTTTCTAATAAAGACATAGGTTTCCTTCCGGGAGATGCACAAGAGAAAGTAGCTCCTTATATGCAACCATTATTTGACAATCTGAACGTGATAAAACGTCAGTTTGCAGCAAACTCTACCGAAGTGAAGCGCATAGAAGATATGCAGAAAAGCGAACAGCTGGTGATTGAAGCTCTGGCATTTATCCGTGGTCGTAGTTTGAGCGAAATGTATTGCATCATTGACGAAGCGCAGAATCTGACCCCAAATGAAATAAAGACAATCATCACCCGTGCAGGCGAAGGTACGAAGATGGTATTTACGGGAGATATCCAGCAGATTGACCAACCTTATCTGGACAGTCAGTCCAATGGTCTGGTATATATGATTGATCGTATGAAAGACCAGAATATCTTTGCACACGTTAATCTGCTGAAAGGTGAACGAAGTGAATTGAGTGAACTGGCAAGCAACCTGCTGTAGGAAATGAAGAATGAAGAATGAAGAATGAAGAATTTACTATGCAGCATAATAGCGCAGCTTATTCTTCATTCTTCATTCTTCATTTTTCATTTCCTTTATTCTTTCTTTCCGAAATATTTAAGGAACTGTGTACGTTCAAACGTATTGACGCCTTTAATATCTTTGATATTCAGTTTGCCTTTGAATTGAGCTATATTTTCGAATCCTTTGCGTTCCATCCATGCAGAGAGGAAGCGGTTGGCTTCTCCAATAAATGCGTTTGTATTCAGATAGACTGCGCTACATACTTCTACGGCTGAAGCACCAGCAAGGATCGCTTTCACTACTGATTCAGCATTGGCAACACCACCGGAAGCTGCATAGTCGATCTTATCTACTACTGCAGATGCAATTCCAATCCAGCGGAGCGGATTGGCGAGGTCGGAAGCATTACTGAATATTTCTCCTGAAATATGCTCCATCTTTTCGATGTTGATGTCCGGCTGATAGAAGCGGTTGAAGAGAACAACTGCGGCTGCACCGTTGGCATACAACTGATCGATCAATACCACAGGATTGGTCAGGTTATCGCCCAGCTTCATGATAACGGGAATATTAACCGTCTGCTTGATGCGGCGGAGAATGTCGATGTGGCGTTGTTCGAATGAACCGTATGTATATTGCAGTTCTGATTGCAAGGCGAGGATATTGATTTCCAATGCGTCGGCACCAGCCTCTTCAATCTTCTTTGCAAAATCGATCCATTCGGAATCAGTGTAACAGTTGATGCTGGCAATGATAGGAATGGGGCATACCTTTTTGCTTTCTTTTATTAAAGTCAGGTATTCAGATAACTTGTGCTCACGGATATATTCTTCCAGATAGTCACTAGCTTCGGGATAGAATGCCGGGTCTTTCAGTTGATCTGCTTCCAGCATGATCTGTTCCTCAAACAGTGATTTTAGAACGACAGCACCGGCACCATCTTCGGCCAATTTTTTGTTTTTGCCGACACTGTTGGTCAGCCCTGAGCTACTGATGATGATAGGGTTTCTAAGAGAAAGCCCTGCGAAAGTAGTTTTTAAATCGGTCATAGCAATATGTTTTTTAATACTTAATCAATAATTTCTTTCTCCGAAAATCTTGCTTCCTACTCGTACCAGCGTACTTCCTGCGGCAATGGCTTCGTGATAGTCATGTGACATTCCCATTGATAGTTCGCAGAAGGTATCAGAGTGGGTGAACCAAGTTGTTTTTATCTCGTTAAAGAGTCTATTTAGTGAACAAAATTCTCGGTTGATTTGTTCAATACAATCGGTGTTGCTGGCCATACCCATTAATCCGCGGATGCGTACATGAGTCAGCTCTTTCCATTCTCCGACATTCAGCATCTCTTTACATTCTTCGGGACTGAAACCAAATTTGGTTTCTTCCTGCGCAACGTGAATCTGCAACAGACAGTTCACAGTACGTCCGGCCTTGACAGCTTGTTTGTTGACTTCGGCCAGTAGTTTATAACTATCAATTCCATGAATCATCGCTACGTATGGTATCATGTATTTGATTTTATTCGTTTGCAGGTGCCCGATAAAATGCCATTCGATATCTTTCGGCAAACTTTCGTATTTAGCTGTCATTTCCTGCACTTTGCTTTCTCCAAAAATACGCTGTCCCGCCTGATATGCTTCTTCTATCGCTTCATTGGGATGGAATTTTGAGACAGCAACCAGCCGGACTCCTTGAGGGAGTTCGGCCAGCACTTGCTTTAAATTGTCAGCAATACTCATTGTTACTTATGCTTTTGACGGATCAAATTCCGGTTTGTCATTCGGTTCGGCGCTGTAAGGATATACATCCATGAGCGGAGTTTCGGATACCATACCGATCTGATAATCTGCCATGGTTCCTTTCATGCCCTCATCCAGCTTTTTCACTGCATCACGCAAGTCGGCAGCTTGTACCAATACTTGAGTGGAAGTCTTTTTTTCCGCACCGCTTTTTTCATCGAGCGTGATAAAAATAAGTTTGCATTTGAACCAGCGGTCGGCACTTTCTTCGTCACTGGGGAATAATTCGCTATAGTTGGCACGTTTGATGTCCGAAACGGTAAATTCTCCGGAGATAAACGGAGTCATTTCTTCGATAATCCGTGCTTCTGCTTCTGTAAAACTGAGTGCATCAACAAGATAAGGTTCAGTTACTTTCTTCTGCATTCCGTTTTCCATTACTTTCTCATAACGGATCTTGCACTCAAACCATGTATGCATTGCCATAATTTTCTTCCTTTTTAATTAATTGATTCATGTAAATTGCCTACAAAGATAAACAAAATACCAAAGTAAGTGCCGAAAGATTTTTATTTTCTTTTATGCAGATTTTTTAGTTCAAATGAAAGCATGACACGGAAAAGTCCGATGATGAGGAAAGTAAAAGAAATCATGTAGACTGCGTAGAGTGCTCCTATGGCGGGTTGCCATAATATTAAAAGGGAACACAGAATGGCAAGGATACCGAAAGCCATGTACCAGCCCCAGTCGCGGGTTCCGTAACGTTTCAAGTCGATGGAATAGCCGGTGGAGGAGAAGCCGCGGAACATAAGCCAGAAGGCTATGATAAAAGGAATGACTTCCATGCTGACCATTGGGTAGGCAATCAGGTAGATACCCAGAACAAGGTCGATCAGTCCGCCTACGATATACCATCCCCAGCTCGGGACACCTTTCCGGTTGCTAAAAGCGAAGATAATTTCCAAAATACCGCTTATCAACATCGATACGCTGAAAATGATACTTAAAGCTACATAGGTGCTCACGGGTGAGAACATGAGCCAAAGGGCTACAATGATATACACGATTCCCAAAAGAAGAGAAGTCCACCAATTTTTTACTGAATGTTGAATCTCATTGAATACAGTTTCCATACATTTTATATTTTAAATTGAATACTAGGGTGATTTCGTTGTGGAATAACAAATTCAATTTAGAAAAGGTTTTCCGTGAACATATTTGGGGGAATCGTTGTTTCCTATATAAAGTAAATTTTAAATATAGATGCATTATGGCAACAACAAATTTCAAAGGACAACCGGTGAAACTAATCGGTGAATTTATA
>OGHV01001894.1_pt1 | contig 10695 bp, 10 predicted proteins | sample 1571551 | NCBI WGS metagenome assembly OGHV01 (sample SAMEA2581960, study PRJEB24529) | metagenome | biome: Human gut stool | place: China | collected 2011 | reverse complement strand
GAAGCCTTACTATTCTTGCTACAGCGCTTGTTGATTTCCTACCGGAAGGTTTTCCATTTTTGCGATTCCCTTCTCATCGGTTGTGACCGTGCCTACCAGCTCATCTTTCTTATAATGGTCTGCACTTATGCCATCTGCAGCCTTGATATCTTCTGCAGCATAGACTTCAAAGGTGACTTCACTTAAGTTTCCTGTGATATATTCAAAGAAATGTTCTACCGTTCCTTTCACATTATCCAGAAGAGTGATCTTCTCTAAAAATTCTCCCTTTTTGTTGATGATCAGAAGCCCTTTTGGAACCTCATCCTTCATTTCCACTTTCTGTACTTCGGCAGTATCTTTGATCGTAAATGTCACATCCGTTGCTTTCAGATAACCGTATGGAGCAAATTCTTCATGAAGAATATAAGTTTCCCCTACTGCAAGACGTTTGATCACATGTGGCTTATCCTTTTCAGATGTCCATTCATCGATCACATTTCCATCTTTATCCATTACCTTCAATCTCGCGCCCTCCAGCTCTACACCTGTAGTCAGATCAACCTTTGTGAACTCTGCTGTAGTCGGTTCATTCTTCTTTACGGCCTGTAAGGAAACAATCTTTGTCTCCTGTCCCTGATACTCTGCAACAAATTCCAGCACCTCATCCGAAGAAACAAAACCTTCCGGCGCTTTTAATTCTTTTACATAGTATTCTCCAAATGGAAGATCCAGGGTGCATGTTGCCATACCGTTCTCATCGGATGTCATTTCCTGTAATAAGGTATCTGCTTTCACAAGAACTTTTCCATTTGCCTGGATATCTTTCTTGTTATAGATGCCAAACACAGCCCCGGATAATACCCGTCCATTTTCTGCATCCTGTTTTTCTACGGAAATAGCGACTTTCTGTCTGTCATTTCCTACGATTGCTTCTGCTTCAACGATCGGTGTCTCCTGATCCTGATAAGTTAATGCAACCTTTACCGGCTCCGGATTTAATACAAATCCTTCCGGTGCCTTTGTTTCCACTACATAGTATCTTCCAAGCGGCAGATCCTTTGCTACAGCTTTTCCACTCTCTCCCGTCGTGATCGTTGTCACAAGCGTATCCTTTGCATAAAGTACGATACGGTTTCCATCTGCATCTTTCTGATGATCCGGAGTGCAGATATCCTCTGCCGCACGCACTTCAAATTCCGCCCCGGAAAGGTACTGTTCTTTATAGATAAAGTCGTTCTCAAAACCGAAAAGCATCTCACCTTTCTTATACACAATAAGATTTCCCTTTACCGGCTGATCTTCATAGGAAACTTCAATGATCACATCTCCACTTACTCCATCTACTTCATAGGCAGTATCCGAATCCACGGTGATCTCTACATAGTTTTTGTTGACAACATATCCATCCGGTGCTGTCACTTCTTCAATACGATAGTGCCCGATCTCTAAGTTTTTCGGTAAGATCAGGTATCCCTGGCTGTCCGTAAAGAAAGATTTATGGACTGTGACCGTAGGATAGGTTGTTACCTGTTCCACATATTTCTTATGATCCAGATCATAAATTTTAAATTCTGTGCCGGCTACTAACACCGGTTTCTTTGTTTCATCATCTTTTTTGATGATCTTTAACTTTGCGGAAAATTCTTTGTCCAACAGTACCTTCCAAACCTGCGGTTTATCCGGATTGTTTTCACGGATGGTAATCTCAAAATCCTCTACCGGTTTATAATTATGAGGTGTGGTTGTTTCTCGTACAATATACGTTCCATATGGAAGCGGAATACTGCACACATACCCTTTCTCATCTGTGAACATTTCCGTTTTCCCATCTGCTGTAAGGATGACTGGCTCTGCATGGGAAAAATCATAACTTCCATCTTCTTTTTTCTCCAGGCTGCTCTTTAAGTAAGCGCTGAAACCTGCCCCTTTTAACAGATCTGCATCCGTTTCTCCATTGTTCGCAGCTTTTATAATCTGGAACGGCTGTTTCATAACAAGTTCTGTTGATTTCACAGTACGTTCTATCGTTGGAACTGTGCCACCTTCATAAGAACATTCCACATCATGCTCTGTCTTGTCTAACAGATATCCTTCCGGCGCCTGGATCTCTTTTACAAAATATTTTCCAAGATACAGGTCTTTTACCACAGCATCTCCCTTCCGATCTACTTTTAAGGTAGATACAAGATCACCGGCTTTATGTACAATTCCTGTTGTTCCATCTGGATGTACAATGTTTTCTCTCGCATAGAGGCCATACACCGCACCTTCTAAAGTCGCATCTCCTTGTGGATTTGCTCCTGTTTGCGCATCTTCTTTGATCAGATGGATCTTTGCATAAGTACGTTCATTCAGAACATTCTTTGTACTTGTTTTACCGATATTGACATCTACCGGATAAACAGTTGGATCTGCCTGATAATTTGCCGGTGGCTGGATCTCTTTTACATACACAATATCCTGTGTTTTTTCAATCGTTACTTTGGAAGCGCCCTTTTTATCTGTCTCAGGCATCTGCGTGATCAGATCTGAGCACTCCTTATCACGGTAAACACCATAAATAGCTCCTGCCAGATGGTTTCCGGTGTCTTTATCATTTTTTACAATCGCAATTTCCGCCTGCTTTGTCCATGTAACATTCAGGCTTACCTTATTTGTTATTTCCACACCTTCCCCAAAAATAAAGGCAAGATCCTGGGTACTGGAATTTGTTGTCAGCTTATACGCAGAATAATCTTTTTTCAGGCTGCCTGCCATAGTAGAAGCGAATACTTCTGCGGTATCTTCTGCCTGTGTCAGAGGCGCAGAAAGATAAAACTTTGTGCCTCCCTGAATCGTTACCTTTGCTCCCGGTGTACTTATACTTCCTGTACTCACGTTGTGAAAACGCACGCCGGATGGAAGGCTGATTGTCACACTCTGCTGTCCTGCCGCCTGGAATGTGATTTCCTTTGTACGCTGTGTATTTCCTTCTACATAAGCCTTTACATTGGCATCGGAAAATGACATGGACACATCTGGTATCTCAGGCTTCTTTACACAATAATTGTAAATATCCATTGCCAGTTCCTGTCCTGTTGCATTAGTTCCATAGAACGCATCACTACTGCCATAAGCATAAGCAGCCGCCATATGGACAAGGATAAATCTCTTTCCTGCTGAAAAATCACTGTGCTTGTTCGCAAAATAACTTTCTTCACCTGCCGCATCGGTACCGTAATAACAGACCTTTGCAAGAGCCTGATTATCAGCCAGCTTTGTGATGGTATAGGTACCGGAACCCGGGCCTGGCTTTGCCGGCTGGATACAATAAGCCGTTGCTCTTACACTTCCATAAGAAATATAATACGGCTCTGTAAGATATGTTCCAAGCCCATAGTCTGCATATCGATATATTGGACCTTTTTCAATAGTTACCTGCTGAGATCCTACACTTGCATCTCTGGCTGCTATTGCTGAAAAAGTCGCAACTTCTCCGGTTTCCATAGCCTCAAAATCCACTCCCTGATTTGCAGCCTGTTCCATTACATCATGTAATGCTAATCCCGATCCTTCATCAAAGGTATCCTGTTCTGTCATCTGTTCTGTCATCTGTTCTACCAAAGCATCAAAAGCAGCATTTCCTTCTGATACATCCGGTGTCTCTGTTGGGATTTCTGACGGCTTCTCTGAATCCTCCTCATCTTCTTCCGTCTCTTTTGTTTCGGATTGCTCTGCATCTGCTGAAGGACTTTCACTCTCTTTTTCTATTTCCTTTACGACCACATTTCTGCTGATCTGATAATTCGGATGTTCCTGATTGACCGTTTCTACCTGATAAACAGTTTTATAGGTATCTGCATGGGATGTTGTAAAATCCTCTCCCTGCTCATTCTTTGCTTCTTCAAAAGTAATCTTTACTTTTGCCGCATCCTTGATCTCTAACCCTGTAAAATCTGTTTTTACATCAAAATTTGTTCCCACTTCCACCTGATGATCCTTTGCCAGAACAATCTCATCTTCATCTAACTGGCTTTGTACCTCTTCCAAAAGAGGCAGTTTTCTTTCTTTGGGAAGCTCCGCAGCATAACTGCTGATTGGTGATAACACCGTAGATAAAAGAGTGACCGCTGTCAGCAATCCGGATACAACCCGCTTTGCTTTTTGTTTCACTTTCATGTTCTTAAATCCTTCCTTTCTTCTGAATCTTATTTATCCGTTATACTTGTTCATCGTTTTCCATCATTCTTTCCTGAAAATAATCCCCTCCTTTCCTGGTCTTGTGCTATTTGGGACAGTCAGCACTTTTGCCGAGATAACAGCACAAATATATGGCGGTATCTGCCTTTTCAAACAAACACCGCCATATGATTTCTACTGTCATCCTCATTTTGATTCAGACAATTATTTTTTATTTAAGATTTAAGCGTTTTCCTGTTCTCTTCCCCGGATCCGTTCCTGTTTTAGAGTCCATATCTCTAAAACGTTTTCTCTGTCAGGACACGCACAATGCACATTCAAGGCAGGTATCACTCCGGGCAGGCTATTCTCTTTTCAAGGTACATGAAGTGTTTCTTACAAACGTCTTCATATAACGAAAGGAAAACGGCCTGTTTTACAGGGTGCTTTTTAAATTTTTTTGATTTTTTTTAATTTTCTTCTTTATCTGCATGTTTTTTCATGACAGAAAGTGCTCTTTGCATCATTTCACAAACACTCTGCTGTCTGATTCCAAGATAGTCTGCAATCTTCTCTTGATTCATTTCTTCAAAGTAAAATAACTGGATGATTTCTTTCTGTCTGGCAGTCAGACAACCTAAGAAATCGCGGACCATCTCTTTTTCAATATACTGGTCGAGAAAATCTGAAGCTGGATCTAGCAGTAAGATCCTGTCATCCGCATAATCGCTATACGAAACGAGTCTATGGTTTGATGCCACCTTAGTCTGATTTATTTCCATACGATCCGTTGCTTCCATTAACAAACGAATGTACCAATTTTCGTTGTCAAAAAATTCTTCGTTCATAATGCTTCGATCTTCCTTCACATCCATGTATTGATAATCTTTACAGGAATGGAGTGGAAAGATGGTTTTCTTTCCGTTTTCCCTGTATAACACATACCCATTTGCGTAAACGGTAATATCACATTCCCCACTCAGAATTTCCTTTACTACAATCTCTTCTTTTTCTAACGCCTTTTCAGAAGGGACTCTCTTTGTCATCCCTGCCACTTTTACTACTTTCTTCAATTCTTTTAATGTCAACATATGGACCACCTTTCTGCCTTACGGCTACGGGTGATCCATGAACTCTATAAAAATCTCATCACAATTAGCCCCGAACTCACCCGTTTTTTTTGAACGGGAGCCCGTAGCTCCTATGTAATTACCTCCTTCGGCTATATCATACAAAATCCCGTGTCATCTCTGATTTTTGCACACGAAACTTTGCCCTCTATATATAGAAAGGAAAAAGCCCTGTTTTACAGGTTAAAAACTCAACTTTTTTTAAAATTTTTGAGAAAACAAAAAAAGCCGGCAAAACAAATGCTTCCACAGACACAGAATGAAATATCATCCTGCATTGTATCTGCAAATGTTTTGCCGGGCTCTTCATGATTCCAGTCAGGTTCAGCTCCTTGACAAACTCTTGCTATCAGGTGCAGCCTTGATGGTTCCAGCCAAATCCACCGCTTATCCTAATAGCTCAATTTATTTAGTTTCCTTTCGGGAATTCATCACTTTTTGAGAATATACCCGCATTCTTTCTTTCAGTTTTTCGTCTTTGATGTGCAAAGGCCGTACTGAAACAATATCATCTTTTACTAAAATCTCCAAAGTGCTTCTACATTTCTTACATTCTACTTCTGAATCGCAATGTGCGCTTTTCTCAATAAATGCTCCGCATACAGAGCAATGTACATGCCATCTGATAGCATCTGATCCCATAGGCTTCCTCCTTTAAGCAATAATAAAAAAGTCCATTTTATTACTCAACGGATCAAAGGGAAATCAAATCCGCCTTATGAGCATCATGTTGTCCATTCCGTAAGTGCCAAAGCTGCACGAACAGCATGATCATCAAATCCCAGACCTGCTTTGTTGATCTGGTGCATCCATCCTTATTCTCTCCGGATTCCCACTCACCCAGGATACTAAGAATTTCTGCCGATTGTATTTAACAAGGTAATTCCAATTCTTCAAATATATCTCCGGATAACTCACAAAGATCCGGGATCAAAATGATCGTATCATCAATCCGTAAATGAATGGATGGATCAAAAAATTCAACGGTTCCGCAGATCGTATGATACTGGCCTGCCGGTTTCATTTCCCGGCTTTCTTTAAAATAGGTTGCCTGTATCTGCATTCCAACAGAAACCATCTGAAGCTTCCTATCCAATCCACATTTTTGTTCTTCGGATAACATCTTCCTTTGTTCATAAAATATTTCCTGTTTCCGTACGATCTCTTCAAATCCCCGAAGTGCTGCAAAAGGGGCAAATTGCTTCGCTCTGTGCTGCACATCCATAGGATATCTTTTGGAAACCGGTCTCGGAATATATAAATATTTCTGATAAGCCTTTGCCAGCATACTTTCACCTCCTACGCACGATGTCCCCCAACCTGATTATTTCTTTCCCGATAGGTAGAACATTCCAACAGATTGGATCCCCGCATGATCGCATTTTTTCCATAACGCTTTTTCACCTGTAATACTGCTTCCTGCAGATGTCTTTCCTTTTCTGCTTTTATGGAATCCTGGAAAAGAGTATATTGCTGATAGCCTTCCAGTGTTATCTTATTTGCAATGATCTCTATCCGTCTGATCCCGGTATGTGGATCTGCGATCTTTCGATAAAGCGCTTCTACTGTATCGATCATTTCCTTGGAACGATTGGTACGATCTGGAAATCTTACGGTTCCTTTCGATGGCTCCCTTTCAAAACGATGATCGTAAGCGATCCACAAGGTTACAGAATTCGTTACCAGTCCCTTTTCCACCAGATCCAGAACCAGTACATCTGTCATTTCTCTTACAACAACAGCAGCTTCTTCAAATGTGTAATTTCTCATCAATACCTGTCCATTGGTAAGACTATGCTCTTCTGTATGTTAATTTTTGATATCACTCATTTTACAGGACTCACAGCCCCATGCATGATCGATCAATAGTTCTGCATCGATCCCAAACATTTTATACAGCCAGTCTTCCGACTGGATAGAGGCAAGTGCGATATCTCCCATCGTTTGGATTCCATATCCGGCTAATTTTTTCTCTGTTCTGGAACCAATGCGCCAGAAATCACTCAATGGTTTATGTCCCCATAACTGTTCCCGGTAAGAGATCTCATCCAGCATTCCGATATGATCCTCTATATGTTTTGCCACAATATCCATTGCGATCTTTGCAAGATACAGATTAGTCCCGATTCCTGCTGTTGCTGTAATTCCGGTTTCTTCCATGACCGCATCCATCAGTTTTTGTGCCATTTCTTTCGCTGTAAGGTGATACAGGGAAAGGTATCTTGTAACATCCATAAAACACTCATCCACACTGTAAACATGGATATCTTCTTTTGCCACATAGTTTAAATAAATCCCGTATATCCTTGCCGAATACTCCATATAGAGCTGCATCCTCGGTTTTGCTACAATATATTCGATATGATCCGGTATCTCATGGATCCTGCAACGGTTACGGATCCCCAGCTTTTTCATAGCCGGCGTGATGGCAAGGCAAATGGTGGATACCGATCGGTCCGGATCTGCAACAACCAGATTGGTAGTAAACGGATCCAGTCCTCTTTCCACACACTCAACAGAAGCATAAAAAGATTTCAGATCAATACAGAGGAATGTTTCCTTCTGTTTCAAATCAATCACCTCCCATAAGTTGCCTATCTTTCTCTTTCCCATAAGCAATCCGATCTCATCCCAACTCGTTTTCACACGATAGAAATCGTGTCAAAACAGGCAATTTTCAGTAAATCCATTGACAAGAAAGGAAATATCATTTATATTATAGGCAAGTAATTGCCGTTCTGTTGTGATTCACATTATAGGCAATCATTCGCCTCTTGTCAAGAGGCAACTTGTTGATTATGGGAAATTTATTTCCCATCCCGTTTCAGCATCATACATAAAGATCCTGAAACGCCAATTAGAAAGTAGGTATTTTTATGACATTCGGTGAAAAAGTGAAAAATTTAAGAAAGAACAAAGGACTCAACCAAACCCAATTAGCCGATGCTGTCGGTGTCTCCCTTCGGACTGTTCGGGGATGGGAAATTGAAGGCCGTTATCCAAAGAAACATGACCTTTACCAGAAACTTGCAGACATTTTAAGCTGCGATATCTCCTATCTCATGACAGAAGAAGAGGCTTTTATCACAGAAGCATCTGAACAATTTGGAAACCGTGGAGCAAAACAGGCTCAGCAGATCTTAGAACAGGCCGCTGCAATGTTCGCCGGCGGGGAACTTTCTGATGAAGACAAAACAGCCTTTATGGATGAGATCCAGTCTTTATATCTGGATTCCAAGAGACGTGCAAAGAAATTTACACCAAAGAAATATTTAGATGCCAAATAGATGGGGTGATTATTGGACAGCCTATAGGATATAGTTTTATTGTCAGAAGTAACATTACCCGCTTCTGTTTGATTCATACACGAGGTGATATATTTGGGGAATTCATATATTTACAACAAAGTAGAAAAACTTGTAAAAAAGTTCAAGACCAGGGATCCTTTTGAAATACTGGAAGAAATGAATGTGATCGTTGGAGAAACAGACCGCTACGAAAAATTAAAAGGATACTGTTTCATGAGCTGCCAGACCATTTATGTTATGGTAAGCAGTTTTCTCTCTGAGGAAGAGAAAAAGATTGTTGCCGCCCACGAACTCGGTCACATCATTCTGCATCGTTCTCATCTCAAAATGGCGCCGATGAAAGATGATGTCTTATATAACATGAGGGATAATACGGAATACGAAGCGAACCTTTTCGCTGCAGATCTTATCCTGGATGATAAAGAAATCGCAGACCTGTCAAAGAACGAAGATCTGAACTATTTCGGGCTCTGTAGCTGCTTAAACTCCAGTCCGGAACTCATGAGCTTCAAGTTATACAGTCTGATCAAGCGTGGTCAGAACTACAATATGCCGCTGGAAATACAGAGCAACTTCCTGGCCAAATAAAATTTGCCCGTTCCATACAACCGAACGGGCTTTTCTTGTATCCATATGTGAAGATTCTTTTATTTCAGTTCTCCATGCTTATTTTCAAATTCCATGATTGCCTGACGTATTAAATATAGCACTTCTCCATTGATCGAACGCCCTTCAAATTCTGCCAGGCTTTTCAGTTTTTTATGCGTTTCAGCATCAATCCGTAATCCTAAATGCTTCTCTTTCTCCATGATTATTCTCTCCATCTCTATAAGTACATATTAAGTTCATATTTCAAGTTCATTTTAAGTACAAATAATGGTAGAATGTTTTAAATGGACTTATTTTAAGTACACTATATTTTTTCACGGAGGAATTCAATTATGCATGAAAAAAGAAAAAAATATTATCATATCAGAAAAGATTTATTCTGGTGCACCATCCTATTAGCTATATCCTTTCTCATCGGTTATGCTATACATCACCGCATTTTTCTAACACATTCCCTGAAAGCAGATGCCCCAAAAGAACGGACAGAAATAACCTTTGACGATCTGCAATCAAATCTGAAAGATATCTCTATATGCTATTTATGTGGAAGTTCTGATTATAGTATGATGGACTATTATCGAAAATTTGATACGGTTGGACTGATTTCCCTCAATGACTGGTACGTCTTAGATTTCCAACTAAAAGCATATGATGAAAACGGAAATGAAATACCAAATAAAACCGGTTCAAATATACTTTTTGGAAACACCGGCGAAATCACGTATTCCTCTCATGGAGATGTTTCCAGAGGAATGGCTGAGATAGATATCACGTTACCGGAAAACTACAAATTGAACAAAAGAAATCTAACGGATCATCTCTGCCAAGGTTGCCTTGATAAAGTTGCTGCTTCCTTAGAATATTGGAAATATGAAAACGAAAAGAAAGAACCGATTCCTCTGTGTTTGGTTGATTTTAAAACTCTTGATATTTATTCCTTACAAGATTATTACCGATCAATTTTCATCCGGGATTATTATGTGGAAATGGAGTTTGAAGACAATTCCGTAGAAACAAAAGCCTTTTATCTACCGGAAAGATAAAAATTATGATATACTGAAAAAAACGACAAATCTGAATTTGCTTAAGGGGTGGATTACATGAAAAAAATGATACCTTGGATATTAGCGACAGCAGTAATTATGTTGGTGTTTCCATGGCTTGCGGTTACATTCATAAAAGGTGATGGCGGCATGGCAGTTTGCTTCATTCTGTTTTTTGCAGTGAATCCTATTTATGCAATTTGCTCCGGAGCATACGCCGGCAAGGACATAAAAATATTTTGGACACTACCAATTATCATAGCGCTATTCTTTTTGCTTGGGACATGGCTGTTCTTTAGTATGGGAGAAAAGGCATTTATTTTATATGCGTTGGGATATTTGCTCTTAGGAATTGTAGCAGAGTTAATTTCCATGTTTGTAAAGAAAAAGAATTTAAGAGGTTAAACAAATTCTTGTTTGAAAAATTGAGAAAACGTAATATTGAACAAAAAAGAAATGCACAGT
>OGHV01001891.1_pt1 | contig 10705 bp, 7 predicted proteins | sample 1571551 | NCBI WGS metagenome assembly OGHV01 (sample SAMEA2581960, study PRJEB24529) | metagenome | biome: Human gut stool | place: China | collected 2011 | reverse complement strand
GCAGGCTGTCGTACTTGCGGAACTCGATGGTCTTGCCGCCGTTCTGGGGCACAGGATAGTAATCCGCAAACTGGTCATGCACCAGCCGGGGCTCTGCCTGGTCGATGAGGCGCTTCTCGTAGAAGGTCTTCATCTCCGGGGTCATGGTGGTGGTGGAGTTCAGGGGAGTTTCGGCAAACAGCTGAATGTTGAAGTTGTTCATAGTCATTATCCTTTCTTTCATTGATTTCAAGCTCCCCCTTCGGGGGAGCTCCGCAAGGCGCTGGCAAAGCCAGACCGAAGCGGTGAGAGGTTTTTTCCTCAAAAACTGATCTTTGCACCATGGAGTGCCTGACGTTCCAGCGCTTCCCGCTGGCTGCGGGTCATCCGGTTCACATCCGCACCGGTCACGGCGGCGCTGCCGGGGTGGGTGCCGTTTTCAGCAGGGCGTGCCCCGCGCTGGCGGATGCGCTCCACCACGCCCTGCTCCACGGTGCGGGCAGTCTGGCGCATGGCATCCCCGTAGTGGGCCAGCCGGTAGGCATCCAGCATCCGCATCCCGGGCAGTTGCATCAGACGGCGCATCTCGGGGTCTGCCAGCTCCTTTTGCAGGGAAAACTCCGGCACTGCCCGGCGCATCATGGCCTCCTCGGCAGCCCAGCGCCGGTGCAGGGCATCCACAGCCTGGCTTCCCGGGAAACGTTTTGGCAGCGCAGGGCGGGGCGGTTCCTGTTCCTGCCCTTCTTCTGCCTTGACCGGTTCGGTCTCTTTCACCTCCTTCTCCCCCTCCGGGGCGGTCGTCTCCTGCTTTGCGTCCGCTTTCTCACCGGGCTTCATGGTACCCGATGCCACAGCCTGCTGCTCCTGGGCCGCACTCAGGGCAGGGGCATCCGCTTCGCCGCCGTCAGCAAACAGCTGCAGGTCCATCATCTCCTGCTTGCCCCGGGCACTCCGGTCAGCAAAGCGTACATTGTCCGGGTAGCGCTCAGCCAGCAGGGCAAAGCCCGCCTTGGCCAGCTCAAAGGCTCCCTCGACCCATGCGGTACAGGGCCGGGCAGCAGTCACCGTCAGGCGGGGGCCATCGGGCTCGTCAAAAGCATCGCTGTGGGCGTTTTCCTCGCCCGCCAGCAGGCTGACCAGTGCCTGCATCAGGGTGCTGACACCGGCACACACGATATCCTGCCCTGCCGGGGCATAGCCTGCATGGCCCGCCGCCTCCAGACGCATGGCCGGGCCGTAAGGGCCGTCCAATTCCGTATAATTCACCTTGATCATTTCTGTCTCCTTCTCATGTAAAACCTCTCCGTCACCTGCGGTGCCACCTCCCCTCATAGGGGAGGCAAGCCAGCAGCAGCGTGAACCTGGCTCTCCTGTTAGGAGAGCTGGCGCAAAGCGCCGGAGAGGTTCTTCGCCAATGCTCTTGTGCTCAGATTTTCCTCCGCGCCGCTCAATTTTTCGCGGAATTGCGTGATCTGCATCTGGGCCGCCGTCAGCTTCTGTGCCAGCGTGCCGTTCTGCCGCACCCTCTGGCGCACTTTTTCGATGCCCTCAAAGTCCATCATCTCCAGTGCCGCCAGGGCCGCGTCGGCATTCTGGGGTGCAAAGAAACCCAGCTGGTAGCACTCCTTCGCCGTCTCATTCTGGGAAAGGCGGCTGAAGGTGGATTTCTTCTCAGCGCTCACCACGATATCAAACACCGGTTCCCGGCTTCCCAGCTCCACGCCGCCCATCAGCCCCATGGGGCGGGCACGCAGCGCTGCCCCGGAAAAGGGCACGAACTCTCTGCCTCCGGCAGGCCCGATGACACGGAACACCCGCTCTTCATCGTAAAACTGCCGCATCAGGTCAATGATGAGGTAGCACTCCCTTGCAAAGGCCCGGTAGGCACTTTTGAGCATATCGCGGGAGAGCTTGCTGCCCGCCTCCTGCAGGGCCGCAATGGCACTTGCCGCCGTCACGCCGCCTGCGGTGCCGCCCTGGGTCATATCCCGGTTTCCGCTGATCTCCTTCAGCTCCTCAATGCGGCTGTTGCGGTAGCTCAGGCTGTTTCCCTGCAAACCGGCGGTCTGCAATGGACGGAAACTCTCGTCTCCCAGCCGCCCGGCCACATGGACGATGTCCCGGCTGAGATCCGCCAGTTCCTCCTCGTTCACGCCCGCCGTGTCGCTGAGCACATACCGCTGCTTGGATGCCAGCAGGACATTTTCATCCATGGCATGGTTCATCCTGTCGATGGCGGTCTGGCATTCCTTCATCACATCGATATAGCCAAAGCCCGCCGGGCTGTCCTCTTCCATAAACAGCGGGTCGAACACGAAGGGATATTTCCCGTGGTCGTAGAAGCCCCGCCCGGCAAGGGCCGGGTCGTTCTCGCTGGCGTAGAGCACCACGCCGTTGCAGAACTTGCAGTAGTGGAGCAGGGTGCGTCCGGCCTCGTCCGGCTTTTTGTAGTACCAGTCCACCACCACGCTTTTTTCGGTGGTGTCCAGCCCGCCGTCGTGGAGAAAACGGGGTACATCCAGCACACTGGCGCTGTGGCCCTTCAACTGGGGCCAGCGGTTTTCCAGCTGTCTGGTGTTCTCCATGCTCAGGGAGAAAAAGTGGGGCGAGGCCTGGATGTCCGCCACGCCCGGCTCCCAGTAGAGCATGAGCAGATTCATGGGCCGGATGGCGATCTCTCCCACGCCGCCCCGGGCCTCCGGGTCCCAGAACACGCCCTTGACCCCGGTGCCCTGCTTGAGCTTGCGCCACCAGGTGTCGCTGTACACCTGTTCATAGTCTGCCTGCTCCAGCACCACCGGCAGGATGCTGGAAAGCACCTGTGCGGTCTGCGCATCGTCTGCCGCCCGGGGCAGGACGTTGGGGGCCGGGTAATTGTCCATGGCATCGGCGTGCTTGTTGGCAATGCTGTTGAACAGCCACCCACTGGCAGGCTGGGGCTTGCCCTCCATCATGGGGTTCTGGTAGTTCTTCCAGTGTCCCATCCGGAACCACAGTTCGTTGTCCACCAGGCGCTTGTCCAGCGCGGCCTTGCCCGCCTTGTACCGCTGCAAGATCTGCGCGGCCTCAGCCACCTCTTCCGGCCCGATGGTCAGTTTTGTTGCTTCATCCATAGTATTCGTTTTTCTCCTTCCTGCCCTCTGTTGCAGGGCGCTATCGTTTCCGTTCTGTCGGGCTTTGTTCATCCAGCTCAGACCTGCCCGTCACGCCAGTGGCTCTATATCCGATAAAACTTCGCCTTCCGATGCAGCTCCAGCGGGTCATCCCCCACCGGAGGCTGCACGGTCTGCCGAGGTGGGGAGATGGGATTTTCCATCAGCACATAGCGGCACTCGTCATAGATATGGTCCTCCTGCCGGGTGTCGATGTCCTCCACATTGCTCTCGTCATAGACCAGGTTCGGGAGGGTGCGGATGAAGTGCCTGCAGGTGTTGAACACCTGAAACATGGGCCGCCCCTCCCCATCGAACGCCAGCCGGTAGTGGAACTGCATCTTCCCCGCCAGGCGGGTGTGGTCACCGGGGATCCAGTGGAGAAAATGGGGGCCCCGCTCCATCATGGCAGCAATGCTCTCGCCCCGGCTCTCATCAAAGATGGCGGGGTCGGCCACCCCCAGAATGGTGCGGCCCCTGAGCATCGGGTCGTTCTGCTCTGCCTCCCGGATCCGCCTTGCCTGTTCCACCGGATCGATGCGCAGGCCCTCGTTGGGGCGGCCCGTACAGCCGTACAGCTCCTTGATACGGTAAAGCCTGCCCTCCTCATCCGCCGCGTACCACCCCACTGAGAACGGCTTCGAGAAACCGAAATCGTACCCCCGGTAGATCTTCCAGTGTCTGGGGATGGCAAAGGGCGCAATGACATGGGTCCAGCGCTGGTCCTGATAATGCCCCGGGTCGTTCCTCCACTCGGTGAACACCTGCCCGCTGAAGCTGTCCCAGCTGCCATAGAGCAGGGCCTGCTTTTCCGCTTCGGGCAGGCTTGCCAGACTGGCAAGGTAGTCCGGGTCATTTTCCAGCAGGGCGGGGTTGTCGAACACGCTGGACGGGATAAACACCCTTGCCCGCTCCAGCACCTTCTCGGTTCCGTCCGGCATCCGCACCGGGAACTGTTCCACAATGGGGGTGCCGGGCGGGGCAGGCGTGATGAACCGGGCTTTCACCCAGCCGTGCCCCACACCGCCGGGATTGGTGGTGGCCCGCAGGTAGACCCGGGTGCCCGGGCCGGTAGGGCGGTTGCGGCTCATCATATAGCTGTACTCTTCCCACTCGAAATGGGTCAGCTCATCGAACCCGATGAAGTCGAAGGCCTTGCCCTGATAATTTGTGCGGTCCTTGGTGTACTGCATGGAACCAAAGTAGATCTTTGCCCCGCTGGGGAACACCCACACATGGCTGGTGGCGTTGTACTGCGCCGTAGGAAAAGCCCGCTTGTAGTAGGCCATGCTCTTGTCCACCAGATCACTGAGCTGGGGGTAGGTCTTGCGCAGGATGAGCCCCCGATAGTGGGGGATGTGCACCTGCCGCAGGGCCTCCATCACCAGCGCGTCACTCTTGCCGCCGCCTGCCGCACCCCCGTACAGGGCTTCCGGTTCCGGGCGGCGCATGAACTCCGCCTGCCGGGGCTGGGGCCGCCATACGATCTCTGCATTCATACGTCCTCCACGGCTGGCAGAAGCACCACGCCGCACGCCCGGGCCTCGGCATCCGCACCCTGATCGTTCAGGGTCTTGGCCACCGCGGCCAGATCCTTCAGCACCGCCGTGGCCTCCTTGAGCCCTTTCATCAGGGCGGGGTCGGAACCATCGCCACGCTGGGCCTTCTGCCGGGCGTTCAGCTCCTTGACCTCCTGCGCCAGCATGGTGCTCAGGGTGTCGGTTGCCTTGTGCAGGCTGGCAAGGCTCTTATCCCTGCCCGGCTGTTTTGCTTGCGCCATCCTGTGTTCTCACATCCTTTCTGTTTGGCTTGGCACAAGGATACCAGCTTTTCGTCCCCTGCAACAGCGCGCACTTTTGCAGGGCCGTTTTGTACTTTTAGTGTCATAGAATCCTATTTGTATAAATCAAACTCTTGTTTTTCATCGCTGTATCGCACCGTGCAGAAATCTCCGTTTTTCTCCCGGATTTTCCATGCACAGGCACATCAGGTGCGTGAAGTACCTTTTGCGCAAAAAAGCAGGCACTCCGCCCGCCCCGTCCGGGGCAAAGGCAGAGTGCCTGCTTTCGTTACAGATTCAGTTTCGGTTCTGCTTACAGGGTCTCGATGCGGTCAAACAGCTGCTTGCCTGCTTCCACAGCGTCCTTGCTGCCAAAGGCTACACGGGTGGCGTTTGCCATCCGGTCAGCAAGGTCTGCGGCCTGTGCCCGGATCGTTTCAGCCGTCACGCTGCACATGGCCTTGCGGTCCGCGGCCAGCATGGCATCGGTGATGCCGCAGAAGTACCGGCGGTCCAGCTCCTTGGCCTCAGCGTTGGGCTTTTTGGGCGAATCCATCTCGGACACCGCGCCCACGATGAACTCGGTCAGGTCTTTTTCGGTGTACTCCCGGCCTGCCAGCACCTCGGGAGCCTTGGCAAAGGTCTCGTAGCTCTCGGTCAGGTGGGGGTCACGATAGGTGTACAGTCCCTCGGTCTGGGCACGGGTCAGCATTCCGGTGCCGTAAGCGCCGCCCACCTCACGGATGTTGTGCCACAGGTATTCGTAGCTCATAATGCGGGCCAGCACCCGGCGGTCGGCCTGCCGCTCCATGGGCCAGGTCAGGATATCATAGTTCACGCCGCCGTCAATGATAAATGCCTCGTTCACGGGGGCCGTCAGCACCTCCGTGTAGGGCTTGGCAGCGGTGCGGCCCTGGGCAGCAAAGGCACTGCCGGGCAGCAGGGCACGCAGCTTTGCCAGCGCTTCCTCGCTGCCATGCAGGCTGACGGTCAGGGCTGCATGGTTCAGCACCTTTTCCCGCACCGCCTCCAGCTTTTTGCCCATGGCGGCCCAGTCGGCCCGTTCCAGCAGGTTACACAGGAAGTGGTATCCGGTCACGCCGCTGCACCGCTCACTCAGGGCATACTCCACTGAGTAGTGGGCGGCGGCACGCACGGCAGCGTACTGGTTGCCCTGCTGGATGAACTGCTGTTCCATGCTCAGCTTCTGCTGGCTCAGCACCCGGGCAAAGGCTTCCTCGGCCTTGGGGCCGGTCAGGCAGGTCTTGTAGAGGTACTCACTGCCCAGCGCAATGGCCTTGTCCAGATTCCGCTCCAACAGGCTCATGTTCCAGGTGAGCTTTGCGTGGCAGGGGCTGCCCTCCTGCCGCCCGGTCCAGAAGCTGATGCAGGCCATGCTGTTGCCCAGCCAAGTGGCGCGCTGGGTCTGCAGCTCCCGGGCAGTGTGCTCCGGGGTATCCAGCTCGTCCAGAATATCGGTCAGCAGGTCGAGATACTGCACCTCTTCCGGGGTGCACTCGCCCAGGTCGTAGTAGAAATTCAGATACAGGCTGCCCTTGGAGGGGTGGTGCAGCAGCTCCGCACCGGCCAGCGGTTCCACCGTACCGGCAGCGCTCCTGTCACCGTCGCCCAGGTCGGCCACGGTCAGCGGATGGTCCAGCACCAGCTTGCCATCGTTGCGGGCAGGGGCAGCATCCTCTTCGTCCTTCTTGGGCAGGGCCGGGGTCTGGATCACCTGCACCGGCTCGGCCAGCAGCAGATCCTTCAGCAGGTCGTTGAACCAGCCGGTGGAGAGCTTCTCCCGCAGGGAAGCAAACAGCTTGTCGGTGTGGAGCAGCAGAGCCGGGTCGCCGGTGTGGAGCCAGCCGGTGGCAGCATAGATGGCATCCAGCACACCATCGGGCAGGCTGCCCGGGCGCTCCAGGGAGGCAAACTCCATGGCGTTCAGGCTGGCCAGCAGCAGTTCCTCGGGGATGCCCCCTGCCAGCAGGTCGGTCACAGCCTGTTTCACGCCAGCTGCAAATTTGGGGGCAGTCTCTGCGGTGGCCCCCCGCAGCACCAGCTCCAGCGTGGGCTGCAGGGTGCTGTCGTCAAAGCCAATGTCGATATCCGCGCCCAGCTTCTGCTCCAGCAGAGCTGCCTTCAGCGGGGACTGGTTGGTGCCCAGCAGGGCATCCAGCAGGATCTCCACGCCCAGCTGGCGCTCCCGGTCAGCAAATGCGCCGGTGTACCAGGCCAGCGCACACTGCACCTGATCCGGCTCGGGGTTTTCGGTGTAGTACGGGATGTACACACGCACACCGTTCTGCTGGTCCTGCACCGTCAGCCGGGGGCGGCTGGTGCCCTTGGGCATCCTGCTCAGATAGTGCTCATCCAGAAAAGCCAGCTTCTCGGCCATATCCATCTTGCCGTACAGGGTGATGCAGCAGTTGTCGGCGCTGTAATGGCGGCGGTACACCCGCTGGTATTTTTCATAGGTCAGGGCCGGGATGGAGGCCGGGTCGCCGCCGGACACAAAGCCGTAGGCCGTATCCGGGAACATGGCCCGCTCCAGCGCGTTCTGCAGCTGCGCGTCCGGGGAGGCCAGCGCGCCCTGCATCTCATTGTAGACCACGCCGCTCACCGTGCCGTCTGCGTCCCGGTGCCAGCCCTCCTGCTCGAACACAGCCTTGTCCACCATGGCCAGCGGGCAGAACACGGCGTTCAGGTACACATCCATCAGGTTCTTGAAATCGGTCTCGTTGGGGGTGGCAAAGGGGTACACGGTCTTGTCCGGGAAGGTCATGGCGTTCAGGAAGGAAGCCATGCTGCTCTTGAGCAGCTGTAAAAAAGGTGAGGTCACAGGGTACTTCTCGCTGCCAGCCAGCACCGAGTGCTCCAGAATGTGGAACACACCGGTGTCGTCGGAGGGGAAGGTGCCGAAGCCGATGCCGAACGCCTTGTTGGTGTCCTCGTTCTCCACCAGCAGGACAGTGGCCCCGCTCACATCGTGGTTCAGAACCGTCAGCACACCGTGCTGCTCCGGGCAGTCCTCGCGGCGCACCAGCGTATAACCGGGATAGTTCATGTTGTTTCTCCTTTGGGTCATATTTTTTCAAAGTGTTTGGCCCTATTGTACCACGCCTTCCGGTAAGACGCAACGAACAAAAAAGCCCTCCCAAAGGGAAGGCTCTTGCGGTTAAACCCCACCGTCATCCCTGCGGGATGCCACCGCCCCTGGTAGGGGCGGCCTTGGCAAAGAGATGATGCTTTACGTTATGCCAAGGGCCCCACTACTAGGGGGGCTGTCACCGCAGGTGACTGGGGGGTTAAATTCACTTTTGATCCGACACCCGGAACAGTACGAATCCCACAATGAACAGCACGATCAGGCTGCCCACGCCCACATTGGCGCTGCCGGTCAGCTGGCTGCCCACACTGACGATCATGGTGCCCAGAAAGGATGCGCCCTTGCCGCAGATATCGAACAGACCGAAGTACTCGCCCGATTTTTCCGGCGGGATAATCTTGGCAAAATGGCTCCGGCTCAGCGCCTGGATGCCGCCCTGGAACATGCCCACCACAACGGCCAGCACCCAGAACTGCCACTGGTGCTTCAGGAAAAAGGCAAACAGCGCAATGCCCGCGTAGGCCGCGATGCAGACCGGGATGAGGGTGCCCGAGGGGTATTGTCCGCTCAGCCGCCCGAACACCAGTGCCGAGGGGAAGGCCACGATCTGGGTGACCAGCAGCGCCAGCAGCAGGCCGGTGGTGTCCAGCCCCAGGGCCGTGCCGTAGGCTGTGGCCATATCAATGATGGTGTATACGCCATCGATGTAGCAGAAAAAGGCCAGCAGGAACCAGAACACCTGCCTGTCCTCTTTCAGGTGGCGGAGGGTATGGCCGATGCGGGCAAAGCTCTGCCGGATGGCATGTTCCTGCACCTCCACAAAGTGCACCTGCTTATACTGGCGCAGCAGGGGCAGGGTGGTCACCAGCCACCAGGCAGCGGTGATAAAGAGAGCAAGGTTCAGCGCTGTCATCTGGGAGATACCGATGCTCCCGGCCCCCAGCACCAGCGCCAGACAGACCACAAAGGGCACACAGCTGCCAATGTAACCCCAGGCATAGCCTTTGGAAGAAACCTCATCCATCCGGTCCGGCACAGTCACATCGCTGAGCATGGAGTCATAGAACACCAGACTGCCCGAAAAACCCACCTTGGCAAAGATGAAGATGAGCAGGAACGGCAGCCAGGTGCTTGCCATCCCCATGGCGCAGCAGCCGATCACACCCACTGCCACGCAGAAGGTGAAGATGGGCTTTTTGAAGTTGCGGGTATCGGCCAGTGTGCCAAGGATCGGGCTGAGCACCGCCGTGATGACTGTGACCGCCGAGGCTGCATAGCCCCAGTAGGCCAGATACTCCACCAAGCTCAGGCCGCCCCCCTCAGCCAGTGCGTTGAAGAAGATGGGGATCAGCGTTGCCACCAGCAGCACAAACGCCGAGTTGCCCACATCGTATAAGATCCACGCCCGTTCCAGGCTGGTCAGGCGAAATTTTTGCTTTGCTTCGTTCATTTGCATTCCTCTCAAAATTCTCCGAAGGTGTGGTCATAGGCCTTGTCCAGCGGTGCGCCGTTGGAAAGCCCTTCCACATATTCCGTGATAAGCCGCAACGCCAGCGGGAGAGCCTGCTGATACAGCGCTTCCAGCTCCTTGTCGCTGGCCTCGCATCTGGGGTTGGGCTGGAGGTTCGCCACCAGCCCGTGCATGACATCATAGGTACCTGCCGCTTTCAGGGCCGTCAACACCACCCAGCGCTTGACCGGGCTGGTAGCCTGCAGCAGATGGTGCACCCGCACCATGCCCCGCATGGCTCCGTAGGTCTCGTCTGCCGTGACATTTTCATAGAACGGCGCAATGATCTTTGCAAACTCCCGGTTGGGGCGGATATGCCCCGCCGTGAAAAAGTGCATCGGGTCAAGCCCGTCCTCCCGCATCAGCTGGTTGTCAAACTCCGTCTCGATCTCGCAGTGGCTCACACCGCTTTCCCGGGTGTAGCGCTCCACATAGGGGTGGCAGGTGCTGTCCAATGCAAAGTGGCAGACGAACCCCAGCGCATAGGCCAACGCAGCATTCTTGTTGCGGGCCGTGTTCACCACGCCCCGGGCCCGGGTAAAGAACACTCGGCCCGGCTGCTCATGCATGGCGTTGCCCAGCCGGTTCACGGGGTTGGACTGCAATGCCCGGTAGTAGAACATCAGGTCAGGCCCGTGCAGGCCCATATCATACAGCGGCCGGTACGGGGTGATCTTTTCCCGCAGCTCCCTGGGCAGCTGCACCAGAACATCCGCACCAAAGCGGCGGTGTGCATATGTAGATGGCATATCCTCTCCTCCTTTTCGTACCAGAATCAGTATAGCAGAATCCCGCCCCCGCCGCCACCCTTCCGGGTCTGATTTGTGTAAAATTTTTGAGATATTTTTCATCACACCCATCCCATAGCGCAAAAACGCCCCGCCGGTCTCCCGGCAGAGCGCTTTCGCAGGGTGGTATTGCAGACCAGTTCGGTCTGTGAAACACCCGGCGGCTTTCAGCTATTCCAAACGATCAGTCTTTTTTCACCATCATCTTGCTGGCCTTATAGATATCGCCGCAGCCCAGGGTGATGACCAGATCGCCCTCCCGGGCATTCTGTTTGACCCAGTCAGCGGCAGCCTCCAGGCTGTCCACCAGCACAGAGTTGGGGATCTGCGCCGCCAGCTTTGCGCTGGTAATGGTGGGGTCGTTGGGCTCGCGGCTGCCCATGATGG
>OGHV01001881.1_pt1 | contig 10728 bp, 8 predicted proteins | sample 1571551 | NCBI WGS metagenome assembly OGHV01 (sample SAMEA2581960, study PRJEB24529) | metagenome | biome: Human gut stool | place: China | collected 2011 | reverse complement strand
AATGACCTGTTGCGGCGGTTGATCCGTGAACTGGTGACGCCAAGCGAGCAGAAGGAACCATTGAAGATATATGCTGACGACAAAGAGAGTTACTTTAAGGCCTCTTATGTCCCTATCATTAATACGGAGGCTGAAAAAGGGGAACCCCGCAAACTGGGTGATGTTATTTTATTGAAGAATATCACGGAGTTTAAGGAACTGGATTCTGCCAAGACTACATTTATCTCGACGATATCTCATGAACTGAAGACTCCGATTGCTGCTATTATGATGAGTCTCCAGTTGTTGGAAGATAAGCGTGTCGGTGCATTGAATGATGAACAGGAGCAGTTGTCTAAAAGTATCAAGGAGAACAGCGAGCGTTTGTTGAGTATCACCGGAGAATTGCTTAACATGACCCAGGTGGAAGCGGGAAAACTACAGTTTATGCCGAAGATCACCAAACCGATTGAGTTGATCGAATATGCGATTAAAGCTAATCAAGTGCAAGCGGATAAGTTTAATATCCAGATAGAAGTGGAATATCCGGAGGAAAAAATCGGCAAGCTCTTTGTCGATAGTGAAAAGATAGCTTGGGTATTGACTAATTTGCTCAGCAATGCGATCCGTTATTCTAAAGAAAACGGGCGTGTCGTGATTGGCGCCAGGCAGGAAGGAGATATGATCGACCTGTACGTTCAGGATTTCGGTAAAGGCATCGATCCCCGTTACCACAAGAGTATTTTCGACCGTTACTTCCGTGTTCCCGGAACAAAAGTTCAGGGCAGCGGACTCGGTTTGTCTATTTCGAGAGACTTTGTGGAAGCGCATGGCGGTACGCTGACAGTAGAAAGTGAACTGGGAAAAGGAAGTCGGTTTGTGATGCGACTGAAAGCATAAAAGAGAATGTTCGGAAAGTGTCCGGAGGCTGTCACTGCGGTAAAGAAATGTGGTAGCTGATTTAATTTGAAATGAAACTTTGGGAATCAAGACATTGCAGCGTCTTTTAAAATCTTTATATTTGCAGACCGTTTGGAAACGATAGTGAATAATAAACAATACAATAACTTAAAAAACAACCAAAATCAGATGAAGCAGGATATGATTGTTATCCTTGACTTGGGTAGTCATGAGAATACGGTGTTGGCTCGCGCCATCCGTGCATTAGGAGTTTATAGTGAGATTTATCCTCACGATATCACAGTGGAAGAACTGAAAGCATTGCCCAATGTAAAGGGTATTATAATTAATGGTGGACCGAATAATGTAATTGATGGCGTTGCTATTGATGTAAATCCAGCTATCTATACTTTGGGGATTCCCGTCATGGCTGCAGGTCACGATAAAGCAACTTGTGAAGTGAAGTTGGCAGAATTTGCGGATGATATTGAGGCTATAAAGGCGGCAGTGAAATCATTTGTTTTCGATGTTTGTAAAGCTGAAGCTAACTGGAACATGAAGAACTTTGTCAATGATCAGATAGAGTTGATTAAGCGTCAGGTGGGCGATAAGAAAGTATTGTTGGCTCTGTCGGGTGGAGTTGATAGCTCTGTGGTAGCAGCTTTACTTCTGAAGGCAATTGGTAACAATCTGGTTTGCGTACATGTTAATCATGGTTTGATGCGTAAGGGAGAGTCTGAAGATGTGGTTGAGGTATTCAGCAACCAGTTGAAAGCAAATCTTATTTATGTAGATGTAACCGATCGTTTCTTGAATAAACTGGCAGGTGTGGAAGATCCGGAACAGAAACGTAAAATTATTGGTGGTGAGTTTATTCGTGTGTTCGAAGAAGAAGCACGTAAGCTGAATGGTATTGACTTCTTGGGGCAAGGGACTATTTATCCGGATATTGTGGAAAGTGGAACGAAAACTGCTAAAATGGTGAAGTCTCACCATAATGTAGGTGGGCTGCCTGAAGACCTTAAGTTCGAGCTTGTGGAGCCGTTGCGCCAATTATTTAAAGATGAAGTTCGTGCTTGTGGCTTGGAGTTGGGATTGCCTTATGAGATGGTTTACCGTCAACCTTTCCCTGGTCCAGGTTTGGGCGTACGTTGTTTAGGTGCTATAACGCGTGACCGTTTGGAGGCTGTACGTGAGTCCGATGCTATTTTGCGTGAAGAGTTTCAGATTGCCGGATTGGATAAAAAGGTATGGCAATACTTTACAGTAGTACCCGATTTTAAATCTGTTGGTGTACGTGATAATGCCCGTTCTTTTGATTGGCCGGTGATTATTCGCGCTGTCAACACGGTAGATGCTATGACGGCTACTATCGAACCGATAGAATGGCCTATCCTGATGAAGATAACAGACCGTATACTGAAAGAAGTGAAGAATGTAAATCGCGTTTGTTATGATATGTCTCCGAAACCTAATGCGACTATAGAATGGGAATAGAGAGACTTTTTAAGTGATATTTCGATAGCCTCAATTTTTTGTAAGTTGAGGCTATTTTTTTTAATATGTTGAACCTTGCCACATTGAATTTGACAGATGTTTAATCTGATTGATATATGATTTGCGTTGGTGTAAACCATAGTGTAAACTGAGCCGTGTAAACCGGCACCAATTGATGTATAAAAGAAAAAGGCACCCAAGAGTGGAAGCCTCTCAAATGCCTTATTCTTATCAAGTAGCGGGACCCGGGATTGAACCGGGGACCTCATGATTATGAATCATGCGCTCTAACCAGCTGAGCTATCCCGCCATCGTTTCTCGATTGCGGGTGCAAAGATAGATGATTTTTTATAATCTCCAAAACAATTCATAACTTTTTTGTGTTTTTTCTTTAAGAAGGGTTTTGATTTTCCCTATAAACAGGGAGTTTGAGGTCCGATAATGAAAGAATAATTAAATAAAGTGTCTGATTTATGCGATGTATTTAGAAAAAAGTATTTATCTTGGCACACGTAAAAACAATTCGAAATTGCTATGAAAAAGGAAAAGATTCATTTGGAGTATTTGTTGAATGCAACGTCTAAAAATATTCTTTGGGGAGCTATTAGTACACCGACCGGGTTGGAGGACTGGTTTGCCGACAAAGTTATTTCTGACGATAAAATAGTAGAGTTTCATTGGGGGAAGACAGAACAGAGGAAAGCAGAGATTATTGCCATTCGCTCTTTCTCTTTTATCCGCTTCCGTTGGCAGGATGATGAAAACGAACGCGATTATTTTGAAATCAAGATGACTTATAATGAGCTGACTAGTGATTATGTGCTGGAAATTACTGATTTCGCAGAGCCGGATGAAGTGGATGATATGAAAGAATTGTGGGAGTCACAAGTAGCTAAATTAAGAAGAACTTGTGGTTTTTAGTTAACTTTCAACTAAAAATTTTCGATGCTCCTTTTTTTGTGCTAATTTTGCATCCTAATTGCACGAACCTATTAAGATGCTACGCATAAAGAAATTAGATATATTCATCGTAAAGAGTTTTTTGATGCTCTTTATTGGTACATTCTTCATCTGTCTGTTCATATTCATGATGCAGTTCCTGTGGAGATATGTAGACGAATTGGTCGGAAAGGGATTGGAGATGAGCGTAATGGCTCAATTCTTCTTTTATTCCGCGTTAACATTAGTGCCGGTATCGTTGCCATTGGCAGTGCTACTGGCTTCTTTGATTACTTTCGGTAACTTTGGCGAGCGTTATGAATTGCTTGCGATGAAAGCCGCAGGTATTTCTCTCCTTAAAATCATGCGTCCGCTTGCTTTCTTCGTTTGCGGACTTGTCGGTGTCTCATTCTATTTCCAAAATGTAGTAGGTCCTATCGCCCAGGCTAAATTGGGAACCCTGATCCTTTCGATGAAACAAAAATCTCCGGAGTTGGACATTCCGGAAGGAGTATTCTATTCTGAAATCAAGGACTATAATTTAAAGGTAGCTAAGAAGAACCGGAAGACCGGTATGCTATATGATGTGCTGATTTATAGTATGAAAGATGGCTTTGAGAAAGCACGTATTATATATGCTGATTCCGGGCGTTTGGAGATGACCGCGGATAAACAGCATCTTTGGCTGCATTTGTATAGCGGAGATTTATTTGAGAATCTGAAAGCTCAAAGTATGAAATCGGAGAATGTACCTTATCGACGCGAGGAATTCAGGGAAAAACATACCATTATTGAGTTTAATTCCGATTTCAATATGGTTGATGGTGAGATTATGGGTAAGCAGTCCAGTGCTAAGGACATGGCGCAGTTGCAGAGTTCCATTGACTCGATGACGGTTGTGGGAGATAGTATCGGACGACAGTATTACAGGGAAGTGGCAGAAGGAAATTTCCGTCCTTCTTATGGATTGACAAAAGAAGATACGGTCAAAATAGAAAAGGCGGATATTCATGAATATAATGTAGACAGCCTTTACGAAGTAGCCTCTTTAACGCAGAAACAGAAGGTGATTTCTTCTGCTGTCAGTCGTGCGGAGAACGTGGCTAACGATCTTGGGTTCAAGAAATTCACGATGGAGAACAATGATTATAGTATTCGAAAACATAAGACGGAATGGCATAAGAAGATAACGATTTCACTTTCTTGTCTGCTGTTCTTCTTTATCGGAGCTCCGTTGGGCGGTATTATCCGTAAAGGAGGTCTGGGAATGCCGGTCATCGTATCAGTGTTGGTGTTTATCATTTATTATATCATTGATAATACAGGATATAAAATGGCCCGCGACGGTAAGTGGATTGTTTGGATGGGGATGTGGACAAGTAGCGCAGTCCTTGCCCCGTTAGGAATCTTCCTTACTTATAAATCGAATAAAGACTCTGTGGTGCTTAATGCAGATGCCTATATCAACTGGTTTAAAAAGATTGTGGGAATTCGTAGTGTGCGCCATATATTTAAGAAAGAAGTGATTATTCATGATCCTGATTACGTACGTCTGACGGGTGATTTGGAACAACTTTCGGCAGAGTGTAAAGCGTATGCCGCCAGGAAACGATTGGAAAAAGCACCGAATTACTTTAAGTTGTGGATGGCGAGTGAGGATGATAACGAGGTGATGGCAATCAATGAAAAGCTGGAAGCGTTGGTTGAAGAAATGTCCAATACGAAATCTGCCACTTTGATCGGTGCATTAAACAATTATCCGGTTATTTCCGTTTCTGCTCATGTGCGCCCGTTCCATATATATTGGTTGAATCTGGTGGCCGGAGTCATTTTCCCTATCGGTTTATTTTTCTATTTCCGCATCTGGGCGTTCCGCGTTCGTCTGGCTAAGGATATGGAACGGATTATAAAGAACAATGAACAAATTCAATTCATCATACAGAAAATCAATAAATAAGTGTTATGAAAGAGACTATTAAAATGGATAGAATAGAAGATGCGATTGCCGACTTTAAAGAAGGCAAGTTTGTCATAGTAGTGGATGATGAAGACCGCGAAAACGAAGGCGACTTGATTATTGCAGCTGAAAAGATAACTCCCGAAAAAGTAAATTTCATGTTGAAACATGCACGTGGCGTACTTTGTGCACCTGTCACAGTGTCTCGTTGCAAGGAGTTGGATTTACCGCATCAGGTAAGTGATAATACTTCCGTGTTGGGAACTCCTTTTACGGTTACTATTGACAAATTGGAAGGCTGTACAACAGGTGTTTCCGCTTCCGACCGTGCCGCTACTATTCAGGCGTTGGCTGATCCGACTTCTACACCGGCTACTTTCGGGCGTCCCGGACATATCAATCCGTTGTACGCGCAAGAAAAAGGAGTACTTCGCCGTGCCGGACATACAGAAGCTACGATTGATATGGCTCGTCTGGCAGGACTTTACCCCGCAGGTGCCTTGATGGAAATCATGAGTGAAGACGGAACAATGGCACGTTTGCCCGAACTCCGTCAGATGGCAGACGAACACGGGCTGAAACTGATTTCTATCCATGACCTGATCGTTTATCGCCTGAAACAGGAATCCATTGTAGAAAAAGGAGTAGAAGTAAATATGCCTACCGAACACGGAAAGTTCCGTCTGATTCCTTTCCGCCAGAAATCAAACGGATTGGAGCACATGGCTATATTTAAAGGAACATGGAGTGAAGACGAACCGATCTTGGTACGTGTCCATTCCTCTTGCGCTACTGGAGATATCCTTGGCTCACAACGTTGTGACTGTGGCGAGCAGCTGCATAAAGCGATGGAAATGATCGAAAAAGAAGGAAAAGGCGTGGTGGTTTACCTCAATCAGGAAGGACGTGGCATCGGTCTGATGGAAAAGATGAAAGCATATAAGTTGCAGGAAGACGGTATGGATACCGTTGACGCGAATATTTGTTTGGGACACCTTGCCGACGAACGTGATTATGGAGTAGGCGCACAAATCCTTCGTGAACTGGGAGTACACAAAATGAGACTTTTGACAAATAATCCGGTGAAACGTGTTGGTTTGGAAGCATACGGATTGGAGATAGTAGAAAATGTACCTGTTGAAACAGTTCCTAATCCGTATAATGAACGATACTTGAGAACAAAGAAAGAAAGAATGGGGCATACTTTACATTTTAATAAGTAAATTGCCAATTTGTTTTCATATATCAAATATTATCGCTTATTTTGCAACGATTTTCACTCAACAACAATAAAATAGATACAAAATGAATCAATTATCAGATCGTTTGAACAGCTTGTCGCCATCGGCGACGCTTGCCATGTCGCAAAAGAGCAACGAGCTCAAGGCACAGGGTGTTGATGTTATTAACTTAAGTGTAGGAGAACCGGATTTTAATACTCCTGACCACATCAAAGAAGCTGCGAAAAAAGCCATAGATGATAACTTTTCTCGTTACTCTCCGGTACCGGGTTATCCGGCTTTGCGCAATGCTATTGTTGAGAAACTGAAAAAAGAAAACGGTCTGGAATATACAGCCGCTCAAATTTCGTGTGCCAATGGTGCCAAACAATCTGTTTGTAATACCATCCTTGTATTGGTAAATCCGGGTGACGAAGTCATTGTGCCGGCTCCTTACTGGGTAAGCTACCCGGAAATGGTGAAAATGGCAGAAGGTACTCCCGTAATTGTTTCGGCAGGTATCGAACAAGATTTCAAGATTACTCCGGAACAGCTGGAAGCAGCCATCACTCCGAAGACGAAAGCATTGATTCTTTGTTCTCCGTCTAATCCGACAGGTTCTGTATATACAAAAGAAGAATTGGCCGGATTGTCAGCAGTATTGGCTAAACATCCGCAGGTGATAGTAATCGCTGACGAGATTTACGAACATATCAATTATATCGGTGCGCATCAGAGTATCGCTCAATTCCCAGAAATGAAGGAACGTACAGTGATTGTAAACGGTGTATCCAAGGCTTACGCTATGACAGGATGGAGAATCGGTTTCATTGCCGGTCCGGAATGGATTGTAAAAGCTTGCAACAAGTTGCAAGGTCAGTACACTTCAGGTCCTTGCTCTGTTTCTCAAAAAGCTGCTGAAGTGGCATATACAGGAACACAAGAACCGGTAAAAGAAATGCAGAAAGCATTCCAACGCCGTCGTGACCTGATTGTGAAGTTGGCTAAGGAAGTTCCGGGATTTGAGGTAAACGTTCCGCAAGGTGCTTTCTATCTGTTCCCGAAATGCGATGCTTTCTTTGGAAAGAGCAATGGCGAACGTAAGATTGCAGATTCAGATGATTTGGCAATGTACTTGCTTGAAGAAGCTCACGTGGCTTGTGTAGGTGGTGCCTCTTTCGGTGCTCCTGAATGTATCCGTATGAGTTATGCTACAAGCGATGAAAATATCGTAGAGGCTATCCGTCGTATCAAAGAAGCATTGGCTAAGTTGAAATAAGAGTTCACCACAGATTACACAGATTGAAAAGAGATTGTCTGTCTGAAAAATATTAGATTAATAAAATCATCCTTACTACAGTATGCAGTAAGGGTGATTTTTTTGTTTAAGGAACTTCTTTGTATTTTTCTATCCGTTTGATTGTGAATTAATCTGTGTAATCTGTGGTGAAGAAAGAGCAATAAAAAAAGGCTGCCTTCCGTAGAAAGCAGCCTATACTCTTTTTGTAACTTGTATTATTCAGCCGGGTGAATTGCTTCAGACGGACAAACGTCTGCACAAGTACCACAGTCAGTACATACATCTGGGTTGATAGAATAGATATCACCTTCAGAGATAGCTTCTACCGGACACTCGTCAATGCAAGTTCCGCAAGCAATACAATCGTCACTAATTACGTATGCCATTTTTCTAAGATTTAAATTATTAGTACTAATTTCTCCGGCAAAAATAAGGCTTTTATTGATTGGTTGTTATGCTTCTATGTTTAAATTGACTTAATTTGTACGTCTTCTAAATAAGCTACCTCCCTATAATCTGCTATATTTTTCGTATTTTTGCACTCAAATTACTAATATATAGCGATTATGCCTTTAAATTTACCCGATAAACTACCTGCGATAGAGCTTTTGAAGGAAGAGAATATTTTTGTGATCGACACTTCCCGCGCTACGCAACAGGATATTCGTCCGCTACGGATTGTGATTCTGAATCTGATGCCGTTGAAAATTACAACGGAAACAGACTTGGTGCGCTTACTCTCCAATACACCTCTTCAGGTGGAGATTTCATTTATGAAGATCAAGAGCCACACGTCAAAGAATACGCCGATAGAACACATGAAAACGTTCTATACGGATTTCGACCAGATGCGTCACGAGAAGTATGATGGTATGATTATCACCGGAGCTCCTGTAGAACAGATGGACTTCGAGGAGGTGACCTATTGGGATGAGATTACGGAAATCTTTGATTGGGCACGTACGCATGTCACTTCTACCTTATATATATGCTGGGCTGCGCAGGCCGGATTGTATCATCATTATGGAGTTCCTAAATATCCGTTGAAAGAGAAGATGTTCGGTATCTTTGAACATCGGGTATTGGAACCTTTCCACTCCATCTTCCGTGGTTTTGATGATTGTTTCTATGTGCCGCATAGCCGTCATACAGAAGTACGCAGGGAAGACATTCTGAAAGTTCCGGAATTGACGTTGCTTTCCGAATCGGAAGATGCCGGTGTCTATATGGCAATGGCACGGGGCGGTCGTGAATTCTTTGTCACGGGACACTCCGAATATTCTCCGCTGACACTGGACACGGAATACCGTCGCGATCTAGATAAAGGCTTGCCGATAGAGATGCCCCGCAATTATTATATAGACAATGATCCTGAAAAAGGCCCGTTGGTACGTTGGCGTGCTCATGCTAATTTGTTGTTCTCCAATTGGCTGAACTACTTCGTTTATCAGGAAACACCTTACAACATCAACGATATTCAATGATAAAGCAGCGTAAAATAGAACTTCTCGCTCCGGTGAAAAACCTGGAATGTGGCATTGAAGCTATCAATCATGGGGCAGATGCAGTATATATCGGTGCTCCGAAGTTCGGTGCCCGTGCGGCGGCTGTGAACTCATTGGAAGATATTGAAGCATTGGTGCAGCATGCCCATTTGTATCATGCACGTATTTATGTCACGGGCAATACGATTCTGAAAGAGGAAAAGGCATTGATGCTCTATGGCGGCGGCGCGAACGGTAAGTCGGTGTTTTTCGGAATTGTAAACGCGCTGCTCGGTGCTGAAAATGTCATCTGTCATTCATTGCAAGATTTGACCGATGGGAGTGGATATTATCGGGCGCAGTTAGCGAATAAACTGGTGAACTATGCGAGTGAAATCAATGGTAAATTGGAATCGTCCATATTTAAGCAACTTGTTTCCGGTGAGCCTGTGTCGGCCCGGTTGCCCTATGGCAAGCCGTTTCATCTTACGCAGTATGCCCGGCTTATTTTTAACTGTAATGAACTTCCGAGAGGTAACGAGTTTACGGATGCTTATTTCCGTCGGTTTCTGATTGTCCCGTTCGATGTAACGATTCCGCCCGAAGAACAGATTAAGGACTTACATAGCCAGATTATCGAAAACGAGCTTGCCGGAGTATTCAATTGGGTGCTTCGCGGACTTGCAAGACTTCTGAAACAGAATGGATTTACCGAATGTATTGCGGCGCGTAGAGCCGTTGAAGATTACAGATTGCAGTCCGACAGTTTGAGGCAGTTCCTCAACGACGAAAGGTATAAATCGGATGTCAATGTGAAAACAAAGATTGTCGATTTATATATCGAATATAAATACTATTGTCAGGAAAACGGGTTTTACCATTTGACCAAACCCAATTTCATCAAGCGGCTTAAATCATACGGCATTCAGGGTGCGACGATAAACGTGGGCAACGTTGCATGTTTGAAGGAACATAAATCCGATGAAGAATAAATTTCATTCTAAATCTTCATAAAATTAACCTTCTTAACCATTCGGCCAACCTTGGGCCGAAGTATTAAAAGTTTTCGGTATGAAAAACAGACTGGATGTAGCTGTCAGCTACTACGAGCACATCTATACAAAATTCCCAGTAAGAGCGACTCTAATCGACCTCTTGACCACAAATCGCTACAAATCCCGTGTTCTGGCTGTCCGGACAGAATCAGACGCAAGGAAGAAAAAAGAGTTGAAAACTCGACTGCCTGCATTCACACCGTCCGGTTTGTTCCGGGGCGGGGCGGCAAACACGTTGCTGAAACCCACCGGACTGATTTGTATTGACATCGACAGGAAAGATAATCTGCAGGTCGAGGGGTATGACAGGTTGAAAGATCAGCTCGGTAGACTGCCCTATGTTGCATTTTGCGGACGGTCTGCCGGCGGTGAAGGATACTATGTGATTGTCCCCATA